>OJPW01000080.1_pt1 | contig 101100 bp, 120 predicted proteins | sample 1598571 | NCBI WGS metagenome assembly OJPW01 (sample SAMN03922493, study PRJEB24848) | human gut metagenome | isolation source: stool sample | host: Homo sapiens | place: Germany | collected 2011-05
CCTATATGTCGGCTGATCGTTGACGAGTTGCCTGTTGACGCCTATGGAATGAAGGTGTTGGCGGCGGCGCGTGACCTGTGGGCGAAGCAGGGTAAGGTGTGTATTTCCACGGGCCGCGCCTTGGGGCGTGAGTTCCCCGTGGTCCAGATTATCGGCGGTGAACCGATGAACTACCCCCAGCGCGTGATCGACGTCGTCAACGAACTCCGTTCAGCCAATGCCAACGTGCGTATCAAACTCTTTACCGGGTTCCCCGACGTTGAGGGGTTGTTGAAAGTAGCACCGCTGGTTGACACTATCGCCGTAACTTTGGCCAGCCCTGATGACGAACACCACTTCCGCGTTGCGCGCTTGGGGTTTCGTGACTTTGGCGCTACGCGAATGGAGGTGCGCTACAACTCCACCACCGGAGAAGACCCCGCGGGCCGCGTATTTCCCCAGTATTGGCGGCTGGTGGATATGGCTAAAGAAGGTGATTATCTCTTGGAATCTACGGTGTGGGTGATGAAATACGCCAACGGAACGCTGTTTAACTAAATCTTGGAAACGATATGAACGAAGAACGTAACTACGACGACCCGCGGCTCAGCGAAGAAATGCGCCGTTACGGGTGTTACACCGTACCCAGTACAGACCCCGCGCGTCCTCACGACACCCAAATCTGTTTAACGCCTGAATTTCTGGCCAACACCAAGGGGTACTCCATCACGATGGATATGGGGTTTGGTAAAGAACGTGTAAACTCGTGGACACGTAACGCCAACGGCGTGTTGGAGTTTCGCGAATTCCCCGACCGCCTGTACTTGGATGAAACGGCGGGTGAGGGTAAGTACACCGTTGAGGTGACGCTGAGGTGTGAGTGCGGTGAACGAATCCCCCTCACCTACGCTCAGACGCGCATATTCATACGCGGAGCACTCGAACAGCGCTACCTCCCCAAGGTGCTGCTCCGTTGTCCTACGTGTAACAAAATGCTGTTTAAGCCGTGATGAAAGCGTTGGCGTATATACTGAGGTTGGTGGTCCGGGTGGTCGCCAACCTCCTTTATTTTATAGCGTGGTTGGTAGTTTTGGCGTTATTGGCGATGATGCTATACTCGCTCTGGTGTTGATAAAACGAGGGTCTTGGAAAAATCTTCGTAAAAAAGAGAAAATTTCTTCAAATTCTCTTGGCGGTTTGGAAAATTCGCCGTACCTTCGCTTTTGGAAAAGTTAAACTAAAAACTCGTAAATCATGAAAGCAACCGTTGAAGCCATCCGTGAAATCGTAAAGGTCCTGACCCCCGAAGAACAGCAACTCCTGAAGGACACCTTCCTGTTTGGAGGCTGGGGTGATACCGCCACCGAGTTCCTCAACGAAGAGGGCAAAACCGAAACCGTTGGCGCTTGGGGGTATTGTACTAACGACGCCCGTGAGGGTAAGCACTTCGCCGGGCGTGTAGTAGCGACGATGTTCCGCTCAATCTACAAGAAACTCTGTACCGCTAACCGTAACCAGATTGGCGCTCACCTTTCGCACTGTAACGACTGGTGGGGTGATGGCAACGGTGATATGCTGTTCGTGCGCTCGGCGTGGAATAAGGCGTGGATTGAGTGGGCCAAAGAACCCCTCCAGCCCGCTGAAGAACCCAAGAGCGAGAACAAACCCGCCTCCAACGACACGGCTAAAGAATGGCTCTTCCAGTTTACCACCGGGCGTGGTGAATACCTTGGCCGTGTAACCATTTCGTCAGTTAAAATGCCGACTACTCAAGAGGCCGTTGAGGCGTTCGCTAAAGTGGCTCCGTCGGCCGCCAAATTTGTAGGTAAATACGGCGCTGAAATCATCACCGACAAGGAACAGTGTCTGGGTGACGTGCCGGTAGGTAGTACGGTGTATTCCAATATCAGCGGTGGCAACCTTAAAGTCGTAAAGCACCGCCGGGACTACGTGGTTGTTCTGCACCTCGATGGACTGAAGGCAAATCTGTACAGCCATATAGATTCTCAGTACCCGGTGGTCGTGAAGAAACTGGGTGACAGCAAAGCCCCCGCCAAGAAAATACCCGGCAACAACGGCTTTTCGGTAAGTTTCGCTGAAGACCGCGACGGCGTGGAAATGACCGTGAAGAAAAGCAAAGGCGCCAACGGTATAGCCGTGACTTACACCCGCGACCAGCTGCGTCAACTTTCTGACGCCATCAACACCTACCTCGCCAAATAAAGTAGTCAAAACCGTAAAACCTAATAGCACGATGAAAACGTACCGTATCAACCAATTCCGTACCAAAGAGGCCGTGATGGACGCCATTATAGAAGTCTTCAAACGGCGCGAAGACTGGGCCGAGGCCGAGGCCAAGCGTACCGGCATCAACCCCGACCCCACGTTCAAAGCCCAAAAGGCGTACGACTTGGCCTTCCAGTCGTTAGGTGGTAACTCGTTCCAGCCGGGTGAGTACCAGTGGTCGAAACGCTCGATGGTCGAGTATCTGAATAATATGGAGTCGCTGTTCTTCGACGCCCGCCTGAAGTGGTTCCGTTTCTACACTCAGGACCGCTACCTCGCTACCGACGCCGGCAAGAGCGAGCGTGAGGCTTTACTCGAAACGATTAACACTCACAACGTCGCCATCGAGGAATTGACGAACCGTTTCTCCAGCGACCTCGCCGAATTTTTGGAAGAAAATCGTAACTGCGCTGACTGGCGTGTGGCGCGGTATAGCGAAACTTCAGTAACGTTTGGGTTGGTAGACGCGGCGGACAATATCGAACAGAGTTCGCTATTGACGTTCTACATCGACCGCGGCGTTAGGGGCGACGAAGAACCTACGTTGGTAACGTCGGTCGAGAACACGGGACGGTTTTCGTGTGAAGTGGTCGGAGTCCAGTACGTCCGTTATGCGTGGATGGGCCTCCTGCTGTTGGACGACCGCCTCAAATCGCTTAAAGAGGCGATGGTAAGGTACGGGTCCGGCGTGAGGGAAAACGCGACTGCCATCAGCACCGCCAACGTTAGACTGAGTAAGATGGGTCTCGACGACTTACAGGCCCGTTTCAACGAGTACGAACTCCAAAACTGGTAAATCATGAACGCAGAAACCATCGTCAACCTCTACATCATCAACGCTACCTCGAAAAGCGACCTTCGCGATATGGGCGATAAACAGCGTCGGATGATTGAAGAACGCCGCCTGATGGCCGTGCGGTCGATGTTAGGCGCCAAGTTGGCCCACATAACGGTCAACGGCCAGTGGCGTGAAGCAATAGCGGTTCTCGGCATCACCCACCGCGAATCGGCAGAAAAGTGGTACGATTTGACTACTACGTTTGGCGACTTCGACCCTAACCGGATGATGTTCGAGAAAGTAGAAATTGAAGTTTAACCCTCTAATACAACGAATTATGGCACCTAATCGAGTAACCCGCGCCACGGCCATGGCTACGGCCCGTGACTACGCTAAAAACCATTCCAAGGAGGCTCTCCGTGTACAGGTAGCGCTGTACCGTGAGCAGGTAAAGTCGCTGAATCGCGCCAAGGAAAACGCCACCGACGAAGAAGTGAGGCGGTTGTGTGAACGTATAGCCGACACCCGTGAACTTTTGAGGGCATTCGAGAACGAGGCCAAATAACAACGCAAACCTTTTAATCACCAAATAGCAAAACGAAAATGGAAAATCAAACTATCACGAGCGTTTTCAACGCCACCGCCCCGCTGGCCATCAACGCCGAAGCCTCAATCACCAAGACGCAGGTTCTGTTCCTGTACGCCGTCGCCGCTGCTGCCGCTGACCGCCCCTTCATCCCTAACGTCGACGAAGGCCCGCTGCCGTTCACGGGTGTTGACGAAGTGGCCGTGCCTTACAGCGAGGTCCGTAACTGGCTTGGCCAGATGCTGGACGCCAACCTGCTGATGCGGCGCGTGATGCCTATCCCTGACGGCGCAGACTTCGTTCGCGAAATCAAGCGCGTGTCGTACGAGTGTAGCGACGCCGGGCTGGTGGAGTTGTGCGTTGACGACGACACGCTTCACTTCACCGCTCTTGGCGTTGAGGCCATCGAAAAGTATGGCCCGGTGTTGGACGCTGAGTGGCTGGTGATCGAGCGTTCGGTCCTGAAAATCGTCAACAACCGCTACGGCCACTGCGGTATCGGCGTTGAGGAATGTATGCGCCACGTCCCCACGCTGAATCCGCGCGAACTGAAGAACCAGTTCGTGATGGTCGACAACGACCTCATGGCCGCCGTATATCGCCGCACCGACGGCCTGCTGCTGGTGAACGTGTTCGGCGTTGGTACGTTCATCGTCGAACGCCTTGTGGCTATCAACCACGAAGTGTTGGCCACGTTGGCCGACGAAGGCTATCTCCAGCGTGACACCGAAGAGACCATCAACGAGTACCACACGCGCTTCTCGGCCCTGTCGAAGGTCTACCAGCGCGAACACGGTATTCCCGACGACGAAGAACCCGCCGAAGTCCCCGAAGACAACCCGATGGCGGCCTTGGCAGCGATGCTGGGTAAGTCGCTCGGGAAGAAGGTAGGGCTGGCACGTATCGACGTCCCCAAGGACGGCAGCGCTCCTACGGTAGCCGATCTGGACGAGAAGGTCGAGGAAGCCGCCGTGGTAATGGACGCTGAGGCCAAACCCGTGTCGTAACCACACGTTGGCGTTGACGCTTTTAGCCGCTGGGGATTTAGGTCCTTGGCGGCTTTTTCGTTGTCACCCCCTTTCTTCCCCCTGATGGTTTCCCCCTACAACCCCTCTTCTTTTACCCCCTCTTCTTTTACCCCCTATAATCCCCCGCTTTTCGGTGAAAAGAGACAAAAGACACTGTCTCTTCCCACTTAACGAGAGACTTACCTTCTCCAGATGAATCTGTCGAAGACGTCTCTCGACGCGCACTCACGTGCGCTCGTACGCTTACGCGAGAGAGAACACCACGCCAACACCCTCGCGTCATCACCCCAGCGCTCACGTGTGTAACGCACCTACGCCAGCGCCCATACGCGAGAGAGCGGTGAAGCCGTCAACGTTATTGAGGCTGAAAACTAACAACACGAAAACCGAAAAGTGATGAAACGTTTAATCCAACGCTTCGTAAAATGGCTCTACGCCGAAGGCATCGAAATCCAAGTCGAACGGGCCATCGAGGCTCAATTCAACGAGCGCTTCCCTGAAGAATTCCGGGCGAAGACCTCCTACAGCCTTCAACTGATCCCTCAGGACGTTTTGGTGGCTGTTTTACGCCATCTGCCTAACCCGGCGGATATAATCCACGGCGACTGGGGTGAGGGTAACGTGCGCCACATACGGTCGTTTACGGCTCAGATAGAACACGGGTTCCACATCACCCAAACGGCGTTGCGCGTGAGGTTGGCGCCGCACGAGCGTCGTGATGAAATCTGTTGTGGGCGTTATGCTCACTTCTTGGATGTGGAGGTGTGGGGAGAATATACGTCGCTCAGCAGCGACCCAGACTACCGCTTCCGCTTTTCGCTGATGCAGCGCCGCCTTCAGGGTGAGGGTGTTGGCGGAACGGTTCCCTACTGGCGTTATAATGCCGAGAACCCGGCGGTGATCCACCGCTTCACCTTCGAAACGTTACGAGGTATCAGCCGAACAGGCTTTCAAAATTTCAAGGTACAATGAGTGAATTCTTTCGTGTAGGTCACTATTTCGACCAGCAAGACGCCGAGCGTACCCGCACCGAGCAGCTGGAACGCCAAAAGCAAGAGCAACGTTATCTGGGGTCGTTACTACGGCTGCCGGGTATGAGGCTCTACGAGTTCAACTATAAAACAGGCGAATGTCGCGAAGTCGGCACTGAAACCAAGTTGGAATTAGACGTTACCAGCGGTCAACCCGTGACGCGTCGCTCGGCCAAGGTCCAGTGGAATCCCGATTGCGTCTATTTTACAAGCCTCAACCACCGCAATGCTATACGCAAGTTGGTCAAGGCCGGATACGTCAAAATGGTAAAACACGATGGTAAAGGTCCACACGTCGAAGATCGATGAAGCCCAAGAGCCAGCGAAGGCTCACAAAATACGCCGCGGTTCCAACGGGCTACCGCTGTTTGGCGGTAAGCACGTTGAGGTGAAAGCCAAGCCCTACTCCGCTGAACGTAACGCCGACGATGGCGTTGATTACGAGATGTCGCTGGCTGACTTTCTGGGTCAAGCGGAAGAACTCACCAAGAAAAAGCGTTTGAACGCCGTTTTTATCGAGTTAGGCGGTACGTTGGTCCCGTGGTACGCTATCCGCTCGCTGAGTCGCACAGAGCGCTACGACGACGAACGCCAACGATACCAGTACGGTATCATCGCCAACATCGACACCGTGGCGGCCGACGGCGACAATTTCGACGAGTGGTGGCTGGCGGAAGAAGCCCGCGACGAAGCGTGGAACGCCCTACGTGACCAGTTAACAGAACTCGGTATCACAATCGTACAAGCAAAGGTCTAAACAACCCTCATAATTATCAACAATCAAAATTATCGTACAATGAAAGTGCAAGATTTTTACGGTGCGCTGGCCAAGAAGGCTGGTACCACCAAGGCTCAGGCGATTGAGTTCGTCCGCGCCCTCGAAGAGGTCCTCACCGAAGAGGTCCGTGACAAGGGTGAAACTATTCCGCTGGGTAAGGTCGGCAAGTTTGTCCTGAAGGACGTTCCGGCTCGTACCATGCGTAACCCCTTCACCGGGCAGGACATCGAGACTCGTGCCTACCGGACCATCCAGTTCAAAACGGCGTATGCCATGAGGGCCGACGCTGAAACCGCCAAAAAAGGCAAAAAGTAACCTGTAAAATAATTCATTTACTGGTATATTAGTTAGCTTTCGCAGTCCGTCAGGGAAGTGGTTTGCCCTGACGGATTTTTCGTTACTTTCGCGTCAACGTTATACTACCTGAAACGAGGGAACGCTGACTTTCCATGCCAGTTAGTTTCGAGTTGCTATAAGCGAGTTTCTTTTCCAAAACAGGATCGGCCAACGCCGTGAAGGTTTGGTTGATCCAACTCTTAGCGTTCCCTCTACTTTAGCCAGAAGAGCGCTGGGGAGTCAAAGAGTGGCCACAATTTACTCCATACAGTATCTCGTTCCGACCTCCGGGTCGGCTGGCACCAATACGGCTGGCCCGAAGCCGATCTCGATGAAACCAGCGGTGCGCACGCTGAGGGGCTACGAAGGATAGTAGCTGGGGTGAAATTCCCCGGTGAAGCCGGACGAAGTCGACGCCGATAGACAATAAAGAGCCTACGCTCACTCGGCTAATCGTTCTACAGACCACGACCTTCGCGGTCCGGCGAGGCCCTCCGTGGGTTGTGCGAGTAGAACGAGGGTATATCTCCACGGCTGGGGGGATCGGAGTTAGGCCTCCGTAAGGTGTAAGCCCTGACGCCAGCCAACGGGCCGCAAGGTCAAACAAATTGTCTCCAAGGCAGCAACGCAGACTTCCTCCATAGCGAGCGCCGGAGCGGAGGAGACAGACTCTAACTGGGGGAAGAGTATAAGCGATTCGTCGCGCCCCCTACGCTGATTCGTGGTGTAATGGTAACACACCAGATTTTGGTTCTGGCGTTGGAGGTTCGAATCCTTCCGGGTCAACTCTAAGGGCTTTTCGCGAAGAGCCTACCGAAGATCGCTAACGCCGCTGGCTGCGCTTCGGGTCGTGATAACCGGAATCACGATGACGCCGCGGCAACCATAACCCCGAAGGTAAGGGGTTCAAAAAAATTTCGTTCGTCGTCGTTGTGGCAGTTCGCCCGCCCGGCCGGCAAGGGGAGCACCAATAGGAACGGCAACCGACGAACGCGGGGCGTGAAATATCGCCCCGACCCTAAAAGTCTAACAGACTTCCATCAATCAAAGGTTTAATTCACCCCGGACCGCCCCACAGTAGTGATACAGCGAGGCGGTTTTCTTTTACAACTATAAGGATGGAAAAGACTAATTAAATGAAGATAGGAATAATATACAAATTAACCATTTTAGCGAAGTACAAGTTCTACGGACAACGCCCCTTTTATGTAGGTCAACACTGGGGAATAGAAGACTTCAACTCGTATTTTGGCGGAGGTGCAATTTGGAACGATTTTCTAAATACCGTCAAAAAGGATTATCCGCTTCACTGGAAAAAGTTTGTTCGGCGTGAAATTTTATATCAAGGCGCGTGTGATCAACGCGCGTTGGACTTTCTCGAACAGTATTACATAAAGCGCGAAATGGCACATTATACCGAGGAGAAAGGCGGTTGCAACGTTTTACGTGGTACGGCTAATGCGTTTGGCGCCGGGAGTCCGATGAAGGACGAAAATTGCAAAAGAAAGCAGGCAGAATCGTTGAAAAGATATTATTCCAAGCACGGTCATCCGTGTGTTGGTAAAAAGGCGGCTCCTGAAACGAGAAAGCGATTGAGCGATTCACACAAGGGGAAGAAATTGCCACGAGAAACGGTTGAAAAGATACGTAAAGCCAATACCGGGAAGAAACGAACGCCTGAATTTTGCGAGTTGATGCGTGAAATGTGGCGTAAACGGAAAGAAGCGGGGTATGTGCCAAAGAATAGAGGGCGAAAAGTCCCCAGGGAAATAGTTGAAAAACGAGCCGCAGGGGTACGTAAATATTATGCCGAACACGCTTCATCGTTTTTAGGTAAACACCACACCGAGGCTACAAGGTTAAAAATTAGTGAAGCGAATAAAGGCAAGAAATTACCGCCTTTTTCAGCTGAAACGAAATTAAAGATGAGCCAATCAGCCAAAAAGGCGTGGGCAATTAGAAAACAACAAAATAATTACAATGCGTCGTTCGAATTATCTTGTAATGGACACTGAAACCGGGGGTCTGGACCCCGCACAGAACCCCATAACGTCGTTTGCAGCCGTTGTACTGGACTTTAACACCCTTAAAGAGGTAGACCGCTGGGAAACCTACGTGAAGCCGTACAACGATCTCCAAATAACGAAAGAATCCATCCAAAAGACGATGGTCAATATGGCCGAGGTGAACCGCGGTATGGACCTCAACGCCTTCATCGAAGCGTTCGGGCGGTTCTGTACCCAGAATTTCCCCGACGTGAAGGGTAAGGACCAACGGCGGTTGATAGGCGTTGGCCACAACGTGATGTTCGACGTGGGGATGCTGGAGGCGGCGTTCTACTACTCGGCCTACTCCAAAAAGCAGACGCTGTTCACCTACATCCAAGACCAGACGCTGGACACGATGTACCTCTCCAAAATGATGTACGGCCTTACGGGCGACGAGAAGATGACGTTAGGTGCCACGTGCGAACGCGCCGGCATCCGCCTCACCGACGCTCACGGCGCGATGAACGACGTTGAAGCCACGGCCGAGTACTTCCGCTACTGTATCCAGCGTCTTCGCGCTACAGGCGACGTATCGTCTTCTGCCGAAAAAAAGACTCGCCGTCGCGGGAACGAATTCTTCGAGTTTAAGTGCGCCAAGTAACAACCGCCAACGTTATACACCGTGTCTAACAACAAAACCGTATAACAAAATGGACAAGCAATCATTCATTACTGGCGTTAAGGCGTCGATCGCCGAAATCTTGGAGCGTTCCACGAATAAGTGGGTAAGCGTACTGGAACCCGGAGCGTCGTTTGGCGCTATACTGGCCAAAAACGGCATTAGCCCTAAGATCACGCCGCCGCTTTTTGACGTTCTCACCGCCAACGGGCTGGTAGAGCGTTTGGGTGATAAGTCGGCAATTCGCTACCGTTATCAACCCCACAACTCCACGACGCCTGATCTGGATAAGTTGGCTGAAAAGGTGTTCGACGCCAACCAAGCCTATAACCGCCAAAAGAGCGTCTCCGGAAAGCAAAAACGTGTAACCCCCCCGCGGGAAGTCAACCAGAACGGACGGCCATCGCGCTTCAAGGGTGATCTTCTGCCTCAGATTGGCGATTCGCGTTACGTACTCATGGACTGTGATACGAACGAGGGTATCAAAATCTCGATCGTCGAAGTAAAGATCGTCGCCGCCCGGCGTGAGATGGCCACGGGCCACTACTGGTTTGAGGCCGTGTATCGCTCCAAGGAAGACGGTGAAACGGGCTGCCTCGAAGATTTGAGGATTTCTGACTTGTACGTTTCGGCTGAGGCGGTAGCGCAACGCCTGATCGCTCGCCAGATCAAATTCCGCGGTCCGCTGTTTCCAACTATAAAACCGGAAACCGTAAAACAAAATGGCAGATAACACACGCGTCGCTCAAACGCCCGAGGAGGTAGCAGCGACAAAACAGTACACCGAGCAGGAAGAAAACCGCAAACTGGCCTTTTCCAAGGCTCTCGAACTGCTTCGTATTTTGGGCCTCGATGATTTGGAACGGGAGATGATAGCCCAGCGAACCTTCACCCGTACCGAGGTAGTCAAGAAAACTACGCTTTCCCACCGCAAGGCTCTCGATTTGTTGGAAACGCTTCAGACGTTCGGCTACGTCGCGCTGCTCGATACCAACAAGACAAAATTCCGCTTCACCTTCAACGCCGATGACCGCGCAGCGGTTTACAAGGCTAAGATCATACAGTTAACCACGATTCTGGGAACGGCCATTGAGGGGTACAACGCCCTGCTCCTGAAGGACTACCCCAAGGACGTTTACGAACGTGAGACGCTGGAGATGGAACGCTACCTGACTAAAGCGTTGGAGTTGAAGAGATGAGTTTTGTTGTGTGACCCGGTGATACCCAGAGGGATTTGACCCTCTGGGTGTTGCTATTAAAATACTTTGACGTATGATGCCTCAAATTGCGATCCCGTCGTTGACGCACCGTTTGGCTTGTTTAGACCTCGTTGACGAGATAATCGAGGGTATGGACGAACGCGGCCTTAACGAGATGATGAGTGGCGATACACACGACGTTGACACGATATTTGATGCTTTGATGATGGACACGTACCGGATTATGTATACCGGCGACGTGTCGATTGATTTTAAGCCCCGCTATGAAGAGAACGTCTCGGCCGTGGTGGAAGACACCCTGCGGTGTGCCAATTTGACGTACTTCATCACCTCCGTCATCCCCGACTTCCAGCTGTCGTGGCACCACTTGGAGTGGGGTGAGTTAGTCCACAACCACAAGAAATTGTGTATCAACGCAGCGCGTGACCACGGAAAGTGTGAAGCCGTCGGAACCCCTGTCCGGATGTACGACGGAACTATCAAAAAGGTCGAAGACGTTGTGGTTGGCGACTTGTTGATGGGCGTCGACTCTAAGCCCCGCCGCGTGGTTGCTACGCGCCGTGGCCACGATTCGATGATGTACCGTATCGACCAGTCGCGCGGTGATAGCTACACCGTCAACTCACGCCACATTTGTACGCTGATCGAGAAGGACCGCAACGGTTCCATCGCTACAGCGTCGAAGCGGATAGTGGATATTGATATTCCGACGCTTTTAAGCAAGACCCCGAACTGGGTGAAGGAACGTTACCGCGGTTTCAAGGTGGCAGTGCAGTACCCCACGCGGCCCGTGGGGTTGGAACCATATTTTCTTGGGTACTGGTTAGGCGACGGCAACTCCAACAACCAGAAGATCACCACCGCCGACCCTGAAGTGTGTGAGTACTTACACTCTTACGCCGAGCGCTTGGGGCTTCACTATGGCCAAAATGGTATGGTAGTGACACTTGGAATTGACGTTCGTGGCCGCGGTAAGCGTAACCCGCTGGAAAGGATGCTCAAGGGTTACAACCTGCTCTACAATAAGCACATTCCGGAGCAGTACCTCGTCAACAGCGAAGAAGTTCGTCTTCAGGTGTTGGCTGGGTTGATCGATTCCGACGGTAACTATTGGCAGGGCGGCTATCACTTCGGTAATACGAACTACCAGTTGGTGTGTGACGTGAAGAACTTGGCCGACAGCCTTGGCTTCTGTACCCGAATGGGTGGTGGAACGCGGTATTGTAAAGCGTTAGGCCGCGACTATTCGTCGTGGTGCGTGACTATTTCTGGTGAACTGGACCGCATCCCAGTAAAGATCGCTCGTAAAAAGGTCCAAACCGACTGGGCCGCCAAGACGTCACACAAGGACTGGGGCACTATCGACGGCGTACACCCTACGGTGGTATCGTCGTTGAAGATCACGCCCGCGGGTGAAGGTGACTACATATCTATCACCACCGACGGCGACCACCGCTTCGTGCTGGGTGACGGTACGGTTACGCACAACTCGTTCTATTTCTCCAACGCCTACGCCGCGTGGCAATTATACCGCTATAAGAAGCCGTCAACGACCCGTTACTCGAAGCGTCCCACGGTAGCGTCGTCGAATCGCGGCTTCTTGTTTTCGTTCTCACTCCAGCAGAGCGTTGACCTCTTGGAGATTCTGAAAGGAACCATCGAGGAAAACGAGATTTTGAAGGAACGCCTGCTACCCCAGTCCACGGCCAACAACTGGTCGGCTACCAATATCGTGTGCCGTAACGGCGCGCGTTTGACGGGTAAGGGTTTTGGGTCTTCGGTGCGTGGTGCTCACCCCTACTGGATTATCGTCGATGACGGCCTGAAGGACAACGTCATCTATTCCAGCCTCCAGCGAAATAAGTCTACCGACTATTTCCATTCCGTAATTATGAATATGCTCGTACCCGGCGGCCAGATCGTTGTCGTCGGTACGCCGTTCCACGCCGAGGACCTTTACGGCGACCTCAAGACCAAGAACGGTTGGTTCGTGATCGAGTACCCAGCCATCTTCCCCGACGGGCGAATCCTTTGGCCGCAGCGTTGGTCGTTTAAGGACCTGATGGACAAAAAGGAGACCCAAGGCTCGATCATCTTCTCGCGTGAGAACCTTTGCCGCCCGATCACCAACGAATCGTCGATCTTCCCGATGGAAATCCTCACTCGGTCGTTGCTGCGTATGGAGAACTACACGTTGGTGGATTCACGCGAAGAGTTCCCCGTTAAGTTCTCCAAGGTAGTCGTGGGCTGTGACTTCGCTATGTCGGCCAACGTCGGTGCTGACTACGCCGTATTCAGCGTGTGGGGTATTGACGAACTGACCGACGAGCGTTGGCTGCTTCACCTGTGGCGTGAAAAAGGCGCCAAGTTCTTCGAACAGATGAACGTCCTGCGCCGTATCAACTCGCGTTTCCGGCCTGACCTGATCGTGATGGAGAACAACACCTTCCAGCAGATATTCGTCGAAACGGCCGACACTGAGGGTATGCCTGTGATTGGCCACACTACGGGAATTGATAAGTACGACCTGAAGACGGGGTGGCCTCACCTGTCGACGCTATTCGAGCGAGGCAAAATTCACATCCCGGTGGGTAACGTCTACTCTCAGCAGGTGAAAGACCTCATCTTCCAAGACCTCGGTTCAGTGGCCTTCACCGAAAAAGGCTTGGAAAGCGTGGGCAGCCACGACGATATTTCGTCGTCGTTCTGGTTGGCTGACTTGGCCGCTTCGCGTATGACTACGGGCTTTAAGTTTGATATGTTAGGTTAGCGCCATCGTTTTAGGTGATATGAAAACTCTGATAGCACTATTCACCCGCGGTCGTATCGATCGCCAAAAGACCCTCCAACGGCTCACGCCTCAGGCGCGCCGCCGCGTGACGGTATTCTGTCACCCCGGCGAGTTGGCTGCTCACCAGCGTAACTGGGGCGGTGAGGTTGCCGCCATCGAGGAATACAGCACTGCGTGTCGCGGCGTGGGGGACATACGGGACTACATCGTTGTAGAGGCCCAAAAGCGGGGATTTGGCGGAGTCTTTTTCTTAGACGATAACGTGTCTTTCTCGCTGCGTTTAGACGATGCCAAGACCCCCGTGGTGGTAAACAACGACAATTTCACCGTCGAGGCCCAAGAATACATCTATTCGATGATGTTCGACTGGGTGGCGGAGCACTTGGACACCTACGCCGTCGCCGCGCTTTCGTATCGGCCCTTTAACCGCGACAAGGAACACGACGTACAAATCAACGGGCGATTCTTCTCCATTTGGGGACTGAACATCGCCCAGTACCTCAGCCAGCCCGTGAGGTTTCGCGATTGGCCTATCAAGGAAGACTTCGCCGTGGCTTGCGGTTTACGCCGCGCCGGGCTGGATAACGTGGTGTCGTACCAGTATTCGTTCGACAAGATGACCGGAGCCAACGCCGCTGGCGGTTGTTCCGTGTACCGCACTATCGAGAACTCCAACGCCGAGTCACAACGTTTAAGGGAAGAGTTCCCCGAATATATCACCCTTCGTACCAAGAAATGTACCAATTGGGGGGGTGAAATGAAGGACCGTGAAATGATTGAAGTTAAAATACACTTAAAAGGTTACAAGAAATGATCGTAAAATTCAAGAAAGTACACCCCGACGCCGTACTGCCGCACTACGCTCACCCCGACGGTGAGGACAACGGACTGGACTTGGTTGCCGCAGCCGTTTTCGAGTCCGACGACTACATCGAGTACGACACAGGTATCGCCGTTGAAATCCCCAAGGGGTACTGCGGCCTGTTGGTCCCGAATTCACGTTGTTCGAAAAAGGACCTCGTGATGTGTAACGCGCCGGGTATCATCGACCCCGGATATCGCGGTACGATGCGTGCCCGCTACAAGAAGGTTTGGCACCTTCCGACGCTGCTCCATAAGTTCCTCCGCAGCGTGTGTACGTTGTTCTCGAACGCCTTCGGTGAAATAGCCGGGTTGCGTGCACAGGAAATCAATTTCGACGTCAAGCAGTTTGAGGTCGGTGAGGTAGTGGCCCAGTTGGTTATCATCCCCGCGCCGCAGATCGAGGTTGAGGAAACTGACACGCTGACGCCTTCGATGCGTGACACCGCGGGGTTCGGTTCGACGGTAAAAGCGGTTCCCGAGAGCGAACGTGTTCAAAATGCCGAAAAATAGAACGCCATGGATCAACAACAATTACTGGCTCTTTTACTCGGAATAGGGTTCTTCTTCGTGATGCCGATTGCTCTTTTCCTGATCGGGTTGTCGAACGCTTCCTCAGATCGCCGTTTACGGCGTTATCGCGAAGAGTACAAACGAAAGTACGGATTTTATCCACCCGACGAATATTAACAAAATGAAAACGATCCTCCAACACAACCCCGCCAAACAGGACAACGTCGAAGCCATGGCCGACGCGCTGGTAGAGTCGATGCGCTTCGCTGACCCTACGGTTGATTATCCTGATATCTCCAAGGCCAAAGCCGACGACGGCGTTCCGGCCGAGTGGTTCCACAAGGCATACGCCGGCATTACCGGTACGTCGGAACTCACGGCCATTCTTCAGTACACGCAGCAGCGGATGATTTTTGACCAGATTGGAGAAACGTTCCTCGGTATCGCCCTCACCGAGATGAAGCACTACGACCGATTAGGCGACTTCATCGACCATATCGGGGGCAGCGTATCGCGGCCCGTATTTTCGGCAGCCAAAGTGGACATTACGACCGAAAGCGCGGCCGAAGCCGTCCAGATCAACATCCGCGCCGAGCAGGACACCATCGCCGAGTACGAGAAACTCATTCAGCGTATTCAGGCCAACAACCCTACGCCGACCGTTACATCCACGCTGGCGGTTCAACTTATCAACAAAATCATCGCCGACGAGCGCGTCCACGTGCGGTTGTTGAGTGAATTGGCGATTATGATCGATGAAACGTTATGATATCCGCCACCGCTTACCGAAGGTGCCGTGCGCTGTTGCTGGCCGCGGTGAAGAATATCGAAGCCGAACGCCCAGGAGTTATCGCCTGGGCGTCTCGTCAAGAACGGTGGTGGGAAGTGTGCGTGAGTGACTACGCGCTCTACCGCAGCGAACAATTTGCGCTGATACGGTCGGTGTACCGTAAGGCCATTTATGCCGCTGGCGGCGGTAAGGTGATATTCTGCTACGCCAAGCCCGACGCCGAACGGTTGTACGAGTTGGAGTTGAAAGGTAATTTGGTGATGGATTGTTGAAAAATTTCTTCAAATTCTCTTGGAGAATTCAAATTTTCGCCGTACCTTCGCTCTTGGAAAGAATCGTAAAACAAAATTGGTTATGGAAAACACTCAAGACATCAACTCAATCCTCGCGAAACTGAAGAAACTGCAGCGTCTGTACGAAGGCGCCAAGGCCATCAATTCTGAAGCCGAAGCCCAAAATGCTGCTGTTAAGATTCAGAACCTCCTCACCCAGTACAACCTTTCGATGGCTGATTTGGAAGCCGTGCCCGACAACGAGCAGAAGACCAACGTAACCGAAGAGCGCTTGGGTAGCGATTGGTGGCGTAAGTGCGGCGGCGCGTGGGACCAAGTCCTTATCGCTGGAATCTGTAAGTACAACTACTGCTACGCTATCACAAGTCAGAGCGTGCGCTACCGTATCAACCGCAACGGCAACGAGGTACGCGAAAAGACTCAAAAGTACATCATCATCGGCGAACCTCAGAACGTCGAGGTCGTAAAGTGGCTGTTCAACATTTTGGCGGACCAATTGTATAAACTGGCGCTGAAACGTTACCAAGAGTACCTCAACGACGACGGTCAGGCCGTGATGCGTGTGTTCATGGGCGAAAAGCGGATGCACCGCGGTACGTTCTTGCGGTCGTATTTGACCGGAGCCGCCATTGGCGTTAAGGCCAAACTGAAGGAAGAGCGTGAACGCGAACTCCAAGCCCAAGTTCAGGTAAGCGCGTTGGTGCTTCGTACCGACCAGAAAATCAACGATTACGTGGCTGAAAAGTTCCCCAACTTGGGTAAAGGCGGCTTGGCTCATATTGGTAGCAGCTACGCGATGGCGCTCGGACAGGAAGATGGCCGCAAGGTTAATATAACCAAAGGCGGAATCGCCGCTTCGAATACCAACCCTAACCGTATAGCGCAATGACCCAAAAGAAAATATATCTCTACCACTCCACACCCCGTCACTTCAAGGGCGGGGTGGCGGAGTTTGTGTACGTCAGCGGGCGGAAGATCAAGTTGAACCAAGACGGAACGGTTTCCCAGAACAGCGTCTGGTATTCCGCTATTTTGGAAATCGAACAGGCGCGTGAATATCGGCTGAAGATACCCCGCATGGGGTGCTTGGGTGAAACGGTGGTGCCGCTGGAGGTTTGGAACAAAATCAAAAACGAGGGTAAACTATGAAAATTAATTTGGTATTTGACGGGAATTTCCTGTACCACCTTTCGTTCTCGATCTTCTCGACGTACTACCGCGGTCAAGATATGTGCGCTGTACTCGAAGACCGTGAAAAGCGTCAGGTGCTGATCCGCAAGTGCGTGATGAACCTTTGCGCCGCGGTACGGCGTTTTGGTGATGACGTTGGTCGCGTGATAGTGGTCATCGACTCCCACTCGTGGCGCCGCGGCGTATACGACGACTACAAGTACGCCCTGACGCGGGTGAAAGAACCGTGGAGCGACGCATTCGTCGAAGTGTTGGGTGAGTTTGAAGCGTTGCTGCGTAAACGCGGGCTGATCGTTTCGCGTGTACCGGGCGCAGAGGGTGATGACCTGATTATGTTGTGGGCCTACGCGCTGGACGAACTCCCCGGCGAAGAAACCGTCATCCTCACGGCCGACAGCGACATCCGCCAGTTGATCACGCCAACGGTTTCGGTATTCAACTACAACTCCAAGTTCATGAAATTCTATACCTTCCCCGGTAAGGAAGAGTTCTGGAACGAACGGCTGGATGCCGACATTCAGGTCCTCGCCACCGAAGCGTTGGAGGTGCTGATGTTTAAGGTGCTGATGGGCGATACGTCGGACAACATCCCCAAGGTTCGCCGCGGTTTTGGCGAAAAGGCGTTTGGCCGTTTCATCGAATCGCTGAAGCCAGAACTCAACGGGCGACTGGTGTCACCGTCAGCCTTCGAAGGATACAGCAGCACCAAGTTGGCGCTTTGGATTCAATCCAAGTTTGAGCGTTTCTTGGGCAGCCCGCTGACGACGGAAGAGGTAGGGCGCATCCTTTTCAACGTCCAGTTGACTTGGCTGTCGCCGTCGGTTTACGGCCCCAAGCAGGAAGACCTGCTGATGGCGATGACCGAAGAGGTAGCCAACACGAAGGACTCCTACAACTATAAGAAGGCGTATACGCTGGAAGACTTCTACGGAATGTTGATAAAGTGATTAAAATCAAGATACGCTATGAAGAAATGGATGTGGATTCTTATCACCGCGGTGGTCCTTGTGATTGCCGCGGTGGTGTACGCTCATGAGGCGAAGATTATCCACACGCTGGTAGCCATCTTCTCGTTTGTAGCGGGAGTAGTGGCTCACTGGGCGTGGGTAAAGTATTTGGCCGCGAAGGCCGTTAAACAGGACAACAACGATGGAAAACATTCGTGACATCATCCTCGGCGCTCGTGCTCAGCGTCAGGATCACATGCTGAAAGGTTTCGCTCCGGTTCCCGACGATACCGAGGCCGAAAAGGTCGAGAAGGCCGACAACGTCTTTGAGAAGATGGCCGACGCCATCGAAAAGGCTGAGTCGGACGACGCCGAAGAAGCCCTCCAAGGCGAGATTCAGAAATCGGACATCATGCAGGCCATCAGCGGTTACGGCTCCGAAATCAAGTTCAGCCGCTTGGGTAAGGAAATCAAGGCCAAACTGAAGGTCGATATTCTTCCGCCGCTTAACGCCAAACTGCAGGTCCTTACCGCCGAACTGGAAAGCCTTTTGAGCAACTGCGGCGGCGCGCCTACCGAAACCGTTCCGCCGTGGTATACGGCCGAAATCAAGATGGACATCCCGTTCCGGCTGTTCAGCTGGGAAGATACCAGTGATCGCGAAGCCCCTGCGCTGGCTGGTACGCTGGTTAACGACCAGAACGAAAACGCCGTAACGCCCGAAATGTACAAGTGCCGGCGTGACTACAACGAAAAGGTTCGTGACTACGCCAACGTGGCTACCGATATCAAGGCGTGCGAGATTCTCGACACCAACCTCTCCGACAACGAACGTTATCAGCTGTCGCCTCGGCAGTTGACGATGTTCGGATTCTAAACCTCTTTTCTGTTTCCATTTTGTCAGGTTTGTTAGGACAGCGGCCCCGATTCGTAAGCGTTTCGGGGCCAACGTTTTTGAACGTATGGACCGATGGAGATATTTCAGAATAGGTGATATCGTCACCGACCCCGAAGTGTGGGGAAAGACGATGTTCGTAATACGCACGCTGCACGGTAACGACTACTGCCCGCTGATCAGTGGCGAGTCCCTAAAACCGATCCGCGGTCGCCGTATAAGGGTAAACCTCGGCGTCGGGGAGACGCGTCTTGTAAACGCTCCTAAACGTCCGTTGATGAAGATTCCCGACGGTACGTTGGTGCGGTTAGCTGGAAAGAGCGTTGAAGCGCGGCGTGAATTGTTAATTAGAAGCTATCGTAAACAACATGGCAACGTTTGACCATTATGCTTGGGCTGATAAACTACCCGACGCGTCGCTCGACGTGAGCGCAAAACACCACGCGGAGTTCTTCCGGACGATGTTCGAGCGTCAGATGATATGGAAACGGCGGTTCTTGGATCAGGCCCCACGCCCGTGGACTGAAGACCCCATACTACGCGACTACAAGTTTACCAACGTCTACCGCGAACTGGACCGAAACTCCCAGTGGCAGATACGCAATATCCTACTCGACGACAGCCTGTCGCTGACGAATCTGGTATGGAAGATGATGGTGTTCCGCTATTTCAACAACCCGGCCACGTTCGAATACGCCCGTGAAAAGTACGGCTGGGGAGCCGGCATCCCGGATCACAACCACTACGACGAAGACCTCTTCGCCGAGATGATAACGTCGTACCGCGCTACGGGTAACAATCCCTATACTACGGCGTATCTGATCAACTCGATGGCCACGCCCGGTAAGCCGCGTGACTACTGCTACACACATTTGGTCGTCCCGACGCTTCACCGTCGGTTAGGCGAACTGATACGGACGGTGTTGACGGCTGACGCTCCGGAGCAGATCATCAAGTTCCTCCAGAGCCTTCCCTCATCGGCGACGTTTATCGCTCACGAATTCTACCAAGACTTCACCTACATACCGCGTTACACCTATCGCCGTTTTATGCGCTTCACCCAAGACGACTACACCAACGTCGGTCCTGGTGCGTCCATAGGGCTGCGGCTGGTGTTTCCGTCGTTGAAGCGCCAAATTGATGGTATCTACCGTTTGCGTGATGAAGCCCGTGAGGCTCTTCAGCAGTGTGGAGACTTTCCGTACCTTCACTGGGACCGCGCTGGGCGTTGCTACCGGGTGTCGCGCTGCGGCGACGTGACGCTTCACCAAGTTGAGATGTGGCTGTGTGAGTACCAGAAGTACTGGAAGATGAAGATTGGCGAAGGAAAGCAACGCTCAACCTTCGAACCGAGAACTCGTAAAATTGTAGGTCAATGATCACGTTCCACACCCCGTTGGAAACAGGCGAGTTTATGGGAATCGACTTTCAGGTGATGGCCGATGACCTTTCAACCAGTGCCGCGCGATTAGTAGTCGTCGGCACTTTCATATCACCCCTGACTGTTGAAGAGAAATCGCACCTCCAAGACCTCATTCACCTCATCCGTCGCGACGGTGAGTGGAACGGTTCGTATGACGATCAGACGGACTACTACTCATGGAACGGTCATCAGGTAGCAGTTTGGGGCGATATCATCCATCAGGCTATCATCATACGCAAGACGGCGCGCAACGACTTTTTGAATCTGTTGAGTTGACAGCCAATTATAGCTTAACAAATCGCATAAAAACATTATGTCCGGTGTAAAAGAAAGATTGGAATCGGTAGAACGCGCCATGCAGGCTCTCACGATACGTAAATCGTTGTTGATGGAGCGAGCGTTGCGCAGCGACAACCCGTCCGACATACTCAAAGCCGCTGAGATATTCAATCAGCAATCCAAGCCCGCTAACGTTGCTCCGAAGGCGTACCTGATCGACCCTTTGGAGTTCAATTCGTTTTTGGGCTATAAGGATAAGCCGTTTTCGCTTTCGTACGAAACGCTCCGCCGGATGAGCCGCACCCCCATCATCAACTCAATCCTCAAGACCCGTAAGAACCAGATAGCTGACTTCGCTGAACCGCAGGCCGACCGCTATTCGACGGGCTTCGTGATTCGCCGTAAGCCCAAGCACGGCCAAGAGCAGAAGATGGATTCACAGGACCGCAAGATCGCGTCTTCCATCACCGACTTCATCCTCAACTGCGGCGATACCGCTACGTGGGATGGCGACGAGTTTGACGAGTTCATTCGCAAGATTGTTGATGACTCGTTGACGTTCGACCAGATGACGTTCGAGTGTATTCGTAATCGCCGCGGCAAACTGGTACGCTTTCAAGCCGTCGATGCTGCTACGTTCCGTCTTGCTGAGTCGTACTTCGATGGCGAATACGATAACCCCTATTTCCGCGGCGCCATGATGGACGACCGCCAGAACTGGGGACCGAAGGTTGATGGCTATTATCCAGCCTACGTCCAAGTGTACCAAACAGCCAAAGTGGCGGAGTTCTACCCGTGGGAGTTATGCTTCGGAATTCGTAACCCGACGACTTCGATCTACGCCAACGGCTACGGAAACTCGGAACTGGAAGAGTTGATTAACGTCGTCACGTCGATGCTTTGGGGCGACGAATACAACCGCCGCTTCTTCTCGCAGGGGTCAGCGCCGAAGGGTCTACTACGCATCAAAGGTAACGTGAACGAGGCGTCGCTCCAGCAGTTCAAGCAACAGTGGCAGGCGATGATCTCCGGCGTTATGCAGTCATGGAAGACTCCTGTCGTTGAAGGCGATATCGACTGGGTTGACCTCCAGAAGAACAACCGCGATATGGAGTACAACTCGTGGATGGAATATCTTATCAAGATTGCGTGCGCCGTATTCTGTATTGACCCCACGGAAATCGGGTGGGATATTTCGCGTTCCAACGGCAGCGGCCTGACGTTTGGTGATGGCCAAAAGCAGCGCATGGAGCAGTCGAAGGACAAGGGCCTGTACCCGATGTTGAAGTTTATCCAGCGTAAGATCAACAAATTCATCGTCGAGCAAATCAACCCCGACTTCGAGTTTGTGTTCATGGGCCTCAACGGTATGACTATCTCTGAGGAGTTGGAGATGGATATCAAACGCCTCCAAGCCTTCCAAACCGTGGACGAGATTCGCGAGAAGTGGGACCTCCCGGCTATCGGCGAAGAAAAGGGCGGCGACACCATCGAGAACGCCGTCATCCAGCAAGCACTCAGCGCCAAGCAACAGCAGCAACAGGCGATGGGTGGTATGGGCGGCGGCAACCCGTTCGAAGAGGCCGCGGGTATGGGTATGGAAGCCGCGGGCGGCCCGGCCGATGAACCCGTGGCTGGTGGTGAAGGTGAGGAAGACGCCGAAGCGCAGGCCGGCAACCCGTTCGATCTCTACGCCCAAGGTGACGAAGAAGAAACTATGAAGGCCCGTGAGGCAAATCCGCTCGTGGCCGCATTCGACGAATACTTACAAAAAGCAATAAACCATGACGAGTAACGAGAAGAACACCGCGCCCATCGTACAGCTGTTGGCTGACGCTATGCCCAAGCCTATCATCGACGCTTCTGGCGGCAGCGTGATCTACCGCGGCTATGCCCCTATCGGTACGGGCCAAGGTGAGGCCGGGTGGCGTATCGAGCGTGAGACTACCGCCGACGGCATCACCATCACCGAATACCCTATCGGCGACATGAGTTACAATTTCGTGTGGGCCGACCGCGCTACCTACGTATATTCACGCTAAACCGAAACGCACAATGGCAACTATTGACGTCGGAACTGTAGCAGGTATATCCATCGGAACGACACCACCGTCGAATCCGGCGATTATCTGGTACGACACCACCGACAAACTCCACAAGAACTACGACGCCTCACTCGGGCAGTGGATTCCGATGTCGCAGGCGATTGTGTCCGAAATAGGCGATTTCAACGACCTTATCAATAAAGCGAACCTTCCGGGCGGCTTACCTATCGCTGCGTTCTACAATGTCCTGAAACGCGACGCTGACGCCCAGTGGAACACCATGGTCTGGGTGGTGGGGCAAACGCGCATCCAGTACGTCGATAAACTCAACAACATCATCGTTGAAGACTTGGCTGGTCAAGGTACTACGACGCAGTATGTGGCATCGACCAACTACTTCTTCGACAACATCGTCGCTACGTTCGACCAAAAGACCTCGAAACTCAACTACACGTTCCAGCAACTGACCGACAATCCGGCCCTTGCAGACGTGTTGTACGGCATGCGGGTCATCAACAACATTCCTACGTTGGTGAAGCGGACGGTGAAGTCGCTGTTGTCTAATTCGAGTAAGAACTCGTTAGGGTTCGTCAATGGCTTGTACTTCGACTTCAGCGCAGCGATGAACGGCGTTATCGTCTCTGAACAGGCGGGCGATACCCAAGTCCCCGGCTACAAGCAATACAAGGCCGATTATGCAGCCATCGAAAAGGCTTTTGAGGACGTCAGCAAGATCATCAACGACTGGCAGAACGGGTCTCAACAGATGATCTTTGGCGCCAAGTTGATCGAGGTTAATCCCGTAACGGCTACGGTGGCCACGCCTCAGGACCTGACTACGCAGGACGATTTGAAGACGGCCCTCAACAAGATACAAGGCTGGTACAACCGTCTGAAATTGGCTACCGGCATGACCCTTTCGTCGGATTATGTCAAGGCACCATCTAAGACCCGTTATCCGCAAGGAGGCGATACCGTCCAGCAGGCAATAGCTATCCTTCATAAATTCGTTGAGGATTTTGACGGTAAGGCTACAAATGTCGTCGTTGGTGGTAGCGAAGGCGACTTCCCTGCCAGCCCTAACCCTTCGTATCAGATCAAGCCAACCGACAGCCTGTATCAGGCCGTTGCTAAGATCGTCAACAACTTGGCGTCGCTGTTTGGCGGTGGAGTGAGTGATGCAGCCTATTTGGCTGATAATTTCGTACGTACCCAGAGTATTCGCCCCAAAGCAGTCAACTCCCTGAAGATATCGGACGAACTCCACGACGCAATATTCTGTCACACGTACAATCCTGTTGATTGGAGCGGTGATGACACTACCAACTTCATGCTGGAGCCGGGGTGTATGTTCGACGCTATCAATTCCCCGCTGACGCTCATCGACCCGGTTCTTTCTGAAGCGGACGTTTTCCCGCCTAAAATGTGGGATACCTACGTGCGCATGAAATCGAACCAGACTTTCAAGGCCCCGACGGGTTCGGCTCTGGGCATCACCGTCAGCGCCGTTTATACGAATCAGTTAGGATCGGGCGACCGTAAACTTGTCCACGTTAGGTTCATTCCCGCGGCTCGCACTCCAACGACTGGTTTCTTCTTTGTTACGACGTATTTGTTTTCAAGTCAAGCCTAAAATGGTATCGTATGTGCAAGGTGGTCTATTTAACATCCAAGCGTTTTAACGCCGAGGCCCGACGCTTCATCCAAGCGCTGGCTGCTGAGTTGCGTCGGCGGCGTATTGAAGTGGTCGTCGGCAACGCTTACGATGTTTGGAATTATTTCCGGCCACATCGCACCTACGGTATAGCCATGGCGGTGGACTTCTTCGCCGACCAGAAGGACGGGTGCAGTCTGACGCTGAACCGGGTTTGCCCGGCTTTAACGCGGGACTTTGCCTACAACCTTTCGAACCACTACGATATTTTGACGCCTCAAATTCGTTGGCGGTCGTTTCTGTTCGTTGATTCGTATGACCGTCAGTGGTATCGTTTCTTCAATCGCGTTAGTGCGGAGGTGAAACTCATAATCTACCCCGCTACGCTTACCAGCGAGGGGGACATGGACGCCTACCTCAGTGCGCGTGACGGGATTATACGGGTATTTGCTGACGAAATTGTGAGGTGTCTTCGCTCTAATTACGATTACAACGCATATGCTCGCGCCGCCAAGGCCGCTCGTATACGTATTAACGAAAGAATGAAACACAATGGCTGACGGACTTTTCACGACCACCATCTTCCCTGTAATTTCGCTTCTGTTCGGGGTGGGCAGTATTGGCTACGCCATTGTGGCGCGTATGCTGGATCGTAAGAAATACGATCAGGAAGTACGTTGTAGCCAAGCCGACGCTGACCTCAAAGGCGAAGAGTTCTGGAAAGGCCGTTATGATACGCTGATGGCCGAGTTGGACAAAAAGGAGTCGTGGTGGAAGGAACGCTACAACAACCTCTACCAAGAGGTTCAGAACGAACGTAAGTTATCCAACGAAATGATGACGAACTTTCGTAACGAACTCAACAAAATACGCGACGAGTATGAGGCCCAGCGTCAGGCCGACCGTGATAAGTACAACCGCCTGATGGAAGAGTTCCGTACTCAGGAGCGTGAAGCCAACAAGGCGGCGGAAGACTACAAGCGACGCATCAACGAACTCGAAGCCTCCATAACGGCCTACGAGGAGATGATCAAAAGCGGAAAACGGCCATGAAAACAGTAGTGCAAATAATCCTCGTTTTGGTGGCCCTAATTCTCGCGTTCTTATTCGGGCGAAGTACTTATACCCCTGAACCCCCTAAAGTCGTTGAAAGGTGGCGTACAAAGTACGACACGGTCGAATACCGCGATACGGTAAAGGTTCCGGTCCCGAAAATCATCATCCGCGACACCACCATCTACTTACCGGGTGAAATCGACACCGCCGCGTTACTGGCCGACTATCTGGCACGCAAGGAGTATCACCTCGACTTCTCCAACGACAGTATCGGCGAGTTCCGTGTCGACGCCACTGTCCAGTGTAACGCCATTACGGAGGCCGTGTCTCACGTCAAGCCGCTGATCCGCATCCACGAGATAGAACACACCATTATCGACAAGCGAATACCCTTCATCCAAGGCTACGCCCAGATAGGAACGTCCGTGGACTTTGGTACACAAAAGTTCTCCGCCGGAGCCGACTTTCGTCAACGCTTCATGGTTGGCGCTTCAGCTATAAGGGTTGAAGACCAGTGGGGGTATACGTTGGATTTTGGCATAAAATTTTGACGATTCTCTTGGCAATTTGGAGAAAATTCAGTACTTTTGTAGTGGAAATGAAACTTATAAACCTATAACACCATGAAAGAAGTTATCAACTACGGCGAAGCGCGTCGCCAGCAAATTCTTAAGGGGTTCACCAACACCGAGGAGGTCGCGGAAGAGCCGATCGAAAAAGCGCGTCACGGTGTCTACGCCGACAACGCTCAAAACCGTCGTCTGCAGCGCGTGGGACAGGAGTACGGTCAAGCGGCCAAGGAAGACCCCGAAGGGGGAGGCCAGGAGGGCGGTATGCCTGAGGGCAACGTCAGCCTCCAGAACCACGCTCGTCAGGCTTCAGAAGAGGCGCTGACGAAGGTCGCCAACGACCCGCAGGCTGACCCCGAAATGCGCAAGGTGGCTACCGCTGAATTGGAACGCCGCGGTGTAAGCGTTCGCGCCAAGAACAAGAACGGCGACACTTCGCTGCGTAACGGGTTGGCTGACGGTGACGCCAAATCGGCTTCGACGTTCGAGGGCATGGGCTTCCGCCAGATGGACGATCAGGACCTCCAACAGTACGCCGGAGTTGAGGATGCTTCGCACGCCTTCATCAAGCAGATCGGCGGTGACGAAGATGGCTTCGACCTTGTGGTCACCAAGACCAGCGAGGGCTATCGCGTGGACAAATACCCCTACGCCGACGTGGACAATTTCGAGTCGGTGACGGTGAAGGAGATCGGTGACGTTGAGGGAGCCGCGTCTAAGTTTGGCGATCCCGACGCCAAGGGTAAGGGCGGAAAGGCTGACGCCGCATCGCTCGTTGACAGTTTCAACGCTATGGCTGAGGGCGATGTAGACTTCGACGCCAAGTCGTTCAAATCGTTCGTAAAGGAAAAAGGCGGTAAGGCCGTGAAGGAAATCGCCGACGCCATCCGTAAGATGCCCAGCGAGGCCGGGCAAAGTGATCTGGCTGACGACGAGATCGCCGACATGATCGAGAATATGTTCGAGGAAGCCGGAACGCGCGTACCGCGTGAGGCTAAAAAAGAACTCGACAACCTCCGTGGGTCGGGTGAAAGCGTTCTGGCCAAGTGGGACGCCTACACTTCGGAATCGGGCGAAGACGATGACTTCGGCGCAGCGCTCGAAAGCCTCATCGACAACAAGGGCGAGGCCAAGGCCATCAAGGAACTCGCTGCCGCTATCAAAACCTCCGGTCAGGGTGAGGCCGCTCAGAGTGACATCCTCGACGACGAAATCGCTGACGAAATTGCCAACATGTTCGAAGAGGCTGGCATCGACCTGTCGAAGAAAGGTCAGGCTGCCCTCGACAAGATGCGTGCTGACTCGGACGGCGACGGTAACGTTAGCAGCGCCGAAGGCCTGGTCCAGAGTTTCGACGACATGGCCGAAAACGACACCGACTTCGACACCGCAGGCTTCAAGTCCTTCGTGAAGCAGAAGGGTGACGCCGCGGCTATCAAGGAACTGGCCGCAGCCATGAAAGCAAACCCGGCTGATACCGGCGGTGCTCAGTCCGACGCTACGGACGACGAAATTGCCGACACCATCGCCAATATGTTCGAGATGGCTGGTGTGAAGGTATCGAAGGACGGCCAGAAGGAACTCGACGCGCTGATCGGCGGCGAGGAGGAAAGCGCCACCAAGCAGGGCGAAAAGGCTGACGCCGCCGCCAAGGCTGAGGTGAAGAGTGCTGAGAAGGGTGCTAAAGCCAAGGCCGACAAAGCCGCGAAGTCTTCGCCGGAGAAGGACAACGCCGCCGCCGACAAATTCATCAAGAAAAGCGAAAACGGAGCCAACCCTTCTGAGTACGCCAAGATGATCTCCAAGAACCCTGAAGGTATCGCCCGCGTGCTGAAGGAAAGGATCGCATCCGGCGACAAGGCCGCTAAACGCGCTGCTCTGAGCCTCACTTCGCTCATCGACCCGGAGTCCCGTGAGAAGGGCGTCGGCCAAGAACTCCTCAGCCACCCCGAACTCAAGAAGATTGCCGACGAACGTGCCGCAGCGCACAAACTGCTGACGGGCGTGTCTTACGACGATATGGACACGTACAAGAAGAAGTCAGACGAGCAAATTGAGATATTCAAACGTACCAACAAGGAGTTCGTCGACAAGTTCCTGGAGATTTACGGCGGTAACACCGAAGAGTAATGCCCTACAACGCCAAACATACCCACTTTCTGCCATCGCCGTTCCCCACCGTTACTCAGTACGAAGATCGGTTCATCCGGGAATGGAACGCCAATAATGCCGCAGCGTTAGGTGATGTACTGAAATACATCGCCGACGCTACGGCTACGGCGGTAAAAGAATTAAAAGAAGATGGCAAAAAGCAAGACTAAAACATTTGTATGGTGTGTTTTCTCTGAACAGTATGCGGAGTACGAAGACGGCTTTGGCACTCACGTCAACAAGGACGTGAAGGTACGCCGCCTGTTGGAGATTTTCTCTAATGAAGATGCTGCTCACGACTACATTGCTGCTCAACCGTATCGTTTCTTTAATTATCGCCTTCCGAATCCGGAAAGCGCCATTATTGAAAAGCGCGAAGTCCTCACAAGCTACGATTAACAACGCGAAATGGAACATTGTTTAACATCCACCGGAACCCCTACGCGGGCCGAAAAAGTGTTGGAGAATACGTTCAATGAAAGCGAGCCTATTGAGTACTTCTGCGAACTGAAATCCGGCGACTGGGTTATAATCCAGCTGGGGAGCCTCAAACTGGGGTATCATTACCGGAGCGGAGTTGTCAGCGAACGGAAAGACGGTAGTATTGAAGTGAGGTCAGGAGGGCATCGTATTTTATTCAAACCGGGTAGCGAACACAGAATACGAAGATGCAAGTTGATGAAGTAACAAAGGCTTTTCACGAGGCCAGCCGATATCGCGCCGATCACTTACGTAAGGCCCTTGGTGGTTTTACGGAGAACGGCCTGATCGAAAAGGGCCGTTCAAAGAGCGGTCGCTACGCCAACACGGCTGAGAATCGAAGAAAGGGACGTGTTGGCATGCCTTATGAAAAGAAAGGCCGTGGACCAGCGCCACACCAGCGTCGAGATTCTGAACATCGCCGAAACGGTACGTATATTCGTACGCTTACTGCAGGTGACGGGAACGAGGCTCTCGAAATAGGCGAAGACGGCGTTGCTCGTAATGATTTTTACGACAACCAAGAAGTCGGCAAATACACCAAGAAATACGAAAAAGTCAACAACGGAGACAAGGTTCGTTATGGTAGTAGAATCTATACCGTTTACGCCACAAAGAACTTAACCGAAGGCGGGGTAACAACGCAATTCGTTCAATTCACTGGTAAGCCTTCTTACAGTGGTGCTCCGCGTGGAACGGGCAAGTGGGTTCCCCGAAAAGACGTCGAGAAACTATGATTTTCAACAATCGCCAAATAGACGACATGGTCGGCATTCTCCGGCGTTGGCAGTACCTGTTTATTGCCAAGCACGTCGGATTAGACTTTCTGACCCAGTCGGAGATCGACATCTTGGTGGCGTCAGGGGTCAACGTCGATAAGTACAAGAACACGAAAGGCATCATCGAACACGCTTTTCTGTTCGGTATCTTGGCTGAGGCCCTCGGCGATCAACGCGCCAAGAAGATGAATTACAAGCAGTTTCTCCAGTTCCTCAAATCGGGAAACTTCGTTCCGCTCACCGAGCAGGAGGAGAACGCGCTGAATTATCTCAAGAACCGCGCCTACACCGACATCACGTCGCTCGGCAACCGTATCGTTACCGGTACGCGCAACGCCATCCTCAAATCTAACTTTCGTCAGCAGGCCGCCATACGCCAGCAGATCAAGGATAAGGCCATGCAAGCCGTCCAACTGCGTAAGGGGGCGCGGTATATAGCCAGCGAATTGGGGAACCTTACCCAAGACTGGGGACGCGATTGGCTGCGTATTGCGTACTACCTCCTGCACGAAGCCTACAACGTGGGCCGCTCGGAAAGTATCTACAAGCAGTATGGCCCCGACGCTATGGTGTATTTCGACGTATACCCCGGCGCGTGTGCCAAATGCCGCGAGTTGTACTTGGAGGACCCCGAAGACCCTAATTCGAAGCCTAAACTGTTTCGCCTTGGAGACCTTATCGCCAACGGTAACAATATCGGCCGTAAAGTGGCTGAGTGGCTTCCTACGATCGACCCGACGCACCCCTACTGCCGCTGTACTATCAACCACGTACCGCCGGGGTACGAGTGGGACCCTGAAACACGCGCTTTCACCAAGCCTGTCAAGCGTCAGTTCAAGAACCCAAAGTTAAGGAACGTGAAACTCAACATTAAAGTAACAAAATAATGAAAAACAAAATCGTACAAGACCCCCCGTTCACCATGCAGATCGAGCCGACCGAGGGTTGTAACTTGGGGTGTTCGTTCTGCGGCCTTCACGGCATGCGTGAAAAGGGTACCAAACCGTGGAATTTCATGACCGTCGAAACCGCCGAGCGTATCGCTTCTGAGGTAGCGCGCGTGGGTTGGAATTGCAAGTTCGTGTTCGCTATGCACGGCGAACCCACGCTCAACCCGGCGTTCATCGACATCGTGGCCACGTTCCGCAAGCACTTGCCGAAGGCCGTGTTCCATATGTACAGCAACGGCTACGCCATGAACCACGCTGACGACACTGAGGCTTACCTCGATCGCCTGTTCGGTGCTGGTATGAACGACATCTTGGTGGACTGCTACACCGCCAACGGCGACTGGAATTTCGTCGAGAAGATCGATGTCGATAAGTACAACGTCGTCACGCTGGAACCGGGCGTTCCGTACTACTATCCCAAGCAGGGCCGCCGTATCTGCCTGCTGCCGCCCATCGCCCAGGACGATACCAACAAGATGACGCGGCGTCTCGCCAACCACTGCGGCGCGGCGTTCCCGCTCGACGATTCGTTCAACAACAAGCGTTGTACCTTCCCGTTCCGGGAACTGGACGTGCGCTGGAACGGTCAGGTCTGCTTGTGTTGCGACGACTTCCGCGGTGAGTACCCCATCGCCAACATCCACGACATGCCCATCGAAGACCTCTGGAACCACCCGCGCTTCCACGCCGCTCGCGTGATGCTGTACAACAACGACCGCCGCTTCCGCCCGTGTCAGGGCTGTACGCACGTCAGCGTTCGCGTTGGCTTCCTGCCCGACAAGAAGGGCAAGCAGACGCTGCCGGCTATCACGCCCGAAATCCGCCGTATGGCCGAAGAGGTATCGAAGGACGGCCCTTGCGCCGAGAAAATTTACCGACGGCCATGGGAAAAATAAAGTACCTTTGTGTCGAGCCTCAAGCGGGTGATCTCCTGATGAGCGCTTGTCACGTTTTAGTAGCACCCGAATACGACGTTCGGGTGCTTACTGTAGATAACGCCCCAAAGCCTCTGGCGGAGCAGCAACGGTTGTACGATTTTCTGGGTATCGAGATGGACCGCTTGGACTTAGAGTTAGAAGATGTTCGTTGTGGCGATTTTAAGGCCCATTCTGCGGACTGCAACTACGAAAGCGTCTATACGTACCTTCGTGCGAAATACGGGAACGACGGACTTAATTTCGCCGAACAAACGCTTCGCGACCACCTATGTAAGTTTATGCGCCGCAACCCTGGTTATGTGATGCTGGCGCCGCTCGGCGTGGGACACCCCTTCAACCAGTTTGTTCACGACGTGGTGTTTGATACGGCGTCGGCGGCAGAATACTATCGCGACTTTCCGTATTCGTACGTACCACGGGGTCGTGAACAGATGACGGTAAAGTGCTACAACGCCGAAACTTTGCTGATGAAACGCCGAGTGCCTTGTGACGATATGTTCGACGTGAAGTGGGAACTGGCTATGCGCTTCTACCCGTCGTTATCGCCGACGATACGCAAGTATCAGCGTTTTATAGAACAAAACCCGCCCGAAGAAATCTGGTACGAGGGCGATTTACCATTTTAAGCTATGGATTGTCAATTCTTCGTCGTGTCCAAGAACCGCCCCAAGTGCGTCACGACCAAATTGTTGGAAAAGGGCGGCGTCGACTACCACATCGTGGTCGAAAAGGAAGACGTTGAAAAGTACGTCGAAGCAGGTCACGACCGTAAGCGGTTGATCGTATTACCAGCGTCGAATCGCGGCTACAGCTACGTGGTCAATTTCTGCAAGAACACCTACCTTCGCGCCGGGCGGCCTGTGGTGGTGATGGATGACGATATCGCCAACTTCTTCTACTCGATCGACGGTGAAGCCAAGTGCGGTCTTTCGCTGAAAACCCCGGAGGAACTGTCAGAGTTCTTCGAAGAGTTCAACCGCGAAGTCATGGAGACCGACTTTGAGTACGGCACCATGGGTAAGAGCGCCTTCGACTGGAGTTGTACTGACGTCAGCCCGCGTTTCAAGTACGGCGGAATTCCTCACCTCATCGTGTTCAAAGGGTTGCGAACGCTGGAGTTGGACTTTGACGAAAAGTTGGAGTTGAAGTGTGACATCGACTATTCGTTGAAGTGTATGTATCTGGGCATCGTCTACGCACGCTTCGTACGCTTCCTTCTCCAGAGTAAGATGAACAAGGAGGCAAATCAGGGCGGCGGCCTTCAAGACGTGTACGAGCGTCAGGAACGTGTTCAGCGTGCTCACAACATCATATTGAAGCGGTGGCCGCTGAACGCCCGTGTCGATGACAAGAAGAAGCCCATCAACGGCGTACCGGAGTTACGTATTGTGTACAAGAAATTTGATATTGACTTTGATGCGGTGGAGGTGTAGGATTCCAAGTATTTATTTGGAAAACTGCACAACGTATGTCAGACAATATCCAAAAAGCAAAGCACAACGTCGGCGATCATCATCCTACGCAACCGTGGGTGTGGACGGAGTACAAGCCCGGAAAGTTCAACTGGCGTGTCGACAAGAACGCCAAACCCAAGGACAACGCCGATACCGGTAAACAATCAACAGGCGGTGGCGCCACAAGCCTCGAAGAGTGGGCCAAGCGTACCACCGACGACAACCTGCTTAAAGTCGTAAACAACCCCAAGGGTAATGCGCAGTTGCGGCAGATTGCCTACAACGAACTGAAGTCACGCAACGCCGATCTTTCGCAGGTCGATACCAGCGGTACGTTGGCTACGCTGCTGAAGATGACCACTCAACAAGACCCCGTGGCGCCTACCAACGCCGCGGCTAAAGTAGACATCAACGACGGCGAGGGTGGAAACGACGATGGCGAAATCGTTGAAGACTGGTTCCTCAACCCCGATGACCCGCGTATTCAGAAGAAGTTCAACAAACTCCAAAGCCGTCAGGACCGTATCGCGTACGACCGTTTCGTCTACGCGATGAAGAAGAAGGACCCCGACTACCAGCCGCCCGTTGAGGTGATGTACGACCTGAACCGCCAGTATCTGGAGTTCTTGGATAACAAGGAGCAGCGGTTCATGATCTCGGCTGGTGGTGCCGGTATCGGTAAATCGTACGGTTTCAAGAAAATCGCCGAACTGCTCAACAAGCGTCCGTTTGACGCCGAAACCGACGCGCCGGGCGATGGCGACTATGACTACGTTGAACTCGGCGACATCAACTCCAAGAAGCAGCTGCTGGGCGTACTCAAAGCCCACAACGGCAAGATTCTTCTGTTCGACGATACCGACTCCGTTATCACCCGCGCCGATTTGGCTTCCATCATGAAGAAGGCCACTTCCGCTTCAGGTAAGCGCGTGGTCGGAGACCCGGACGACGTCAAGTCGAATTTCGTATTCACGGGCCGTATCATCATCATGACCAACAAGGACCTCGTGAACCTCGCCAAGAACGAGGATGCCAAAGCTATCATTTCGCGTGCTACGCTGACCTCCGAAGTCTACCTGACCGTTGACGAGACGATCGAGGTTCTGAAGGACCGCTACGAAGACATGGACGTTCCCCAGCAACCGCACCTCGATGACCCCGAAGAGGACAAGCAGGAGCGTAAAGAACTGTTTGACCTTATTGTCAAGAACAAGAATAAGATCGACCCCGCCAAGTTTACCACCCGTACCTTCGGCACCATCCTGTCGGAGAAGCGTTCGGCTGACCGCGCCAACAAGCGCGCCAAGCAGGGCGGTCAGTGGACAAACCTGATCGGTAGCCAGCAAAAGGAGTGGGAACGCGCCGCCGTTCGTGCACTGACGAAGGGACTCGCGTACGAGGCCATTCAACCCGTCGAAACGTCGGATGATATCAGTAAGGCCGAAGCCCTGCTCAGCGACGCAGAATCGCTCGAAAAGGCCGATTTTACCGAAGAGCAGCGTGAGAAACTTGCCAAGAAGAAGGAGGCCCTCCCTGACGGCTCGTTCCCGATTCGTAACAAGTCCGACCTGAAGAACGCCATCCGTCTGGCTGGTAACGCCAAAAACCCCGAACGCGCTCGGCGCTGGATCAAACGCCGCGCCAAGTCGCTCGGTGCTGAGGATATGATCCCCGACACGTGGAAGGCTCAGACTACTGACCTCGGCGCGCTGCCGGCTGACGACATGTCGATTGAAAAGGCTGAAACCCTCTTGTTCGGATAACCCATGGACGAACTTAGAAAAGCGCTGGAAACTTTCGCCCTCCGTAACGCCGAGGGCGAAGTTTCTGACGCCATGCTGGAGAAGGCGTGTGAGGCGTACAAGGTTCGTTCTTCAGAGTTCGTCGACGACTACCAGTACAACCTGTACGTGGCGAAGTCCGTCTACGACCACCTCCACGGTGTCGATCAAGACCCTGAAATTTCAAAGGCTATCATGCCCGGTCAGACTAAAGTTGTCGATGGTGTGGTGTATATTTGGACGCTTACCCCTAACGCCAAAACTACCTACGACTGGCGAGTTTACAAGAATCCTAACGGTATACCTGTCGGAAAGGGATCTTTTCGTTCCAAGGCCACATTGGAACAGCAACAGAAGGAAGTGAACGAGATGTTCCCCGCCGACCCTTCGGAATTGACCTTCGTCCAGAAACTGGGCGGTTCTACAGGAGCCCAGTTGATGAAGGACGCCAAGGGCCGAGAGTTTGTCGTGAAGAGTTCTAAGAACACCTCCCGCGGTCACGTTGCTGCTGAGTACTACGCCGCGCAGGTGTACAGCCTTTTGGGATTGGACACGCCTGACTACGAAATGTACGACGACGGGACGGACCTCGTGTTGATATCGAATTACATGCGCGGCATGTCCGAACCTCAGGTTAAGGACTACGACGCCATGGCTAAAGGCTTTGTCGTTGATGCCTTTTTGGCCAACTGGGATATTTACCAAAACGACAACTGCTTGGTTGACGCCGCTGGTAAAGTATACCGCGTCGATAACGGTAGTACGTTTGATTACCGTGCCCAAGGAGCCAAGAAGCCTTTTGGCAACCAAATCGACTGGGATAACATGGTGCGGTACAATTCCAGCGTGGTTGCCAACCTCAAGCCGCAGGACTTCATCGATCAGATTGACGCCCTGAAAGCCCGTAAAGACGAAGTATTGGCGTATTTCGACGCCGGAAGACTCGGTTCCAAGCCGAAGATGCGCGCCATCATTGAGGCTCGTTTCAAAGACCTCGACCGCATCCGCGGCATTTATGAGATAGAAGTACGTCGTACCAGCAGACAAGTTGCGCCCCGAACGCTCAAGTCTCCGGCAGATATGTACCGCGACTTCACCGAAGATGAGATCAATGATTTTTGGAATAATCAGCCCGGAGCCGATTATTACCAAAAGTTACAACGTCACAGCGGCCATACGGGGTGGGAACTGCTCTCTACCATTTGTAGCGCTCGTGGCTTTGATGCGCGGCCTGATGTAGTCGACGACGCTACGTTCTTCGCCAAGGCTGCTCAGAATAAGTATCATATGTTCCGGGGAGTGGAACGTAACGGAACGGATAAAAACTACTACGCCGACGACTTCAAGTACAACGACGCTTGTTACTACGGAACTGTTGGTGTGTATGCTGAAGGAATCTATTTCCATGTGAACGATTCGTCTAACGCCGACCGCACTCCATCCGGCTATCAGAAGACTTCGGCTTATCACAACGCTCGCGGTTACGCGGGTAGTGGTGCCATTATCGAGGCAGTTCTCGACGACAGCGCCAAGGTCATAACCGTTAATGACGCTCGTGAAGAGGTCAAGCAACTGTCTGCCGGTAATTCACCTGCTTTCCAAAAGGCAAAAAAAGAACTCGACGACGCCAAGGCCGAATACCAGCGCGTAACCGACGAACTCAACAACCTTACCGACACTACCGAAAAGAAGGTAAAGTCCGATATGCACTGGGACGACGCTTCGTACGTCGATATCCCGTTACAAATCGACCAGATTATCGACTGGGGTGCCATCGACGATGACGGCAACCCGGCATACATGAAGTTTGACGACTTCATGGATAATCACCTAAAAGGCTGGATCAAGGCTAACGGCGGTACTATTACGGCCAAGGGTGGAGGCACCGACGACTACGTCATCAAGATGCCTAACACCAACGAACGGTTCGTCTTTTCGCGCTTTCGGTACGAGAACGACGCTATCAAACGTAAGAACGCATTTGCGCGTCCGTACAACTATCCCGTTCGCCAGCTGAAGGAATGGATCATGCGCGAGCACTTCGGTAAAATTGAAGATGCCGTAAAGAGTGCCATCAACAACTTGGATGACGAAGTGAAACGTTTGCAGGGCGAACAGCGCAAGGCGTATGTCGATTACAAAGACAAGGACAACGCCATGAGCAAGTTGAGCGTAAACGCCGTTGGTGATCCTGATAAGGACATCTATGCTGCCATCTACAAGAACGTTCATAAGGACGGCGAAAAAGAAGCACTGGGCGTATACGCTGCTTTGAAGGGATATGACGCCCTTATTCAGCCTAACGGAAACGGTTCCGGTAACTCGTTCATGATCGTGTTGAATCGCTCTAAAATCATTACTCGTAAATAGTATGAAAAAGGAACCCCAGTACGGAATAGCGCGCCTGCGGACGACTTCGGTCGTTGGCGGTATGGCTTCACCGTACATCAATCGTAAACAACCTTCGGCGTTGATACCCTTCAAGGGTGATCTCCCGATGCTGAACGACATCGACACTATTACGTTCCGCGAAGCTATCTGTGAGACGCTGTCACTCGACGAACTCTCACCAGAGTTTCAGCGCGTGGCCACCGAGGGTTATCGTATTGCCGTCATGGAGGAAGGATTCACCGCGTATCTTCGCGAGCGAGCCATAACGCCTGACGACTTTGTAAAATTAAGCAACTCCGAGAAATCGGACTATTTGCTGGATTGGATGAATTTGAACTCATTAGGTTTGGAATCGCTTAAAATCACAATCCGCAATGGCAAAAATTACGTACAATAATCCCGCGGCGTTCGCTATCAACGACACCGTGCGTGACCTCATCAGTAAGGTAGCTGATGACACCGCCAACCCCGAAATCGTCATCACCTCGACGCTCCGCACCCCTGAAGCGCAGGCCAAGGCCATGGCCGACAACCTGTATGCCGGTAAACGCATCCGCTACCGCGCGCCGGGTGCAGCCGTTACCAAGGTCTTTGACGATAACTGCAAAAAGCAGGCCCGTTCTGAGGTTGAGAAACTGATGGTGGCTGAAATCGAACGCCAAGCCTCCATGGGGCAGCGCGTATCGCTTCACTGTACGACGGAAGCGTTGTACCGCCAGTGTAACATCATCGACCTTTCGATCTCGCGGATGAAGAACCCGCGCGACTTTACCAACGCTTTGGCTAAAGAGGAGAAGTGCCGCAAGATCATCACGCCGCTTGGCGACGTTAAGTACGAAAGCCCCAAGGTGTCTGTCGACGGCAATGAAGCCGCGCTCCACGTCGAGATTTTGGCGTAACAAGTATAATGTTGTAAACTTATAAAATCTAAGAATATGCCGAGTTTTGTAAATATGGCGTCGCTTACCAAGTTGGCGTCGCTTACGGGAAACGAAGAGTTTCAAGTCTCAGCTACCAACAAGATTAGTTCAAGAGACATAGCTTCATTGGCGCTTACACAGCAATTACATGGTTTCTCGGAGGTCACTATTGGATCACCAAAAATATCAAGTACCTCGTTGTTGCAGTCTGCCATAGCAGCACTTTACAGGCTTAGTAGCGACAATGGTAAAATACTTCCAATTTCCAACGGTATTGATAAGTTCGGAAATGTCGTTTTTTCCGGTACTAATGCAGTCGGGATATTATTCGATGTGAAGGCATCCAAATACTTTACCCGATCAGGAGTGACTGCCACTGCATTCTTCAACAGCGCGCAATGGATTTCTTGGTTGCAAGACGGAGAGGCTCATGAGATGGAAAGTGGTTCCGGTGTTGCCGATCCGATTCAGATTCACGACTTCGCCGAGGTCAGTGCTATCGACAACTGGCCGACGCCTAAAGACGGTCTGATTATTCCGTTCACGACGGATTCAGGCGTTCTGAATAAACCAGGACACGAATCTGAGTACGTGGGTATCATCATCTGCGAAGTAGACACTCAACAGACAGGCCGCGCCGAAGTAATTGCTTACGGTAGCGGAACTGGTTCGTGCTATATAGGGTTGCTGGACTGGGCTTCAATCAGTATCGAGTGGATGGTGAACAAATTGTCGGTCTCCAGCAAAAAACTCAGCGCGTTTACCGGTACTGCAATCGGAAACTATATTCAGAGCATGGGAAATGCTGGTGACTTATTTCCGTTCGTCACTGTAAACGCCAACAAGACTACCGCTAACCAGTTTCCGGCCAACGGTGCATGGAGTGGATTCGTCACCATTGGTGACGGGGGTGGTGTAAACATTATTGCTTTCAAAAGCACCACTGATCCGAATGCCGAGGTTTATGTCGGTCGTTGTAGTGGCGGCACTACCCAGTGGACCGCTGTTGGCGGAGGTGGGGGATTGAGTTTCTTACACGGCGAGGATATCGTAGAAGGTCTGGAATATATGATTCCCGAGAATGTCGGAGATGTAGTGGCTTTCCGAATATCAGGTGATTCTTCTCAGGTGCCTAACACAACCGAGGGGTTTGGGTTGTTAGGTAAAATTAATGGCAGTGAAAGTTTATTAATGGCTGTCCAAATTAATCCTAACAACACGTACGAAGAATTATTTTACACTGGTCGTGTACAAAATGACGGGTCAGGAACTGATTGGCATCCCATAGGCATGTCAACTGCTACTGGAGCCAACTTTCCGCATAAGCTATTAAGTAACTTCACGGCTGTTTTCGACAAGATCGGTGAAGGTGATACGCTAATGGTGCTTATGAATATTGTCGGAACTGGTACGGCAATGTCCAATGGCGGTAATATGATAGGCTATTTGCAAGTAGGTAATTCGATGCTTAACAAAGAGCAAACCTTGTACTATGGCCGCGATATTGACGATATGAGTATTGTTCGAGTTTTGGCTGAATTGAATTCATTCGACGTGGATGGTGCAGAGTTTACGTTTTACACGGACGACCCGGCGGGCATCTTGGACGCAACCCTCATAAAAGTCTACAAGCTACCGAAATAAAAAGTATCCCCCTCTTAACCAGAGGGGGATTTTCTTAGATATTGGCATACACACCTTTAATCCGTAAGATATCCCCTGGATTACTCAAATTGTTCGATACTACAACTACCTGTAATCCCTGAATCCCTTTCGCTCCTGTCACAACAGAAGCAACATTCAAACGGATTTGCCCGATATTAGTTCCGGACGCAATACTTCGGGTGTTCAAATCCATAAGTGTTGCTGCTTGTACGGGATTAAAGAACGTTACAGGAATAGCCACTGATCGAATGTCACCGTTGGGACCAGCTGATGACCTGAGTTCAGCGTCGATGAACACTGCCGTGCTGGCGATGACCTCATAGTTGAAATTTACAGTAATAAGACTCCCTGTTGATAATGCCAAGTCATATTGATTGGCTATTTTGGTAAATCCGGGGATAGGGGACGCAAAAGTACCAATGGGGGTCAACATGGTCTCCATTACGTCACCGCTATTATTCATCAGTATTTCTCCCCTGTAAGCGATCCGACCTGATGTTTCCCATATCGTGAAGGTAAGCCCTATGTGCTGATAATCTCCACCATCATACACACGCTGGGCATATCCAACAATAGTAGATTCAGCCTGCGGAAAAGAAGCGTTTTTGATCTGAGGTAATTGATCGTATATATCGGATGACGGCTCTATGAATACAGGCACTATTTCGCCATCCTTATCCCACGAGTGATTTTCAACAATCATCGTGATGGATTCATCCGACCCGATGTATATAGGGTCAACCGCCCCACCTCCACCAACAGCGGTCCACTGGGTGGGGACGTGTTTGGCCCCACGTCAACACGATTCGCCATTACAAGTATAACGCTGATAACAGTACACCATCGTAAACATGTTTAAGGACGATAAATTCAATTTCTGGTGCCCTATCGGGCGCATCGAGAAGGCCACCGACGAAGCGGGTGAACCTGTTATGCGTATCGGCGGTATTGCCTCCACCATGGATAAGGACGCCGACGGCGAATACCTCGATCCTACGGGGTTTGACGTCGAGCCGCTGAAGAACTCCGGAATGGTTAACTGGCACCACCAAGCCAAGAACTCCCCAGCCGCTATTATCGGTGAGCCGTCGAAGGTCGAGTTGCGCCCCGAAGGTCTTTGGATCGAGAGTGACCTGTACGCTTCGTCGCCTATGGCCAATGAGGTCTACGAACTGGCCAAAACTCTCGAAGAAAACAGCAAGACGCGCCGCTTGGGGTATTCCATCGAAGGTAAGGTTGTGAAGCGTGCTTCTAACGACAAGAAGTCGCCCCTCTACAACAAGATCGTTAAGGCCGTTATCACTGGCGTGGCCGTAACCCACATGCCCAAGAATCCTCATACGTTCGTCAACATCATAAAAGGCCAAATCGACGCCGACGGCATTGAGGTCGATTTGGAGGAAGAGGACGACAACGCCGAACAGCGCGGTGGTGATACCGAGAAGAAGGCTCTTACTACGTCCAGTGGCGCAGCGTTGATGCCTGAGTCGGTCGACGGCCAACCGAAGAAAACGTTCTCGAAATCTTCCGTCATGGAATGTATCTTCCGCGACATTCCAAATATTACAATACCGAACGCCCAAGAAGTGTACACTTTAATCAAAAACATATCGGTTATGAACAAACGCAAATCCATCACTTCCGAGGACATCGAGAAGGCATACGACGCTCTGGGGCTGAATCCCGAGGGTAAGGTTGCCGCCGATGCCGAAGACGTGCAAAAGGGTGACGACGCCGACGGCCAGATGGGTAAGGAAGACGAAACCCACGACGACGAGCCGCGTCATAACGCCGCCAACATGAAAAATGCTAAGGCCGGCAAGAAGGAGGAATCCGAAGAGGAGACCGAAGACGACGACGAGGGCTTCGAGCAGTGCGACAAGAACGGAGCCAAGATGAAGAAGGCCGCCGACAACGACCTAATGAAGGCTATTCAGGGCATTGGTAACGACTTCAAGTCGTACATCAAAGCTACCGCCGTACTGGTGAACGATCTCCGCCAGAAACGCGCTGAGGACGCTAAACGCATCGCCGAACTCGAAGACGTCATCAAAGGCCAGACCGAGGTCATCGAAGGCTTCTCTACCAAACTGGAACGCTACGGCAGCGAGGTTCCGCGCCCCAAGTCGCTGCGTTCGGCTACGGTGGTTGACCGCGCTTTCGCCAAGGGTGACACCAAAGGCGACATCGAGAAGGCCGACGGCATTACCCGTATCTCCATGACGGAGCATCCCAAGGCCGTTGCTTCGCTGCTCGATCAGGCGTCGTTCGCCAAGGGCTACGACAAGGAGTACGGTGACGCGCTTTTGGCGTTTGAGGCCAGGCCGGAAGACGGCGTTCCTTCGAACATCATCGCTCGTCTGAAGGCTGAAACCGGATACGAGATCGTGAAGTAGAAACACCCAAACTATTCCATAACATAATCAATTCCAAATCATGGACAGACTTTCTATCAATCTCGCCGACTATGGCATCCAAGCGCGTGGTGCCCAGTACGGCTCGTCCAGTCAGGAAGAGGTCGCTGCGTTGAACAAAGCCCTCGAAGCCACCGACATCACGGGTCGTCAGACGACGAACCTTACCGATGCCTCCGGTGCGCCGCTGAAGGTGGAGTCGCTGGAGCGTACTCTGAAGCACCTGACGTTCCGCGAGAGCGACATCGTTCTCTGGAAGAACCTGCCGAAAAAGGCCGCCTACAACACCGTTGAGGAGTACAACCAGTTGGCATCGTACGGTGCTGACCGCGGTGGCTTCACCAACGAAGGCGAACTTCCCGACGAGGAGGACTCGATCTACATCCGTCGGGCTCAGCTGGTGAAATACCTCGGCGTCACCAAGTCGGTTACGCACCAGATGACCCTCGTCAACACGATGGTGGGCAACATCATGGAGCGCACCATCAAAGACGGTACGCTGTGGATTCTCCGCAAGCTGAACAAGTCGCTGTACTACGGCAACTCGGACATCATCCCGCAGGAGTTCAACGGTCTGCTGGCTCAGCAGCTGCAGTCGGACGCATGGAGCGGTCTGGACGCTTACCTCAACTCTGAGAACGTGATCGACCTTCGCGGTCGTGGCCTGACCGAGGACCCCATCGAGACGGCTGCCAACTCGATCGTCGAGAACTACGGCCTCGGAACCGAGCTGTACGCTCCCCCCGCCGTTCTGTCGGACTTCGTCAAGACGTTCTATGGCAACAAGTTCATCCAGCCCAACACCGCCCAGACCAGCGCCGGTATCATGGGTCAGCGCGTTCAGGCGTTCGACTCGCAGTTCGGCCGCATCGGCCTCAACTACGACGTCTTCTTCAAGAAGGCTCCGTTCAAGGTTGCTGGTGCTCAGTCGACGCATCCCAAGTCGCCCGCCGCTCCTGTATGGGACACCGCCGCTCCGGCTACGGTTGTTGCCGACGTGACGACCTCGAAGTTCAACTCGGAGGACGCTGGCAACTACATCTACGCTATCGCAGCTATCAACCGCCACGGCGAGTCGTCGCTGGTGGTGAACGAGACTCCGGTAGCCGTGACTGCAGGGTCGGTCGTTGACCTCAAGTTCTCGATCGTGGACAACGCTCACCCGGCTACGGGTTATCGCGTGTACCGTTCGAAGAAGGGTGGCGACAAGACCAGCAAACTGTACCCGATCTTCGACATCTCGGTGGCCCAGCTGAAGATGGGTTACGCAGGGGCTGCCGGCGATCTGTGCCGCGACAACAACTACTTCCTGCCCGACTGCGATCAGGCCTTCCTGGTTCAGTTCGACAACGAAGTGATCGAGTTCGCTCAGCTGGCTCCGTTGATGAAGATGGACCTCGCGATCCTGTCGCCTGCGTACCGCTTCATGGTGCTGCTGTACGGTACGCCGTTCCTGTACGCGCCGAAGAAGTTGGTCCGCCTGATCAACATCGGACGCGCCTCCAACTAACGAAACAATCGTTCAACCGAGAAGCGGGGGTGGGGGTAGCCCCATCTCCGCTTTCTCATTAAATCGTTTACAATGAAACTGAAAACCACCAATGCGTCCCTGTACGGTTCGCGCCTCGCTGTCCCCGTTGACGGCACTATTCAAATCGACCGCAACGGCGAGATCAACGTATCTGAAGCCTGCGCCAAACATCTGCTGACGCTGCCCGAATGGCAGGCCGTTGCAGGAAAGAAGGCTGAAAAGGCCGCCGAGGAGACCGCCGCCGAAGCTACGGCCGAGGATCAGGACAAGGTCGTCATTGACCAGATTCGCGCCATGTCACTCGACGAGATGCTCGAGACCGCCGCCGAAGCAGGTTATCCCGAGGACGAGTTCAAGAAGTTCAAGAAGAACCCCAAATTGATGGCAGCCTACCTGGTGAAGAAATACAAGGCCGCTGTCACCGCCGAGGAGTAGTTTCCTCGTCTCACCGTTACGACTCGCAAAACAGACCAAAATGACTCTTCAATTAGACATCCTCTATAACAAGAACGAAGGCCTCGTGTTAAGCCCTTCGGAACTGGCCGAAAACTACCTTTTCGGCATTCCGATGTGTGCCCCCGATGGCCAGCGCGTTTCGGAGTCTTCGATCAAGACCCAGATTAAGGTAGCACAGGCGCAGGTAGAACACCTGTTGTCGGTGAAACTCAAAAAGCAGGTCATCGAAGAGAGCCGCGACTACATTCGCGAAGAGTGGAACAACTGGGGTTTCATCCGCGCGATGTACCCCGTGGTCTGTATTCGTTCGTTGTGCGGTTTCATCAACTCTGTAATGCAGACCCGCTACCCCTCCGAGTGGCTTTCCATCAAGAAGATCGCTTCTGTGGCCGTGTACCGTAACATCTCGCTGATCCCCAATTCGGGTTCCGGAAAGGGTGCCATCATGACGCAGAACTCGTACGTGTACAACGGTATTGCCCCTAACTTGGGGTGGTTTGGTCAAAAGTACATCCCTAACTACTGGCGGTTGAAATACGTCACCGGGTGGGACGAAATACCCGCCGACCTGTTGAACTTTATTGCCAAGGCAGCAGCGTTGAACGTGCTGGCAGTAATAGGCGATGTACTTTACGGCGTGGGCATGTCGTCGGTGAGCATCTCACTCGACGGTGTGTCACAAAACACGCCGTTGACACGTTCGGCCCAAGGCGGCCTATTCGGCGGCCGCATCAAGTTATATCTGGACGAACTGAATCAACAACTGCCGAATTTGAAGAACCAATACCGCGGTATCGCGTTTGATGTACTGTAATGGCCAAAAAGCAATCCATACTGAGCGCGTCGCTCGTTGACACCCCACCCGTGAGCCTGACCCCCGCACAACCGGGGCGTCCGGCCGTGGGCTGGGACGTCGGCCGTTTTGAACGCCTTATCTACGATCAGGGGTACGACGCCTACATCGACCGCGCCATGCGCTGCCCGTGTGTGGACAAGACCAGCGGTCAAGCCTCATCGACGTGCCAAAACTGCTACGGCCGAGGATGGTTCTTCGTCAATCGCCGCGAAACGCGCCTCATAGCCCAGACCATGGGCAACCGCCGCAAGTACGAAGAGTGGAGCGAACTCAACATCGGCACCGCCGCCATCACGGCCCGTGCTGTTGACCGTATGGGGTTCATGGACCGCGTCGTGCTGTTGGACTTGGAGGGGTATTTCTCCGAGATACTCCGGCCGACTATCTACCGCAACGAACTGTTCGCTTACCCCGTGTACGAACCCTTGGAAGTGACCGACATCTTCCTTCATGTAGCCGACGGCGAACCGCTGCGGCCGCTTACTACGGCAGAGTTCCGCGTGGACAAGAACAGGGTCGTTTTCAGCAAGGATTTGATCGGCATGGTAGAAAGTAACGACCCTAACGCTAAAGCCGGCAATTTGACCGTTTCCATTCGCTACAAGCACTACCCCGTCTATCACATAATCGACGTTGACCGCGAACTCATGCAAGTACGTGAAGGTAAGCCCTGCGCTGTGGATCGTGGAGCGTTGACCGCCATGCCAGTGAAGGTCGTTGGCCGGAAGGCGGAGTACGTATTCCCGCCTATGCGCTACGGCGACGTCCCCTACGATAACACCGTGAAATAATGGCACGGCCCATCAACATAGACGTCACGGGTTTAGGAGCCCAGTTTGGACTCACTCAAGCCCAGATCGACGACCTGACCGAATTGTGTGTTCAGGCCGTCACGGCTGCCGTCTATGCGAATTGGCAGGCTCAAGCCAAGCAGGGACTCAATTCAACACGCCCCGAATACCTCCAAAATCTCAACATCATCGACCGTGGCCGCTTCGCCAAGTCGATCGTCCTCACGGGGGAACTACCAGTGATGCTGGAGGCCGGGGCAACCCCTTTCGACCAGAAGGAGTATTTCCAACGGTCATCGCGTGTCCGCCACACCGTTCCCGTACTACGCAAAGACGGTACGGTACTGAAGCCCGGCGGCGATTGGTATATGACTGTTCCGTTCCGTCATGGTACGCCTGGCACGGTTGGTCAAGCAGGATTCTCCGACGAAATGCCTCAAGAGGTTTACAACGTGGTACGCACGTTCGTTACCGGGCAGCGGTTACGCGCTTCGCAGATTCCTTCGCCGTACAACATACCGACTACGCGCCGTGCCGTGGCAGCTACTGACCGTTCGCCGGCATACGGGGCTTACCTGCGTAAGCACTCCATCTACGAGGGCATCACCAAGATGACTGGCGTGTACGCACGTACCACCCAGAATATGTACGTTTCGTTCCGCCGGGCGTCGAAGAACAGCGACCCGCTGAGTTGGATATTCCCCGGTTTGGCCGCACGACGGTTTGCCGACAAGGCCCTCGACCAGACGGATGTTGAAACCATAGTACACAACGAATCGGTTAATTTCTTGGAAAACTTATGAAAGTAGACGCCATTATCTTGCCTGAAGTGATAATCGCCCGCGTACTGAACGCCATCGTGAAGATGATACGCGACGATATCGCCATGACGCTACCCGCTGACGTCAAGAACACCATCTTGTATCAGCTGCTTGGCGCCAACGAAGACGACCAGCCTATCCACATGAACGCTTACAACTACTTCAAGCAGGCGGTCAAGATATTCTCTAACCCGGCGAATTTGGAGGTCCATTTGGGATACAACGCTCAGGTAACGACAGCCCTCGCCGTTCATATCATTTTGCCCGGCGAACAAGCCTCTAATGCCCCGCTGGGTGAGGGGCAGGAGTGGGACGCCGACGCCGAGCAATTCATGTACACGCAGTGGATGGATGCGCAGTACCAGATTCTCATCACGTCGGATAATTCATCCGAGGCTATGATTGCCTACAACGTGTTGAAATCCATGCTGCTGATGTACGCTCCGAACCTCGACTTGGTAGGATTACGCATCCCGCGGGTATCGGGCGGCGATATCATCCTCCAGCAGGATATCATCCCGCCAACCGTATTCCACAAAGCCCTCACGCTGGCGTTCAAATACGAGGTCACTGTTCCAACAAGATTGCGCGCCCAAGTCGTAAAGGCCATCAGCTACAATTATAACATTTGCGACCCGTTTGGCGGTGAAGTGATAATCCCCGGCGGCGGTAAAACCGAATAAAACCAAACTTTTCTAAACATACAACATTATGAGTACTGTGGTAACGATGAATGGCAAAACCTACGTTGAGCCGGGTTCGTACGCGATCACTGTCTACCAGCCTACTTCGGTAGTCAACGTGGCTTCGTTTGGCCGCGTGATGATTATCGACACGGGTCTCTCTCAGGAGACGGTGGACGATGCAACGTACGAATTCGCTGGTGGCGCAGGTATTGCCGGCGTTGACGCTTCCGGGCGCAAGGCCATTTACAGTTTCGAGAATTTCGAGGACTTCTCGGACTTTATGGGTGGCGGTATGATCACCGACATCGCTCAAAAGCTATTCACGCCGATCGACGGTGCGCTGGGTACGCCGCGTCTGTACTATACCCGTGCAGCCAAGACCACGCCTGCAACGTTGAGTATCGGCGCTGACACCAATTCTATCGTCCTGACGTGTTTGAACGAAGGTGCGGTTGGTAACGGTGTGGCTGAAGGCGATATGAGCGAACTGTCGAACGGCACGCTGGAGAACCTCAAGGTGGGCTACGCCCTCGCGATTAAGGCAGGCGTTGACGACACGTCGAAATTCATCGTCACCATCTACCGGGGCAACTACCGCGGTACGGACGCCGCAGGTGAACCCTACGGCACCTATTCGCTGGCTGACGCTTATGGTGAGATGGTCGCCCAGTCGGGTGAGATTGGAACGTACGACGAACTTTACAACTGGTTGCTGACGTCGTCGATGGTCATGGCCAACTTCCGCCCGTCGAAGGGTGCAGGCTATGTAGGCACGACCGCGCTCAAAGTAACCGCTCCGGCACTGTTCGCTGGTGGCACTACGTCGTATCAAGGGTCGAAGGGCGAGAACGAATACTACCCCGACGTGCTGGAGGCTATCCGCGAGTTGGAGGTTACGTTCTTCCTGTGTACGGACTACGGTGTAGTCAACGGCGCCAAGGCTTCGTCCAACGGTAAACTGTTCACCTTCCTGAAGAACGACGCCAAGTTTGACGAGTTTATGTTTGTACCCGGCGGCGAAGGAAAGGCCGATCTGCTGACAACCAACACCATCACCCAGACTTCGCAGGCACTGGCCGTGCACTACAACGACGAAAAGGTCATCGTCACCCACGGTTCGCCTACCGTACCGCGTAAGGACGGCAACGGCACCAAGAACCTGCCGTCGATCTATCTCGCTGCGGCTATCATGGGCCTGAACGCTGGTCTGGCTGCCCAGACTCCCGTTACGTTCAAGCGCGTGGGATACGACGCCTACGCCTACGATCTCACGTTCAGCGAGCGCGTGAAGGCCCTTCAGGCTGGTATTATGCACGTTCGCGAGGTTTCGGGTTACTACCGCGTTAATCAGGGTATCACGTCGCTTCAGAACAACAAGCAGACCATCTCCGAGGACGGCCAAACCTTCGAGTTGTCGATCGCTCTGATCAAGGCTCAGCTGAACAAGGAACTGATCCTCGAAGGCCAAACGCGCTTCACGGGTAACACGGCGGCTCAGGCTTCGCCCAACACCGTGAAGGACTTCACCGAAACCAAACTCACGTCGCTCGTGGCCAAGGTAGGTGATGACAACCTGATTATCTCGTGGAAGAACGTGAAGGTTTCGGCCCGCAACGGCGACTACAAGGTAACGTACGACTTCGTCCCGAACGTTCCGGTCAACAAGACGTTCTTCGTCGGGAACATGCTCGACTATGTTTTCAACTCGTAATTAAAGAAAGGAGCGCTATATGTCGAATAAGAAAGTAATGACTGCACCGCTGGCGATTATCCGCATCAACAGCGTTGCCGTCGGTAAGATGAAGAACGTCCGCATCACGGAGAACATCCGTCGCGGGCGGGTCGTCGGCCTCGGTAGCCTTACGCCCAGTGAGGTTCCGGCGGTGGAATGGAGCGGATCGCTGAGTTGCAGTTCGTACTCCATCAATTTCAACCGTCTGGCCAACGTGTCCAAGAAGGGAACCTTCCGCCAGACTACCAGCGTCGAAGAGTGGGCCAACGCCATCCTGCTTCAGGAAGAGGGCTTGGAGTTCGCTGTTCAGCGTAAGGTCAAAGACGGTGAAATCGACCCTGAAACCGGAATGGTAAAGGCCACCTACGAAACGTTTGCGCTGGTGAAAGGCGCGTTCGTTACCCGCGAGGGCTTCGACATCCAAGAGGGTCAGATCTCGGGACGTGATACCGAGTTTGAGTACACCAGCCCGATCCTCTTTGACGGTATCAGCGAGTAACGCCGCGTTATCTACCAACACCAAGTATAAAGAGAGTGCTACGGAAAGCCCGTGGTGCTCTCTTTATTGTTAAACAAAATAGTCTAAAATGGAAGATTACAAACAACAACTTTCCGAGGTGAAAGCGGTTGAGTTCCGTGGTGCGAAACTCAACGTCAAGTTCCCCAACGTCGGCGAGATGATCGACATCGAGAACCTCAAAACCGCATACTCCGGCGGACGCTACGGCGTTATGCTGGCCAGCGGTGTGAAGAGTATGATCTACGCCGTGGACGTGATCGACGCCATGGCCTTCATCGAGATCAAACTCAAAGCCGTACGCAACATACTGAACCTTCCTGAAGGGCAGTCGCTGATGAGCGTCGATTCTGGGCTGGCGTCAGAACTCACGGCTTGGTACAAGCAGCAGATCGCTCCGTGGTATAACTCGATGATGTCGAAACTGTATGAGGCAGGAAATGCCCAGCCGTCTCTCAACGCAAAGGGCGGAGCCGACGCTGAATGACGTCACTGACCGTGGCGTCGAACGCTGGCTGAGTCAGTTCCCGATCGACCTTTGGTGGCGGAGGAAATACCGTGTAGCCTACGGGTCGCCACGTCACCGGGCGATGAGTTTCTTTGACCAGTTACGCGAGTACCGTGAAGAGGTGTTGCTGAAGCGTATTGCGCAAGAGCAGTCGGAGCGTGACGCAATGGGCGACGACTACGATTCACGGGTTGTTAAACTGAGTCAAGAGGAGATCGACGAAGACTACGAGAATATCAACTTGGATGACTTTTAACGCAAATAACAATGGCCGAAAGGGACATAACAGTTAACATCAACGGAAACGGCTCCGGCGGCACCAGCACTCCCCCGACGCCTCCCGAACCGCCCGCGAGTGGCGGCGATACGCGGTTGAGCGCGTCGGTGTCGGACTTGGTAAGCGAACTTCGCAGCGCGTTGTCCCAAGGCGGTGGCCCGGCGTTCGGCCAAAGTGGCTTCAAAGGTTATTTAGACGATGTCGGCCGGAGTATCGTCACCCAGCGTCAGGCAGAAATACGCAACCGCTTCGATTTGGCTCGTGATGAGAATTCGAGCCGTTACATGGAAGAGGTTAACCGCTTGGACGCCGAGCGTGAAGCGCGTGTTAACCAATATTCGTTCGCCCCTAACGGTACGCTGTTCAACCCCGAAGGTAAGCCGCTTCCGTCGGGTAAGACTATTGCTCAAGACCTCGATTCGTGGTACAACCCCCGGTTGCAAGCCATTGAAGAGCAATTTGCGCCGATTGACGAGCGTTTAGCCTCTGAAGAGGAAAGTGAGCGTGCCGCAGTAGAACGCGAAATGACGGACGCCCTGAAGGCCGTTGCGGAGGCGTTACGAACCGAGTCGCGCGAGAAGTCTTCGGGTAACGACGATTCCTACATGGGCCGCTTGCGTTTGCAGCGCAAGGAACTCACCGACGAAATGGAGCGGGCCGTGTCGCAAGACGACTACGTTGCCGCCCGCCGAAGGTTGCAGGAATTCGATCAACGTCAAAGTGCAGCCGGCAACGGCGATATCTTCGAGAACATCACCAACGCCCGCTTGGCCACTTCCGGCGCAGGCATGATAACCTCAGCCGCCAGCGGTAACATCACTGGCATGGGCATGGGGGCCGCTGGATTAGGAGCCGCCGCGCTTGGTATTCCTATCGCAGGTATCATCGCCGGAGCAATCATCGCTGCTGTGGGTCAAACCGTCATAGCCACCACCAACCGTATTGAGTCCATGGGCGACATGGCCGCGATACGGGGAATTTGGGGTGGTAATACCGGTAACGCCGCACTCCGCAACGCTACCGCTACCGTCATCAACGCTCGTACCCAAGGAGCCTACGGCGAAGAAATCACCCGTAAACAACTGGGGCTGGAGGACGCCGAATTTATGCAACGTGCTCTTGCCCTCATGACTACGTCTGGCGTGTTGGCTAACTGGGAGAACCGAACGTTCTACAGCTACGCCAACGAGAGCCAGTTCAATCTACGTGAAGGCAGCGTTGCTCAAGCGTCCCGCTACGACCGCTATGGCTTGGAGGCTAACACGGCAATTTCGCGTTTGGCGTACGAACTCGAACGCCTCAACGATGAAGGCGTGAATACCGGCATCGGCGGTGAGTTAGGGTACATCCGGATGCAGGAGCGGTACGACATCCAGCAACAGTTGATGGGGCGGTACTACGCGGCGTACAATCGACCGAACTATGAAGTGGCCAATGCCACTCAGGCCGCTTACTCTGCAGCTATGGACCCGCGGTTCATTCAGGATAGCCGTTTGGGTGACGTCATCGCCAAGTTAGACTCCGCGCTGGGAAACCCGCAAAGCGAGAATATGCAGGCTATCTCGTTCGATGCCTTACGGGAGTACGGCGCAGGGTTCGGACTGGATAAAATGAACAATTTCCAACTGCAGTACGTACTGAGCAATCCGCAGAGTTTTGGCCTCAATGAGACCCAAATAAACTCGATGGTGATTCAGCGTATCGCTGATATGGCCAATATCCCCAAAGACCAGCGCGGCGACATGAGCGCTCTGTTCGCTTCACCTGCGTTTATGAATATCATCCGCGGTGTTTTACCGAATTTGACCTACGACGAACTGGCTCAAACGTTGCCCGGTTTGGCGACGGGCGAAACGGCGCGTCAATATTCGCGGTCCAGTCAGGCTATGAAGCAAGGGGCCACCGAGTCGCATTATGGCATGCTTCAAAATATGAGCGACTACTCCGGATTCCGCACGGCGGTTGGTAAACTGCTGACCGCTACAGAGGAGTTCGCTACGCAGTTAGGTAGCACGCTGGCAAATTACAACATAGAAGAAAACGAGGTTCACCCCGGTTCGTGATGATAGAAGTTAAGGGATATGTCGATATAATCCACGACCAGAAGAGCGTGGTGACCATGAAGGATTTTATAGCCTTCTACCACATTGACGAGATAACGCCAGAGAAGTTGTTTGACGACAACCGTGACAACATCTTGGCGGCGATGTCGTTAGTCGATAAGTACACCTACATGTTTGAGCACGGCCTGACCGGAGTCTTGGACACTTTAACGGCTGATAAGTTGGACCCCGAAATGGCGCTACCGCGGTTTGCCAAGATACGGGTGTACTACACCAATATTCGCCAAGAAGACGTTCTATACGTCAGTAACGTCAAAGCAAAGATCACTGACTACGCAAAATGGGCCGACGAGCAATTGCTCGAAATAACGGACTCAAACGGTTTCCGGAGCGAAGGTAACGTCGTAACGAAGGAATATCGCAAAATGGCCCCTAACATTCGCGTGTGCGGGTGGTTTCGGGCCTTAGAGTTCCTGAACAGTGAACGGTCGGATGACATGAAGGCTTCAGCGCTGCGCGACATATCCCGTTACGTTGGCGCCATGACAGTAAACGTCGCCAAAAATGGCGGTAATTTCACGTTGAGTCTGCCGCATATCGCTATTGAGGAAACTATTCGTGGTGAATCCGGTGTGTATGAAAATACTATCATAGCAGCCTCAATCGAAGAAAAGCCGTACTATAAAACGACTTTCGCCGATGACGTATCGCGGAACGAAAACGACTATTTCAACTGGCTCATATCGCCAAACGATTTGATATTCCTCCGGTTTGAAAAAACCGTCGAGGAAATCAACTCCGACCTCACAAACCGTACAGGCGAACCTCAGTTACGAGGCGACGTCTGGGATATGATCGGTTTGGTGGATTCGGTGTCTATTTCCACTGATTCACAAGGTGCAGTTTCCAACGTCAGCGTCCGCGGGCGAGACCTGATGAAGCTACTGATCGACGACGGATCGTTCTTCTTCCCAGTGGCTATGGATTTAGGTGCACGCGAACTCTTCGCCAACGCCTCAGGTATTTCGACTACCAACGCTGGCGACGGATTAGGCGTCCAGTTAAACTGTAAGACTGCCGTCAATCGCCTTTTAGGACGAAACGTCAACGGCGTTATATTGCCTTTCATGGGTAATATGTACACCTTGGAATTTGTGCTCAAAGAAGTTATAAACTGGCTTTCGAATATCGCCATCGCCCCAGACTACTTGTTCACTCCGTGGGGCGATGACCGTACTACGATGGCTGATATTGAACCGGCAACGCCCGAAGACCCTAAAAAGAACGTGAAATGAGTATCGGAACCGGACTTGTACGTAAACTGGACCAAAAGGAAAACGAATACTGGGCCTTCAAAACATGGGACCCTGAGTGGTGTGTGTACGGTCAATCACCCTCCGCGCCTCTTGTTATAACCTCCATAGTCGGCAACCGAACGCTGTCCATGGACGGCAAGAACAAGAAGGAATTCCACCAAGGGTTGGATATTTCAATGCCCGTGGGCACGGCTATCTACGCTCCGGGGTATTGCAAGTGCGTTCGTGTAAGCCGTACACCAAACAAACCCTCGGGAAACTACGTTTCGATAATCATGCCTGCGTGGTGGTTTGGAAACGTCGGGCCGTTCGGTCAGTTTGAAACCGCTAACTTGGCGAATAACGCCATATCGCGTAAAAAGTGGGCCGAGGACGCGGTGGCGTGCTATGCATACGCCACAGTACGCTTTATGCATTTGAGTGAAATAGCCAATATCAGCGAAGGTGAATGGCTCGACCCCGGTACGCTGTTAGGTAAGTCAGGTAACACCGGGCGATCCACAGGTCCTCACCTCCATCTGGATTGTGCAGCCAACGGCGACTGGCTCAATCCGGCTCAAATGATGAGTAAGTGCTATTTCTCTATTTCAAAGAAGGAATTCGCCCCTTACATCAATCCCTACGACCGCCGCCGATTCACCACCGACGTGGGATCAAAGCCCGTGCCCGACTACCAGTGGATGATGGACTTCACGCGCTACAACCAAGTAGAAGTCCCGTTCGATTCCAAAGACACCGAGCCTATCATTCCCGAGGTTAAACTCGAAAGCCTTCAAGTCAAGCAGCGTTTGGCACCCGGTATATGGCAAATCGTCAAACTAATCATTGACGAAAACGTGGCTCATCGACAGGTGTTCGATGGTACTATTACCAACCAAACAGGATCGCTTCTCAACTGGTTCAATAAGGTTTGTCAAGAACCGTTCGTTGAGTTTATGGGAGAAACTTGGGGCGACCAATATTACTTCATCGCCCGCCGCCCGCCTTTCGACCATGCCAGCGTGTTGAGGGCTTACAACTACGCGATGGGCGGTAGTGGCTTGTATCACGTGGTGCAGAAGGAACAGGTCGTTGAAACGAACTTCACTCAAAGCGTTTCCAACGCTTACTCGTGGTACTACCTCCGGCCGCGCGTTTCGTTCGGCGGTAACGACGGTACGGTGTACTACATTCCAGCGGTATTCTTCCCGGAGATGGCGGCGTTATTCGGCGCTCGCGCTTGCCATGTTCAAAGTAACTACTACAACACCGTCAACGACGGAAAGGCTGACGTTGATAACGCCAGCGAAGAGATCAGCAAACAGGCGCGCGATAACTTCGCGAAGTCGTATCTTCAGATGATGCTCGATTTGAAGTACCTGATCGAAACGACGATCTATTTGCCTTTCACCCGTCAGGGGACCATCACCTTGTACGGCAACCGCCAGATCAAGCGCGGTACGTGGATGTATTTCGTTCCTACGCAAGAAATGTACTACGTTGACGCTGTGACGAATACTTTCCAAAGCGTCGGAAACCGCGTTTTCCGCTCGACCACATTACAGGTATCGCGTGGCATGAAGACAAGCCTGATAGACGGTACACGTCAAGATTTAGCTACTGTCGATGAGGCTGATGGTTACAATAAATTGAGTGGATATTTCGGCTTGGTTGACTTCGGTAAAACAAAAACGGGGGCTGCGTACCCTGAAAAGTGGGACGGCCTCATTGACGGAAAAACTACCTTCAATGAATGTATTGCCGACATCCATATCAATCAAACCATTTTGAACATGCTATGTAAAAAAGTCGGCTTTTTGCCCGGAAAATAGCTTATGGAAACAAAAGACTACAAACGCACCCCGGCGCCATTCGGCGTACAGATGAATCACCTTCATATGGGGTGTGGCGGTATAGGTTATATCGTTATCCCTGAGGGAGGTGAGAACCGCGAACTATACATCCAGAACTGCATGAGGACCAACACCGTATCTATTCAGGGCGGCGCAGGTAGGTCTATTTACAACAACGTACCTATCCCCCCGTCGGTTCTCGAAGCGGTAGAGTTCCCCGTGTCAATCGACGAGTTCGGGACCCCTGTGGTTTGGGTGCTGGACGAGTACAATCAGTGGCCTATCGTTGTAAACGCTTTGGACTTACGCAAGTTCAACCAGCAACAACCGGGTCAGCGTACTATGCGCAAGGAATCTAACGGAGTAGTTGCCGAAGTGAAGACCGACGCCTCTCAGGGCATCATCGACATCTACGTCGGCGGTACGGAGGACACCCCTGCCGAAATCAATATCCGAGTCCAGTCAGCCAACGTCGATTCCAAAGTGAACATCATTTCCGACGCCGATATAAGCGTATCGGGTGATAAGCACGTCGAGATCACTTCCGCAACCCGCGTAACGGCACACATAGTGAATGGCGTTGATACGGAGGCCGGCATTGAAGTAGTTCTTCAAGACGACGAATTGCAGTATACCACCAAGGGCGGCAAGTCGACGTTTATCGTGAAGGGTGAAAAGGCTTCGTTCAACGGCGGCGCAAACCGCGGCGTGGTGAATATCGCGCAAATCGAATCGCTGGTTCAGGCTCTCCAAAAAGACCTCCTGATAGCCTCGTCCGGTTCGAACCTTTCGAGTTGGATGGCCAGCGAAATGCCAAAGATGGAGGACAAGAAATTATCACATTAACACCATGGGAAAGTTAGGAATAGACCCCAAGATGGTTATCCGCGCTACGTGCAAGGACTACCTCGCTACGCTGCCCGAAGAAGAGGCTAACAGCTACGTTGACGACATGGAGCAGTCGGTTGGTGAGATTCTATCCAGCAAAAGATCGATGAAGCCGAAACGTGGTTGGAAGCCGCTGAAACATCAGGCACCAACGCCATCGAGGCATCGACTTCGTTAGGCGTTCAAGCCGTGTGTGCTGACCCGATGGCGGGTGTAGCATCCGCAGGCGTCATAGCGTCAGCCAAGTCCGGCGCAGCTACCGCCAAAGCGCAGGTTGCTACCGGTAATGCCGCCATCCAGCAGGTTATACGTATCGTTGGTGGTTTCATGCTACCGCTTCCGGCCCCTGTAACCGCCGCGGCTCAAACTCTGGCCGCAGCCGACGCTGCGTTGTCGGCCATACCCGTGTAACAAGTATAATTGATGTAAATTTAAGACGATGCCGACCATAGCAGGAACAGTTCTCAATAAAGCCAAAGGCGACTTTGCCAGCGCAGCGAGCGACGCGCTTGTTACGATGGGCCGCGGGTTGGTACACGCTGTTGCGCCGGACGACTACGAGTACTACATGTGTACGTTGGAGTTGATAAGGTCAAGCGGTGAAACCGCGGCTTTCATGAACCTGCCTGTTATGCCCAGTAACATCACTGAAAGCCGGACATCGCTTACTACTATCACCAAGACCAACAACGTGGTGGTGTCGATGATCAACCCGTCGTTCAACCCCGTCGATATTTCGCTGCGTGGTACGTTCGGCCGCAAGTTGCGCGTGTCGTTCGGCCAGCAGCAGTTCAAGGATCAGGCTGAAGAAGGGGCCTCCATCCCGTTCTTCAACATCGGCATGTTTACAGGAGCCGCCGGAGTAGACGATAACCGCACGATGATCGCCAAAACGGGGTATGGCCTTACTAAGATGATGCAGAAAATCCTCACCGCGGCTACGAAGTTGGACCCTAACGGAAAGCCCTATCGGCTGGTGTTTACCAACCACGCCTTCAACACGGCGTACTACGTCGAGGTCGTTCAGGATAACTACTCGATGGATGAGAACAGCAACATGATCTGGAATTACTCGATCGAGTTGCGCGCCGTGGCCGCTTATACCACCATCAAGTCCCTCAACGACTTCTTGGGGCAGGTCATGAACCAATCGTTGAGTAGAAGTGTAACGCGGGTACTGGGACAGGTCAGTGATCTGCTCACGTGCGGTATCATGAATATGTTTTAGCCATGCTGATTCCTGAATACATAATCCGATTTTCCAACGTGACGAAATATCGTTTGACGGACTTCTTGGAGCGATACCAAGACTTCTTCGACAACGATTACACGTCCATCGACCAGTATTTTTCGGGCCTCAGTGAAAGCGTTGATCATGACCGCTTGCGCCGTCTCCAGAAATTGCTCGCCGACTGCCGTGAGTTACAAGCCCAGTTCAAGAACTACGACAACCGCTTTGATAACTGCGGCTATTGGCTGCTGATGGAGTGGATTGATAACCTCGTTATGCAGGTCGAAAAGGTTACGAAGCTACCCAAGTTCCGGCGCACTACGCTGACGGCCCGAAACTACAAGCCCGTTATTCAGGTCGAGTCGTCGATTGGCGCTCAGCGTACCATGGAGGACCTGTCCATAGCCATCCAATCGAACGGCATGGACCGCGTTTCGTGGGAACAACTCATGCTGGACAACGATCTCGAAGAAGACCAGTGGGAGATCGACGAGTTGAAGCCCGTAACGGCTATGGTGAATAACATCACGCCCGCCGCCGTGACTACTATCTTGGAACCGCCAATCGGTGAACAGGTCTACGGCAAAGACATCGCCCGTAAGATCACCATCGAGGTTGAAGAGGAAGTGGCAACAAAGGCCGTTTTTCGGCGATCTGGCGACTCAACGACCGTCGCCTCGACCCGGCGTATAGGCGACCTTAAAATCGTTAAATACAAGGACAACATCGACCAAAAGGTGATGATCCTCATGGGACTCAACCGCGGGACCGTACCCGACAACCCGTTGCTGGGCGTCGATCCTAACCTCACGGCCGGAGTCACCGCCGCTCAGTTGTCGCTACCTACGGTTCGCCGTCAGATGGTAGACACGTTCCTCCAAGACGATTTATTCGAGGCTGTTGATATGGTTTCCATCGAACAGAATCAGGACTCGCTGGTTTGTACGCTGGAGATTAAGACCAAGTACAATGACAAAGTGACCAAAAAAGTGAAGCTATGATAACGCAGATAACGCCAATCGAGGAACTCAAGCAGATGTGGCTCGAAATATTTCTGAACAAGACCGACAAGGTTTCTGACGTGTCAGCCGAGTCGGTTTTGAACGCCATGGCCTACGCCGATTCCAAGATCGGCCAGAAGATCATGGTCAATCAGGCGGTGATCGAAGGTCACATATTCCCCGATACGGCAGCGGGCGAATACCTCGACGCCTTGGCTGCGCTACGTGGCGTGGCACCGCGCTTCGGAGCCGCTCCGGCAACGACCTACGTCCGTGTTATAGGCGACCCTGGTACGTTCTATCAGGCTGGTACGATGTTCACCTCAACGACCGGGTTGACGTTCGTTTCTACGGAAGACGTTACGATCGGTGGCGTCGATGAAAACACAGGCCGCGTGGTTGTAAACTCCCGGCTGGCGTATATCCCCGTTCGGTGTACGAAATCGGGTGCTGTTACCAACATCCCGCCGCTGTCGCTGAACCGCGTGAACCCTACGCCTCCCGGACACCAGAGTTGCACCAACGAGTACCAAGCCACCGGGGGTCGCGATCAGGAAGACGACGAAACGTTCCGCATCCGCATCAAGGAAAGCGTGAACCAGTTGGCGATGAATACGCTGGCGCAGTTGGAGCAGGTACTGATGAAGATCAACCCGCGTGTTCTGCGAGTACTCAAAGGCGGATACGGTGAATCGCAAACTACGGGTTCAGCCGCTGAAAGCCGCATCAACCTGACGGTGGTATCAGTTAACGGTCAAGACTTCACGCAAGAGGAATTTGATGAGATGTATTCACGCGCCGAGGAGTATTTGTGCCTCACCGACCTGTTGCGCGTTTCTATCGCCGGAGCGCGTTACCCCGCCATCAATCTGCGTAACGTCAACTGGCTGTTCGTTAACGTGGACTTCCGCGTTGATATCGACCCGGCGTACAATACCGACGACGTCCGCACCCAGATTCAACTCCAGATGAACAAACTGTTCGACTACCGTTTCTGGGAACCGGGCGACAAGGTAGAGTGGGAAGACATGCTGTACGTCGTCAAGAACGTCGAAGGCGTGCGATACGTCCCCGATACGCACTTCAACCCCGGCTACGACATCAACGTCCCTGAATATACGCTGCCGCGGGTACGCAGTTTCGTGATGCGTGACTTGGACGGCAACGTGATACTCGACAACGGCGGAGTACTTTCCGAAGTGTTCTACCCGAACGTCGAAGACGCAAACTACCAAGCAACCGTGTTAATGTCTATCTGATATGAATCTCACTACCTCCATACGCAGCAAGGTCGTTGTTTCGCCATCGAACGAAGTGACGATCACCGCCGCGGCCAGTGGCAACTTGCCTGAAATCTATGAGGCAGAGATTCTCCAAGAGCCCAAGACCGTCAACAATACGCCGGGTGTCCAAGGCGACCTGATGATCAGTTTGGATAAGCCCCCCGCTGACGCTGCCCTTACCAGTGATGGCAGGCTCGTTTTAACGGTCGGCGATGGCGAAGAGGGTAAGTACCACCGCGACGGCTCCGATTTGATGTACGATCGCACTGAGGACCCTCAACTGAATAACGTCATGGCCGCGGTGGGCGACATGCTGCTGGTGGCTATCACGTGCGACATATCAGGGCGCGTTTCACTGGCTTCTTTCACTGAGGACCTCACGGGCGTGAGCGCTCCGGCGGATGTAGCACGGCTGTTCCGCGTGTCGGCCGACGGGTTGTTTTGGAGCGAATGGACCGAACTGACCAACGCCGCTCTTCAGGCCGCTGAACCTGTAACGGCCGACGGCATGATGTCGATCGAGGTACAATACATCCGCCAAGGAGGTTCCGCAGCTATCACCTTCAATTCGATCACCTTCCAAGGTACGGTTGAACCGATTCAATTCGTTGCCCCTACGATCGACGAATCAATCTTTTCCGGCGTCGTTAGTTCGGAGCAGACCAAGCGTATCGAACGCAACCTGTTCAAGAAGTTGTACTACCGCGGCGTGATGGCTCAGTATGTGACACGCGGCGCTGATCGTAACTACGACGAAGACCGCGACTACGTTTCGCTGTTTTCGACCGTGGGGCGTTTCTTCGCCATGATGGTATCGTTCGCCAAACGGTTCGAAAACATCTACAACGACTTCGACATGCTGCGCGAGTACGTTCGCCAGATCGGGTTGTATTTCGATGAAAAGAGCGTCACGCTGGAAGAACTCCAGTATCTTGCGTCGCACTACTATGACGAAATACGCAAGCGCGGTACGGCTATGGTATTTGCGCGGCGTGGCGATGGTCGGCCCTACAACGGCGAGTTCGTACGGCTGTTCGGTATCGAAGATAGCGACGAGTTGCTGACCGATAATCTCCCGGCGTCGAAGATGGGGTGGTGCTTGGGACAGGCGTCGCCGCTGTACCGCGGCGTTGGAGGTTCTAACCAGCTGAACAAAACACGTGAAACGTCCCCCGACTTTGAGTCGTTGGATGACTTCGTGACCACGGGTAACGTTTCCATCGAAGAGATACCGGACCAGTATATCGTCGGTTACGACCGCGAAAAGAAGACTCCGGTCTACAAGAACAAGGTCTGCCTGAAGATCACGGGTGAAGGCGGCTTGGGCCGCGGCGATACCGCTACGCCTGTCGATGATCGCGTGTACACGGCCGACTGCAACCTTTCGTACGAAGTATCGTTTTGGATGAAGAGCGACGGTAAGGGAACGCTGAATTTTGGCGTTGAAGGTTTCAACATCTTCAAGACCGCCCTGTCTACAGGTTTCATCCGCTTGGATTCGACGCAGGTAACGGACTACTTCGCTAACGAACTGCCTCTTTCCGCCGTACAAGCCAACACGTGGTATCACGTCCGCGGTATCATCCACGCTTACAGCACGCAGCCCGTGACCGTAAACGCGCCGGGCCTTAATATCGCACCCCACTTGGGAACGCAGTTGTGCTACAACAACTACTCTGTCGAGTACATTCTCCCGAAGATTCAACTCGGCGGGGGCGACTCAACAGCTACGCTTTACATCTGGGATTACAAGATACGCCCCCTCGTATACGGCCGCAACATCCTCCCGCTGAAGGAAACGGGCCGCGTCGATGCCCGGTCGAACGGCTTCATCCAGTCGCAGCGGTTGTTCTACATCTTCCTGAAGAATAACAACAACACGATGTCACAGGCCCAGCTGGAACGAATCGTGAATAAGTACCTAATTCCGTACGGATTCCAGCCTGTATTCGTGTACGGTACTACGCCTGTTAACACCTCATCGACGCCGTCGGAGTTTGTGCCGTATCTGGTATTGACGCCAAATTCAATTATCATAAACTCGAACGGTGAAAAGGGCCTTGTGGACCTGAAGACCAACACCAACGCCATTAAAGTCGAATAGATATGTCGAAATTGAAACTCTCACCGAACCTCTTCTTGGAGGTGGCCGAACTGGAGAACTTTCGTCGCCTGATGGTAGACGAAGGCTATAAGGCCGCGTTGCAGTCGCTGGTGAAAAACTTCGGAATTGCTCGCAATTCCGACTCTAATGCTTTTGAAGTCACCGCCACGGGCGAGGAAAACACAATTTCTATCGCTCCCGGCACGGCATGGAACAAGGACTTTGATCGTATCATCAGCCGCGAAGCCGTTACGGCTCAGGCTATCCAATCGGACACCAAGACGTGGGTCATTCTTTCACGTGCCGTAACCAACTACGAGGCCGGAACGGTTTCGGTAACTACCGACGGCACGCTCACGGGCGTTGGTACTGAGTTTACGAAAGTACTGCGCGGCGGCGACAACTTCCCGAACGCCGTCAAGTTCATCGACTCTACCAAGAACATTCTCAACTACGAGGTCATCAACGTGGTTTCCGACACGTCGGCCGTCATCGCCGTTCCAGCCGTGGCTGAAAGCAACATGCGCTACGGCGTCATTGGGGCTTTCACGCCGGGCTTTGTCCCGTCGAACGCCAACGAACTCATCTACGAGTACGACTCTTTCCAGATTCGCATGGTCCAGTCGGACAACGCGCCCGACATTCAGGAGGGGTACGAGTTCATCATTGCGCAGTTGAACTGGGAAAGTGGTGATATGTCGATCGTTGATATGCGGAATTCGTGCACGTTCAACGCTGACCCTACGGAAGAAATTATCGCCGCTTCGACCAACATCGTCAGCGTCCTCAATATCGACCGTTACGGCGATATGCTGCGCATTGCGGTTGAAAACGGCTACACCGTCACAGGCTTCGAAATACGCGCGTCGGCTTTGCAATTCCGTATCTTGGAGGGCAAGAACAACGTACTGGGGCCGGTATCGGGTAACTCCGGCAGTATTCCCTCGTCGGCGTTTGCCGGTTGGACGCTGTTCAACCGCGCTACGGGTAAGGGCGTCCGCATCGTCGATAACGCCAATACGCTGTTGACGCTGGCGTCGTGGAGTGGAGACCTGTCGCTGGGCGAGGGGGACGATTTTGTGATCGTACCCACGGTGGCTGATATCGAATACCAGTTAACCGCCGCCGGGGCTACTACGTGGGAAGGAGTCCGCAGCACGGCCCGGTTCCCGGTTACGGACGTTCAGACCAATATCTTCGTACCGCTGAAAAGCGGTCAAACAACTCTCACGCTGCGCTACCGCGACATCGACGGACGCGCCGCAAGTGCCTTTAAGGCGTTCCCGCAGTCGGGGTATAAGGACCTCACCGACGGAATGTCAAAATTCTTAACCAACTCGGTATTGACTGTGAACCTATGATGTTGTATCTTACTGGCGCACCTAACTCGTTGATGGTATCTCCGGATGCGCCTCAAAATGACCCCCGCATGAGTTTGGGCGGCTACGTGAGTTCAACTCCCGTACCGAACGCCGCGTTGAACGTGCTGTTCGACCAGGTGTCGCTGCTCACGCTTCAGAACCGCCCGACTGAATGCATGGCGTTCGCCCTCATCAACAAGGCCGGGCAGCAGGTTTCGGATGTCGAAATCAAGATCGTTGGTGCTGACGATGACCTCTGTCAGTTTGAGGTAGCCGCCGTGGCGGTGAAGGACCTCCAGATGGAATCGCTCCGCAATCGGTACTCGCTGCCGATTAACGCCAAATTCTACAACGCCGACTTTCGCCGCGCAGGCGTTCAAGTGACCATAATTTCGCCCGCAGCCGTGGGTGAGGAGTTTGTATTAGAGCCGTTCAATATCGTCGTCAAATCGCCTAAAACTGCCGATTACGAGGGAACGTTCAATGCCGTTAAGGCGGCGTTCGAAGGTAGTTCGGTATGGCAGGTGGTTTACGTGAGTGAAAAGGTCTTCCGCATCGAGCGTAAGGACTACGAAGCTATCGACCCGTTCCCCGTAAGCGTCATGGCTGAAGAAGACGGCCGCATCCGCTTAGAATTCGACGGCGACTTCCGCAACGCCATCAACAACACGTTGTTGCTGGCCGAAACCATGGACACCGACCAGTGCGTCGGGCTGTGGATCAAGCGTACAATCAAGGAAACGGCTCACAAAACCTGTGACCAACTGTTCGAAGAGTACGACGCAAAGGTCAAAGAAGAAACTCTGGAACGTATTTCTCTTGTCGTCAATTATAACCTTGTTGACACTCGCGAATACAGCGACGAGTATAACGAACAAGAATATTCATAGTCCTATGCCACTTTCTTATAACGACGTCCGGAAACTCATCCTTTCTACCCTCGAAGAACGGCCTGAGGGGACCAAAGTACAGGTTCCCAACCAGCAAAACTACGAGTTGGCGCTGCTGGACTACGTTCAGGAACTGGAGACGTCGATGAGTACGTCTATCGTCGGTATCGCTGACGCTGATACGGACCCTATCGAACCGCCTTCGGCCCGCGTGGCATACTTGTCTCAGGTGGGAGTCAATTCAGCCATCGTGTACAAGAAGTTCGTCGATGCCCAGCTGAACCCTATAACGGTGACGACTGACACCGCGCATGTGGCGTTCGTCACGCTGTTCTGGAATACCAACTACTGGCAGGTGCAGGCGGTGATGATTCCGGTGTTTGAGGGCGGCGGCGGTGAGGCCGCGGGAGCCGTACGATTCGACATCGCCCAAACGCTCAGTGCGCTTCAACAAGAGCAGGCCCGCGCCAACATCGACGCCGCGTCGAAGGAAAGCGTTGACGAACTCGCTTCGGTGGTCTACACCCAGTACACCGACCTGACGTTCCAAGTAGTTCCCGACCTCTTCGAAAACGACGTTGAAACCGAGGTAACGCTGAGTTGGGAGGCTAAGTTCAACGACCAGCCCGTAACGCCCGATTCACTCGAAGTGCGCAAAGGCGAAGCCGTTCTCACTACCGATCCTGCGCTCACGAGTATCACCGACCATATCAGCGCTACGCAGGAGTATGAAATCACGGCTGTCGTAAAGGGTATCACCAAGACAGCTACCGCGACGGCCAGTGCTTACGACCGTATGTACTTCGGTTCTTCGCCGAAGAGCAGTATCGAGTCGGAAGATGTTCTGGCGATGTATCAGCAGCCGATCAAGCCTTCGCCGGCAGGAGACGTTACGGTGGACGTCGGCGCTAACGAGTACATGTGGCTGTGTGTTCCTGCCAATATGACCATCAACAACGTGACCTCCGGCGGCTTCGACGTACCGATGGCCATGCCAGTATCGGTGATGGTCGAGGGTAAAGGCTATTACAACTGCTACCGCAGTGCAGGTCCGTTTGCTGCGGGTCGTTTTAACGGTGTAATTTCATAGCAACATGGCTGAGATCAATATCTACGGACTACTCAACTCCAAAACGTCGGACGGTAAGTTGGCGCGGACGGAGCAAATTTTTGACGAGACCGAACAAAAGTTTCAAAGCGAGATTAACGCCGCGAGCGTTCGTTCGGATTCGGTGCGCGGCGTTGAGGTGGTGGAGGAAGCCCCCATGAAAAATGACAACATTTTGTACATCGAGGTAAAACCTGATGCTGATGGCCAGTAGGAAAATAACGGATTTGGTTTTGAACGGTCGCCAACTGTTGACGTCCGCCAAGATCAACCGTGTTATCTTCAATGGCAAAGTAATTTGGCCCCCTCAACCGGGCGAACCTACCATACAGCGAGTCGTGTTGAACGGCGAAGTGCTGTATTCACACTCTGCCGAAAAGCCTTATTTGGAGGTTGAAAAGTTGGTCGTTTGGCTTACGCAGGACAACAACTGGTTCGGTCAAAATAACGTACACACAAACACTTCGTTTAACGTGGAATAATCCACATACAAAAAAAAAAATGGCTGATGTTTCAAAAAGCTACGTGATTTGTAGCCCCGGAAGCGGTTCGGGTGACACCACTCTGAACCTGAACGCCAAGGTCGCTAACCTTGGCAACCGTCTCAACCAGACGGACAACTTCACGATCACTGCCCCCGGCGTGACGCCCAACAAGGCTTTCGCCGCTATCCTTCAGGCTGCGGCTGAGTTCGTCTCGTGGGACGACGGTGCCGAGGCTTCGGTCCCCAAAGCAGGCGGTTCGGTAGTACTGGACGGTATGTCCAACGCTGACACGCTGACGTTCTCGAAAGGCACAGGAGCGATCATCGCCGCTGATATTTCGGCTATCTCGTACAAAGCCAATGCCGCTGCCGCTACGTCGGGTACGGCTATCCCCGGCGACCCCGGCGCAACGAAGAAGTACGCCTTCGAGTTGACACTGACCGCCGCGGCGAATACCACCATTTCGGAGCGTACCCAGCAGATCACCGTCACGACCAAGGGTTCGAAGACTGCTACCATCACGCTCAAGCAGGCTGCTGGTGATCCTTACCTGGACATCGACAAGACCTCGGTGAACGTTCCTCAGGACGGCTCCGCGGTTACGCTTCAGGTTACGACCAATACCACGTTCACGGTATCGTAATTTCCATCCACTGCAATCCCGGAGGCGGGGGTGACCTCCCTCCGGGAACAATTAAACTTGTATGGCTATTCAGAAAACAACAATTGCTTGGGGCGACGGTTCGGGTGACAATTTCTATGTGTCGTTCGACCCCGCCAAGTTACCCGGAACAACGTCGGTCGAGGTGACGTCGGACTTCAACTACACTGGTAAGCAGCGCGAGAAGACCGTCACCTTCACAACCAACGCGCCGGGTATTCCTACTGCTTCACAAGACTCACGGCAGTTGAAGGTCATACAACTTACCGACAATCTTGTTATTGCGGTATGGGATACGGCTCAGACCGTGGCTACGTACAATGACGTCAAAGCCGGATTCCCCAAGAATTAGAAACCTTTTTATTCACAATTTAACAACATCAAAATTATGACTAACGCAGAGAAAATTCAGGCCCTCATCGCCAAGATTCGCGAGAGCCTCTCGATCACTCCCTACGCCACGATGGAGACGGTCAACGATCTGCTCACGATCGTCGATCTGAAACTGGCTGACGCCGGACAGGGCGGTGGTGGCGCCACCACGGTCAACTGGGACGACGTTCAGGGCAAGCCCAACATGGAGGAGTACGCCAAGAAGACCGACCTCCTGCAGACCATCACCCTCACGGGTACGGCTCAGGGTAGCGGAACGGTTGAGGGCAACGCCTGCACCATCAACACCACGGCTGGCGCCTAAACACGTGAGGTATGTGGATTATCTTCAACAAGTACATCCCCGTCGGAAAGTTCTGGATGATGACCCTGTGGTTTATGATCTTCGTTCGCGAGGACAAGCACGGGCGTGAAGTCCCGGAGCGCGTCTATCGCCACGAACGTCGTCACTGGCATCAGGTTCTTCAGATCATGATCACTTCCTTTGCGTTGTTCCTTACAACGTGGCTCATCTACGACTACAACCCTTGGTGGTGGTTACTTTGGGTGACGTCGTATTATGCCGTGTACGTGGCGTGCTGGTTGATCGAAATCTTCTTGCCTCCGTATAATATGGCGTACAAGAACATCTGCTTCGAAACCGAGTGCCAGTATACGCAGGATGACCCTGATTATTCGCGTCACTTCTGGAATCACTGGTTTGGGTGGTTTAAGTACATTTCTAACAAGAAATATCCCCCCAAGCGATAGTAGACGTTCGTCGAAGAGGAGGCCCGGTTTAACGCCGGGCCTTTTCGCGTTTGAAGGCCGAAATCTCATTGGCAGCGAGTTTTCTTATACGAACCTATACACGTACCTCGGCGTGGCGTTTAACGACGTATAATGGCCTACAACGTTTATGCTGTTACCAAAGCGTGCAACGGTGTTCGGGATAATCCAGGGGTAAACCACTTCAACGACACGCGACCCATACAGCAAGACGCCACATTGGCAGTAGGGGGAAAGGGGGTAAACCTCCTTCGCTATATCCCCCACCAGCAAGTGTATGTGTGGCGTGTGCGTGAGAACGCGATTGTGTAACAAAATTGTTGATAAAATGACTGTAACTGAATGGAGATTTAAGACATGCGTGTTGGCACGTGATGAATGGCGAAGAGACCCTAACGCATACAACGGGATGTGTTCGTTGTTTCGATTCATAATCACCCGTACCGGTAGCGCCAACACCGATGACCATAACTTCAACGAGACGTTGGAAAAACATTTACACACCAATGCTTTGGTTGGCGGCGAATTGACGTTGCGCCGCTTTATCCCAGAATTCGTCCGACCGCGTGATGCCAACCACGAAGCGGGGTTTTGGTGGCCTATCGCCGAGAAGAACCGCCGCTTGGAGTTTCTGGAATACCTTGTACAGTACTACGCCTACAAAATCGACAAAGAAAATGAAAAAGAGCAATAAGGTCCACATGGTGACCATCGAGTTGGAACAGATCATCGAGATTCGCGTCCTTGGCGCCAAGGATAACAACGAAGCGCGCCGCAGGGCTTATCAGCGGTTGAAGCGTCAATCGGCGTTGAAATACGCCGTTCGTAAGAATACGGATGTCGTGGGGTATGAAATATACTAAATGTTACAGATATGAACGGAATTGAAAATATTGCAGGGCTGTTGCTGTTGGCGATAGTCGTTGCGTGGTTGGTGTTTGTGTTTATCTTCGTGGCTGAATCTGCCGCCAATAAGGGGCGTTCTACTACCGGGTGGTGCGTACTGAGTTTGTTCGTTTCGCCAGTGGTGGTGCTGATCTTGCTTCACTTGCTTGGCGAAACGCGTGAGTTCTACCGCGAACGGCTGACGCAGGAAGAGTTGATGCGGTTGGAGTTACACCGTAAGATCGCCAAGGCGGCTGATCCCGACGAAGAAATAGAGGAACTGATACGGGCGTCTGTGGCACGTTGTAAAAACTTATGCTGATATGGTATTCCGCAGAACGAAGACCAGCGTCACGGCTTGGAGCGTGATACGTGAGTATATGTCCAAGTGCACGTATGGCAGTTTGGTGACTCAGAAGGCTATACGCAACATCTTGGAGGAACGCGCAGAAAATTACCGCAAGTACGGTTCGTTGACGACGATGAACGCCTACTTCAATTTGATGGCCGGAGCAGGCTACATCCGCCATTCGCCTCAGCATGGTATTTGGGTTGTTGTTAAACCCCTTCCGGCCGATCTTACATCGTCAAAGTTAAAGATTCAGTACCAGAACCGCTCACAGCGGCGAGGCTATGCATATGGCAGCATACAGGATAGAAATAGTTCGCGTAAACTTTTTTGAGTACTCCTTTTCGGGGAGTGATAGCTTGGGTAAGCGTATTGTGGCGAAGTCGCTCACGTACAACAACCCAAGCCCTTTTGCGTATTCCGACCAGATTCAGATGTTCGACCGCCGGGCGTTCACGTTTAAGGTCGGGATGCTACCTACGTTGTTGAAGAAACTGACGTCCGCCGGGCGCGAGTATCGGTTGACGGACTACGACTTCAAGTTGCCGCGGTCGGTGAAGATCGACGAACGGCTGAAGGGTAAGTACATCCACCAGCGCAAGGCCGTTGAGGCATTCTTCCGGCGGCGCATAGGTATCATTGTGGTTCCTACGCGCGGCGGTAAGACGTTCATCGCCGGCGAATGTATACGCATCTTCCTCCAAACCGAAGGCGTAACGCGCAAGGCCCTGTTCTTGGTGGATAGCAAAACGCTCTTCCAACAGGCCATCGACGACTTCAAGCGGTATTTCGAGCCGTATGGCGGCATCGAAATTGGCGAAATACGCGCTGGGCGTATCGACACCGAAAAGCGCGTCACGGTGGGGATGATACAAACCATCCAGTCTACGTTGTCTAAGCGGTGCAAGGAAACCGGCAAGAAGAACCAGTTGAAGAATTTCCTGAAGACCCTACGGTTTTTGATCGTTGACGAAATACACGATAACGCATCATCCTCCAAGTTGAGGATATACCGAACCTGTAAGAACCTCACGCACCAGCTGAGCCTTTCGGCCACGCCGTATCGCGCCGAAGCGTTCGTTGAGAACTTACACCTAAAGGCTTGGAGCGGTGATGTTGTTTATCGTATCAAGGAAGAAACGCTGCGCGAACGCGGCGTATTGACCGAGTACAAGGTCTTCCTGCTGGCCTTGGAACAGGACTCTCGCGCCGTAAGGGCCGCTACCTACGCGGCGTATCAAAAGGCGTTGATATTCAACTCCCAAATTCGCGACGCCATTGTCGTTAAGGTCATCGAAATGTGCCGTCAACGCGGTTTCAAGACGCTGGTGATGTTCCAAAGCGTCGATCACGGGCGCCACATTGCAGAACTCACCGGGTGTACCTTCATCCATGGCGATACTGATAACGAAACCCGCGAGTCGGTGAAGACCGAGTTCTTGGAGCGTACCGACGGTGGCGTATTGATGGCGTCGAATATCTTCAAGAAAGGCGTTACGCTTCCAGAGGTTGAGATATTGTTCAACGTCGATGGCGGCTTGGAGAACGCCAACACCATCCAGCGCAAGGGACGTGTTTTGGGTGCTACGGCTGCTAAAAAGCGTTCGGCCATTATCGACTTCATGGATATTGACGATGCGTACTTTTCGGAGCACTCATCGACACGGTTAAATACGTATGTTAAATCGGTCGGCGAAGACGGTATTGGAATACTGGACACGGCGGTCGATGATTGGTTAAAAACGTTAGAACGATGGCTGACGATTTGGTTATCCGTAAACCTTCACTCTACCGATACGCCGTGAGGCTGTTGGTGGACGTGTTGTACCAGATGGGCTGCGACATGCGTCAAACGTTCCGGGTGAACGATACCGACATCCATACGTGGAACCACTTTGTAGAACGCTACCCCTCGGCCAGCGAGGACTTCGTACGGCGTTTCATCCTGTTTCAATTACAATGTCGTTACGGCGACCGGGCGCGTGTTACTCGTAAGACGCTGAGCCGGACGCGCCTGACGTGGATGGTGAGTAAAGCCGCCATTAAGTCGTGGGAGAAGGTATATCCCACGTCAGCCACGCGCTTCACGGCTGGAGGTTTGAAAAGCCGTTTTGACGTTTCTACGCTCAAGAACGAAACCGAGTTACCAGCGTTATTAGTGAGGCTTATCGATCGCGAAGAAAAGGCTAAAGCAGCCTTCTACGGCGTGAATAAGGGGTTCGCGTGGTGTATCGTTAACACTACGCTGTACCACCACCGCAGTCCGTGGTGCGCGACGTGTAAGTTCAAAATACCGTGTAAAAAATTATTAGGTACTAACTACCCACTTGTGTTCAAAATACGGGGATATGTTGAAAGATAGACTATCGTCAAGCCTCATCACCGAGTTGCTTTCGGCGGCCATGCGTAAGCGCTCGGTGTTTGATATACTGAAACAATATTTGCGCTTTTCGTACCTTCAAGTCGAAGCCGAAAAGAAGGTTTGGAAACTGATGACCGAACGCCACTCGAAGACCGGGCGCGTCCCGACGGTTGGTCAGTTGCAGCAGGCGTTCCTCGACGACGAAGGCGTTTTGGAGTTGATCGAGAACATCCGCGACGTTGACGTGACGGATGAAGATGTACCGTCGCTCATAACGTCGCTGGAGGCGTACATCCGCCAAATGAAGTTCTTGGACGCCAACGACCGCATCGCCGACGCCTACAATTTAGGCGACAAGGAAAAGGCGTATAATATCCTCATCACTTCGGCTGAAGAAATCTCCCACTTCACTATCCAGAATGCCAAGTACGACCGCGTGTTCAGCGACTTCAACCGCCGTCAGTTGGAACGCCGTTCTAACGACTGGAATTATCGCTTCCGCATCCCGACGTGTATCGACGAACTGGACTATCGGCTTGGCGGTGCAAACGGCGGCCCTGAAACGGGTGAAGCGTGGTTGTGGATGGGTATTTCCGGCGCAGGTAAGTCGCAGGCGCTTGTTCACTTGGGTATCGCCGCTTCACGGCAGGGCTATCGCGTGGTCCATTTCCAGTTGGAGGGTACACGCGAACAGGCCATGGCCCGCTACGACTCAGCGTGGCTGGGTGGCATCTATCAGGACGTGAAGGTAGGTAACATATCGGACAACAAACTGAAGATGGCGCAGCGCGTTGTGGCAAAACTGGGTAAGACCGATATCATCGTCGTGGCGGTGGAAAGTTTCGGCGGCATGACCGTCACCCAGATGCGTCAAGAGTTGCAGGATATTGAACGCGCCTACGGTAAGGTGGACATGATCCTTTGGGACTACCTCGAATTGGCCGAACTGGGTGACGGCCATAGCTATTCGATGAACGAAGAACGCTTCCGCCAGATGAAACTGGCCCAGCAGGCCAAGATGATGGCTATGGAGTTCAACGCCGTGGTTCACGTTGCTACGCAGGCTAACGGTATACCGCCGGAGTTACAAAACGACCCCGACTTTGTGATCACGCGCTACAACCTTTCGGAGGCTAAAGGTAAGGTGAACCCGATGGACGGTTTTGTGACGATGAATTTCACGTCCGACGAGCGCAAGGAAGAAATCATGCGGTTGTACCTCGACAAGGCCCGCGAACACAAGGCTGGCGATATCATCCGTATTTGTAACAACATGACCTATTCACGTTTCTACGACCGTAAGCGCACGTTGGAAATGCCATGGGAGGATATCGTTGAAGAGCAACACGCCGTGAAGTCGAAGCGCGGGCGGCGTAACACCTCGATGGACGATGACGAATAAATGGGGCATAGACGTCCGCGAACTGCTGGGTCCTAACGGGCGGTTCAACTCACGCCGCACGGAGTATATCACCACGTGCCCTTTTTGCGGGAAAGAAAAACACATGTATGTTAACGTGTCCACGCTACGCTTTTCGTGTAAGAAGTGCTGGGAGGAGGGCGGCGTCTACAAGCTACTATCGCAGTTTGATAAATTGTACCTGTTAGAAGGTGCTACCATCGAGCAACGCGAGGTAATACCCAAAATACGCGATTTGACGACGGCTGCCGCTGAAGACGTTAAACTGGAAGCCCTGCCGGCGCGGAAGATGCCAGTGGGCTACAAAGTATGCCTACACGACACTTACCTCGAACGTGACCGCGGGCTGACTCCGGCGGTGATGAAGCGGTACGGGCTGGGGCGCACTAACCTCATGAAGCGGTACGCCGACTACATATTGATACCCGTTACTACCGACGGCGTCATCACGGCTTTTCAGGGCCGCTACGCTTCCAAAAAGGTTCCACCCGACGCCCTACGCTGGCGGAACGATACCGGGGCTGACTTCGCCAAGATGCTGTACGGCTACGACGACATCCAGCACCCCGGCGCCACGGTGATATTGGTCGAGGGTGTTTTTGATAAGATAGCCGTCGACCGACGGCTGCGGTTGGACGAATGCGATGACGTGAAGTGCTGTGCCACGTTTGGTAAGAAGATAAGCGACTACCAACGCGCCATGTTACAACGCCGCGGAGTCCGTTCGGTGGTATTGTTATACGATTTTGACGCCATCAAGGAGATCAAAAAGTACGCCTTCGAATTGGACAAGTACTTTTCTACAAATATAGTTTTCACAACCAAGAAGGATATTGACGAGTGCAACGAAGCCGAGACGCTGGAAGTCTTCGAACGCTTACAGCGCCCCCGCGATTTTGCTTGGAACGTAATTGGAAAACTAAAACGGTAGAACCATGAACAACAATTCACGGAGCCTCTCGGTGGCAGAATATTTCCACGTCATACAGCGTGAATATCTCATGGCCGAGTTCCGGCGCAAGATATATTTCTCCCCGAAAGACAAGCGGTACTTTTCCCGCGTGATGGAGTTTAAGCGCGAAAAGATCGAAGACATCGCCAAGCGTAACCAGCTGATGTCGATCTTCACGTCGCCGGACAAAATGCGCGATTTGCGTGCCGAGTTGTTCGATCCGCTGAACCGCCCGCTGTTCACGATGGGTCCTAAAGACGTGGCGAACTACTACTCCATCAACAGCGATTTTTCGTACCGCGGTGAGGTGTGGAAACTGGATGCCGTGAAAGACGATTGCGTAACGCTTTACAACGAGCACACGCAGGTGTATGCCGATAACGTTCCCAAGGCCGAAGTGATACGGGTGTTGTAAAAAATTTTGAAAATTTCTTGGAAAGTTCTTTGTACATTGGAAATTTTCACCTACCTTCGTGCTGTGGATGTATGGAAAAGCGTCCCAAAATCGTAAAACTAAATCGGCATGAAAGCGTCAGAAAAAGCCTACAAGGAATTAGAGTTCTTGGCTGTTAAGTACGCCAACAAACTCTACTCTTACGAGGAACTATCGTTGGAACGCGACGATCTTCTCCAAGAGTTCCGTCTCAAAATCTTCACCTCCATAAAGGCATACGGTCGCCGTTGGCTGGCATACCGCCGTGGAACAGCGGCGCGGCCCGTGCCGTTACGTTACTATGTCGAGTGTGCGTGTTCGAATAAGTGCACCGACCTCATGAGGGCCATCAAAAAGGAAAATCACAAACTTCGTATCGACCAGACGGCCTACGATTGCGGCATCGAGGATGTTGTTGAAACTGAACCCGAACTGAACCGCTTCGTAATAAACGGCGTGGATGTTTTGGCCAACCTTAAAGGGTTGAAACGGGTGATATTTTCGCTTCACATCCGTGGCCGTGGCCGGGCGATGATGGCGCGTATGTTACGCACGCCGCGGGCCGCCGCCGAAGGTTACGATCCTACCATGCTGTTCAGCGACGCTTGTTTGCTTGTTGACCAGATAATCGCCGACCAGCAGGCGTATTTGTTGGCCAACCACAAGTCAGCGTTATATTATACGCCAACGCGATATGACTACTACCGACTCAACGACGAATAATTCATACAAATTGTTTCACTAAAACGTACAAAAATCATGGCAACAAAAATTTCGAAAGTAAATGCCGAGCGCCTGAAGAAACTCGGTATTTCCGCCAAGACCGAAGAAGAGGCAAAGAAGATCCTGCTCGACCGTCTCGAGAAGGCTGGAATCCCCGGCATGGACGAGGAGACCATCGACAACCTGATCGACATCGTCGGTTCGTTCGCCGAACTCGAAGGCGACGCCGAGGAGGAAGCCGCTCCGGCTGATCCTACGCCCGCTGAAGCGCAGGCTGACGAACTCGCCGAGGAAGCCGCCGAAGAGGAGGCTGAGGCCGCCGCTGAGGAAGAGCCCGAACCGGAGGCTGAACCCGAAGAGGAGCCTGCCGAGGAGGAAGCCGCTCCGGCTCCCAAGCCCAAGAAAGCCGCGCCGAAAAGGACCGCTCCGGCCAAGAAGGCTGAAAAGGCCGCCGAGGACAAACCTGCCAAGGAGTCCAAGAAGAAAAAGCCGTCCAAGCGCAACGAGAAGGGCACGCGCCTGAAGCCCCAGACCAACCCCGACGACCTCGAAATGCTCCGCAAGGCGCTGTCCAAGTACTTCCCGGAGAAAGAATTCCAGTACGTGACCGTGTCGCAGGGTATCTCGATCAAGTTCGGCGGCGCAAACTCGCACCCCGTGGCTATCATGTTCGAGAACGTATATGCCAAGGAAGGCGAACTCGCTACGACCAACGTCGTCCTGAACACGTTCCGCAGCCAGGCTTCGCAGGACAAACTGGCCGACGACGGCGTGGACTTTGTTCCTACGTGGAACAACCTGCCGTGGCTGAAGGGTATTACGTGGAGCGACGCCATGGAGATCGTCAAGACCTACCTCCCCGACATCAAGTCCGCCGTATCGACCGCCGATACGCGCCTCGGCAAGAACCGCGAGAAGATGGAGGCCGATCTGAAGGCTACCGGCAAGAAGACCGCTCCCGCCCCCAAGAAGGAAGCCCCCAAGGCCGCGCCTGCTGAGGACCCCAAGGCTAAAGCCCGCGCCGCTCTGGCTAAAGCCGCTGCCGCGAAGAAGGCCAAGGCCGCCAAGAAATAAACGCACCTCAGCCTTAAAAATTGCGTACCCCGGTCGTCATGGCCGGGGTTTTTCGTAAACCTCGCGCCAGCGTTATTAAGCCCAGATAAAACCGTATTACGATATGAAGCAAGAAACCATTTCTCAGGCCGAAAAGGGCGTCAGCCGTTTCGACTTTAATATTAAACGCCGGGTTGTGTTTACGGACCGCCGCGGTTCGTTTGCGGAGGTGTACCCGTTCATCAACCAGATGATGATGGACCTTCCGCTGCGTGATTCACGCGCTGGTAAGGTACGCGAACTGCTCGACGTCAAGACCATCGTCAACAACCCGTATCGGCGGTGCGTCGGCGGGTACGGCCGCAACATCAATATCTTCTTCCTGCTGGCCGAGGCCATGTGGATTGCTACGGGCCGCAAGGACTTGGAGTTCCTGAAGATTTTCAACAGCCGGATGAGCGACTTCTCGGACGACGGCGTAACGTTTCACGCTCCCTACGGTTGGCGGTTGCGCCACTGGGGTATTCCGTCCGAAGGTATGTCGCAGGACCCCGGTCTGGATCAGGTAAAGGAAGCCGTCCGGTTGCTGGCCGCCGATCCCGAAACGCGGCAGGTGGTGATGTCGATTTGGAACCCCAAGTTTGACCTCGGCGTGAAGTCGAATGACTTGCCGTGTAACGATATGGTGATGCTGAAACTGCGCTGCGGCAAACTCGTCACCACCGTCCAGAACCGCTCGAACGACCTTCACTGGGGGTTGCCTACGAACATCTTCCAGTTCTCGTTCCTGACGGAGGTAATGGCCCTTTGCTTGGGCGTGGAGTTGGGTGTCCAGACCCATAACTCACAGTCGCTCCACGTCTACGAATGGAATAACACGGCTCGGCAGATGAGCGAACTCTTCGCGTCTCGCGAAACGCGCCGCAGTTTGTATTACGAAGGTGCGGTATCGTACATGATGGACTTTAATTTTGAGTCCGAAGTGCCGGTAAACCGCCTTTGTGAAATAACGGCTTTCATGGAGGAAATGATCAACCGCTTGCTGGTGCGTAACGTCGACGGCGGTGATCCTGACGATGAAGCCGGGTACGAGCAGTACGTGAGCGAGAAATCGACCTACTTTTGGGCCGTTTACCAGATGCTGAAACTGTACGTGTTCTACAAGCGTAACCGCGGGGCTTGCGCGCCTGAGGACTTGGACCAGTTGTTGACCAGTTGTAGCGAGATGCTGACGTTTATCAACAACGCTTGTGAGGTTGATAAGAACTGGGATTACATGACGCTGGCGCGCAACTTCTTCGCGGCAAGGTTATCTAACGCAGAACCGTGCAAAATCCTGTAATATGACCGAATCACTACGTCGCTGGGCAGAGGATAACTATTTGGCTATCGAAGAGAAGCGCGACGACGAACTGAATATAATCACTATCGAGGGTGTGGGGGACTTCTTGTACCTCCACCCCGACGATAAGGGTAAGATCATCGACGAACGGTTCTCGTTCGCGGTGACGGCCGATGAATTCGACGCGCTGTACGACGGCGTGGTGAAATACATCCTGTTCGAGTTTGGCGGCAAGTTCTACTACTCGAACATCAAGAAGGATCACCTACGGCTGGACAAGACCGTGGTATTCCGCCCGGAGTTCCGTGACTTCAAGTATCTCGGCACCAGCACGGCCGAAGAGTTGGTTCCGTTCGTACACTTGGGGGTTCACAGCGAGTACGAGTTTCTGAACGGTTCGTCTAACTGCGACGAGTGGGCCGCTAAAGCCAAGTTCAACCGTATGACGGCGCTCGGCATATGTGACCGCAATACGCTGGCTGGAACGCTCGCCTTTCAGACCGCCTGTTTAGGTAAGGGGCTGAAGCCTATAATCGGCGAGACCGTCACGGTGGCGTGTAACTACGACCCCGCGGTGGACGTTCAGGAAACGTTCGCCCTGAAACTATATGCCGCTAACGCCGCTGGGTGGCGTAACCTGCTGCTGGTGAATAAGGCTATCAACGTCGATTATCAGGGGTTCATCCCCGCGGAAGAACTGTATAAGTTAGGCCGCGGGCTGGTGTGCGTCATACCGCCCGACAGCGAACTCAACTACTTTAAGGGCGACGTTGAACGGTGCAAACGGTTGCTGAAATCCTATCACGCAGCCTTCGAAAGCGTCTATTACCAGATCGACACCGTGGAGTTCGCCTCCGAAAGCCTTTTCCGCGACCACTTGGAAAGCCTCGATACCTACGTGTGCCGCTGCCGTACCATAAAACTGTACCGTGATACGCCGCCGCTCGTCATCAACGACTCGTACTACCTCGACGCTGAAGAGGCTCCGTTGAAGTCGTTGTTGAACAAGGTAGCAGGCGTGGTGAACGCCGAAAGTGCGACGCAGTACTTCAAAAACTCAAAAGAGACGATTTTAGCCTACGAAGAGTGGATGGACGGAGCCGCGCCCCTTTACGAAAAGATAATTGATGGCATGGCCAATTCCACGACGTTGGCGGACAGTATTGAGTTTAAGATACCCACCGGGATACGTCACCTTCCGAAATACGAGTTTGTGAAGACCACGGTCGAAGACGCCTTCTTCGAGAAACTGGAAGCGGGCGTACAGGAGCGGTTGGTAGGCAAGGTCGATAACCTCGACCAGTATCTCAACGAGTTGGAAAAGGAGTGCGCCATTATCGTTCCTAACGGCTTGTGTGACTACTTTATGATACTTTGGGACATCATGCACTGGTGCCGTGAGCAGGGTATCATGACCGGGTCGGGGCGTGGTTCGGTGTGTGGTTCGCTGATTGCGTACTGCCTGTACATAACGGACGTGGACCCGCTGAAATACAACCTCATGTTTGAGCGTTTTCTGAACGAGACGCGTGTGTCGGGTGAACGCGCCAAGTCAGCCGACTCGCTTCCAGATATCGACTGCGACTTCCCGGTAGCGTTCCGTGATACGGTGAAGGAGTACATGGCGCGCCGCTACGGCGTCAACCACGTTTGCTCCGTGGGTACGTATACCCGCATGAAGTTGAAGACCTGTTTGAAGGACTTCGGGAAGGTCATGGGTGTTCCGTTCGCGGTGATGAACAAACTCACCAAGGACATCGATGACCAGATCGAGTATACGTGGGGCGACCTATTCAACTACGCCGCTACGTCGCGTGAATTGTTCCGTTTTGTGCAGGATAATCCCGAACTGGTACATATGACGAAATACGCCCTCACGCAGTGTAAGACGGGGTCCATCCATCCCTCAGCGGTCATCATCGTACCCAAGGAAGACGAAGACGGAAACCCCATCGACCTTTACGGGTGGATGCCTATGAAGCGCATGGGTGACGTGCTGGTGTCGGAGTGGGAAGGTAAGTACATAGACAAGTCAGGCTTCCTCAAGGAGGATATTCTGGGCCTCAACCAGTTGGATAAGTTTTCGTCTATCATCAAACTCATCGCCAAGAACCGCCACCAGCAAATCGACGTCAACACCATTCCGTTCGGCGACGAGGAGGTATTCCGCTATTTCCAGCGCGGGTGGTGTGAGGACGTGTTCCAGTTTGGCGCTATGGGGCTGATGAATTATTGCCGTGAGGCCAAGCCTAACAGCTTGGATGACCTAATCGCTATGACGGCGCTGTTCCGTCCCGGCCCTATGGATGTGAAGGCGCATGAAACGTTCGTTGATATCAAGAACGGGCGCGAAAAGCCAAAGTTTGACCCCGGTATGGAGGATATCACGCGTGATACCTATTCGCTGTACACCTACCAAGAGCAGATCATGAAAGCGGTCGTCGTTGGTGGGCTCAGCCCCGTGGAGTCGGATATTCTGCGTACCGCCATCAAGAAGAAGAACATGGACCTCATTGAGTCCTTCCACGGCAAGTTCCGCGAAGGCTACTCAGCCCTGTTGCGGGACCGCGGGGTGAAAGAAAAGCCAGAAAAGAAGGCCGATGAGGTTTGGGCCAAACTGCTGGCCTTTTCCGGCTACGGCTTCAACAAGTCTCACGCCGTGGCCTATACCATGATGTCGTACTGGTCGCAGTGGTTTAAGGTAAACTATCCGTTGGAGTTCTGGACCACTTCGCTTCAGTACGCCTCGAAGGAATCCGACATCCCGTACCGCTTGGTGGAGATGAAGAAGACCGGGGCTGAGATCGAGGTCCGTCCGCCAGACATCAACTTTTCGGGTGAAACCTTCACTTGTGACCCTACCACGAACCGTATCTTCTTCTCGCTGGGGAAAGTTAAGGGTGTTGGTGAACGCGCGCTTTCGCTACTGAAAGCCATGAAAGAGGAACACGGCGAAGTGTTCTCATTTGAGGACTTCATAACCTCTGCGCCGAAGGGGGTGAACCGTACCGTGGTATTACGGTTGATTATGGCTGGAGCGTTCGACTTGGTGGAGGATATACGCAACCCGCGGCAGCGCTTGGATATCGTCAAACAGTACCTCGACCGCCGCAGCGAACCGCTACCCGAAGAATTCACTTCACCCGATGCCCATACCAACGCCTGGTGGGTCTTCAAACAGCGTGAATTAACCGGGTACGGAGAAGTAGACTACGAGCGCATGATGAACGAATATGGCCTCGGAAAACGAATGGTCCGGCTGTACGTTACCGCCGCTGAATTTGAACGCAAGCGCGAAGGTGACGAAGTGTGTATCGTGGGCCGTGTGAACAACGTATTCGAACGCCAAACCAAGCGCGGTGAGGCATACGGCGTTCTTCAAGTCGAGGTGAACGACCTTATCATTCAGGTTACGCTGTGGTCCGACTTTTGGCTTCACCAGCCGGAAAACGAGAGTACGCTGTTGAACCGAATAGTGGCCGTTTGCGGGCGTGTAAACTACTTTGCTGGCAAGAAGACCATCCAGTCTTCACAGTCTACAAGGTTAGAAATACTACAATAGTAAAACAAAATCGTATGGAAAACAAAGGAGATTTGGTAAAGCTATTCAACCGCGATTATTTGGCGCGGTTGGATAACATCAAGCAGTGGTTGGAATATGACCGCCACCAGCAGGAAAGCGTGTCGCAACATTCGTTCAAGGTTTCGGTCTTCACGATGAGCCTCTTGGAGTATTTGTGGCCGTCTGACACACAGCACGCCGAGGTGTGGTTATTCAAATACCAGACGCTGAAACTGGCGTTGATGCACGACTTCGACGAAGCCATTCTGCGCCGCGATATCACTCACGAACTCAAGTACAACAAGTACAACGGCGGCGAAATCCGGAACGTGCTGGATCGGTTTGTTGACCGTCAGTTGACGGAAGAATTCGGCGATGAATCTGACGTGGTCAAAATGTTCTCCAAAAAGGACAAGTTCTATGACGTTATGCACGCCATCGTGAAGGTAGCTGACTGGATGGCGTTGTTGTACTTTCTGAACCGCGAACTGGCTATCGGCAACCGCTCATGGCCTTTGAACCTACTACCCTACTGCAAGAACAACTACCGAAAAGCAATTTCAACGTTACAGGATACGTGCGTGGTTACAGGCGTATGTGATGCAGCGCATCCGTTGCATGTAGCTTGTAACGATATCAGCGATCTTACACTTAATATCATCTAACATGAATCAATCCAAAAAAGAAGCGTTCATCAACGCCCTGTCGGTTGACTTTGCGCGTATCTGTGACGCCGAGGAGGAAGCCGCTCAAGCCGTACTGATGGTGGTGAACCATATCGCCGGAACGTATGCCGATAAGTACGCCGACGGCGAGAAGGTCATCGATACCAAGAAGATGCTGTACGGCGAAGAACACGGCGCAGCCATCAACGTCTATCAGGTAACGCGCTATCTCCAGCGGTACATCACCCGCGGCCACAAGAAGAGCCGTTTGGTCCGCGACTTGGAGAAGGCCATCCACTACCTCGTCATCGAAATCACGCGCCGTGTACGTTCCGGCGACGTCACCCAAGAAGAACCCAAGGAATGAAACGGAAACTGCTGATCGGAAAGAACGTCTACGAGATCGAATTTCAAGAATTCGAGGAAGAAATCGACGTTGACGACTTGATGACCATTCATTACGACAATCTGGTCGGTGAAATCATCACCTTCCCGGTTATCGTGAATCGGTTAGGACTGCTGCTGGCCGACGCCGAGCGTTCGTTGGCTGAAACGAAACTCACGTGTGAAATCATGGAGGCCAAAATCCGCGAGGAGGCGCGAATTGAACTCAACATGGAGGAAGGCCGCCGGAAGGCCGTCACTATCGACGAGGTAAATACCACTATTTACCAAAATCCGCTGTACAAGGCCAACAAGATCAAACTTTTTGAGGCCCAGAAAACACGCGATTATGTAGCGTCGCTGCTGTTCTCGGCCAAGGATAAGTCGGCTAAACTCGATAAGTTGTCGCTGTCGATTCCCGCTGGCGACATCGAAGAACACCTGCTTCAGGCCAAGGCCAATTCCGTGGCCAAGGTCCGTAAACGCCGCCAACTGATCCCCGACGCGGACGATATGTAACAAAGTTTATATTAACACCTTAACAAAATTAAAGTATTATGGCAAATGACCTGCGGAGCCGCCTCAAAGCGACTCCCATCAAAAAACTCAAAGCCCGCATCGACGAAGACAACTCGATGCTCAACAACGGCAACGCGGAGTTCCTGTCGTTGGAGGACGGCAAACTGATGAAGATTCGTGTGTTCCCGGCTCACCCCGACCACGACAACTTCTACGTTCCGCGCAAGTGCTACTGGCTCCCGTTCACTACCGACTCCGGCGACGAGCGCCGCGGTACGGTACTGGATTCGATCTTCCACGGCAAGACCGCTATGGATATCGTCCAGGAGTACGTATCCTACGTGAAGACCCACGGGTCGGAAACCGCCGTGGCAGCCGTTACGGCCCAGCGCGACGGCCTGCTGCCTTCGCTTTCGTGGCTGTGCTACGCCGCCGAAGTCAAAGACGACGAGATGGAACCCAAACTGTGGGAGTTCAAGAAGTCGGTCCGCGACGCCATGAACCGTCTGGCCATCACCGAGGAAGAGGACGAACCTATCGAGACCGATCCGTTCACCGATCCGGACGAGGGTCTGCCGCTGTTCGTCAAGTACATCAAGAACCCCAACAAGAAGAAGGGTGAGAACTACTACGACGTGTCGCTCGGCAAGAAGCCCAAGGCGTGCCCGCTGACCGACGAGGCCATCGAGAAATTCATGAAACTCAAGCCCGTCGAGGAGGTCGCCGGAACGTACACGCTGGAGATGTTCGAACGCGCGTTGGAAGGTCTCCAGAATTTCGACGAGCAGCACGGTATCGACATCTTCGGCGACGACGAGTGGCTGGAGATCGTGGAGAAGGTCCGCGCTCAGTACAGCGAAGCCGATGACGAACCCAAGAAGAAAGTCACCAAGAAGGCTTCCAAGCGTCGTGACGATGACGACGAGGATGACGTGCCGCCCGTTCGCACGAAGAAGAACCGCCCCGGCGTCCGCATCCCCGAACCTGAGGAAGAGCCCGAAGAGGAGGCTCCCGCTCCCGAACCGGAAGACGAACCTGAACCCGAAGCCGGCAACGACGACGGCCTCGACGACATGGACCGCGCCGAACTCAAAGCCTTCATCCGCGACAACGATCTGGGTGACACGGTGAAGGTCTACAAGTCCACCACCGACGACCAGATTCGCGAGGCTATCCGCGCGGCACTGGGTCTGAACGGCGGCGAAGAGGAGGAAGAGGCTCCTGCTCCGGAGCCTGAGGAGGAAGACGACGCTCCGGCACCCGCTGCTTCCGGCGCAGCCCGTTCGCTGGCGGCTATCCGGGCCAAACTCGGTAAGAAATAATCCCCCGTATCACGTTTCCCGCGGCTGGCTGGCTTCCGAGTTGGCCAGCCGTTTTTAACTATTCACATTATGTCGAAAATTTCAAACGTATTGAGCAAACTCACCGCCCGCTTCAACTCCGACGACGTCATCACCTTCAAAAAGAAGGACGGCTTCGCGGAGGTGAAGTCGTGGGCGCATACCGGCAGCCCGGAATTGAACTGGAACCTGCGAACCTACGGCTTGCCGACGGGTATCATCGAGATCGCCGGGCGCAGCCGCAGCGGTAAGACCACTGAAGGGTTGGAGGCCATGAAATACTTTCTGGACGAGAACCCTGAAACGGGGTTGGCGTGTATTCTTTCGTCCGAAAACCGCGACAATAAGGACTACGCCATCCAGTTAGGTATCGATCCTTCGCGCGTGGTCATCATCAAAATTCACTACGTCGAGCAGATGTTCGTGCGCGTGAGTAAGTTCGTAAAGGACGCACACGCCTTGTTCGACGAAGCAGGGATTAAGGAAAAGCCGAAGTTCTTTTTCCTGTGGGATTCGCTCGGCGCCACGCTTTCCAAGGCTGAGTACGACGCCCTCCGCGCCAACGTCGAGAATATGGACAAGGCCGCGGCTAAAGGCGAAGAACTCGAAAAACTCCAAGAGCCGAAGATGATGGCGTTTGCCAAGTCGGCCAAGATGTTCGCCAAGGGGTTGGTCGGGCTTTGCTACACCAACGTGATCCACTTCGTGATCCTCAACCACCAGTACGAGCAGAACGTCATGGGCGTTACGTCGCGCAAAAGTACGGGCGGTGAATGGGTAGAACTCATGCCCACACTGCGCCTCCAGATGCGCGTGACCGAGATGAAGAAGATCGACGACGTGGAGGTGGCTCAAATTTCCGAAGTAAAGGTCATCAAGAACGACTTCGGATCGCGCCAAAAGACCTACATCCGTATCTTACTGGGGTACGGCATCATCCTTTCTGAGGAAGACATCGACTATGCCGTTGAGCGTGGTATCATCCAGAAGCCGTCAAAAACCGTGTACACGGCCCTGAACGGCAAGTTGCGTTGGAAGTCCGACCGCGAACTCTACCAACTGTACTACGACCAGAACCCGTTGTTGGATACACTCGGCAAGGTCATCACCGCCGCGCGTCACAGGGACCTCCGTGAGTGGCGCAAGAAGATGATGGAGGAAGCCGAGGTTGTTGAAGAGTAGCCACCCCAATGTTTATTACAGCAAACTGATCTTTATGAAGCGAAAATCGTACAAAAGCCCCGTGGCCATCTTGGGTTTCGACCCCCACTTGTCGAAGGACAACGTGGCGGTGGTCCGGGACTTATTCACCCAGACGTTCGCGCTGGCTGAAGAAATAGGTTGTAAGATTGTGATTCTGGGCGGTGACGTATTCACGTCCCGCTCGGCACAACCTTTGGAAGTCCTCGACACGTGGCGTGAAATCACCGAAGACGCCGAAGCGCGTGGGCTGGAGGTGGTAGCCATACCGGGCAACCACGATAAGACCGACCCGAATTCCGACCGCAGCTACCTCAGCGTGTGCCCCGGCGCAGCCACTATCGTAAGTCAGGGGTCGGAGTTCTACTGGGACGGCGTGTCGTTCGTGCTGATACCCTACTACGGCGACGCCAAATGGCTCGAAGAGAAACTGGCCGTTGATAACGGCTTGGAAGCCGAGGCCCGGCGCAGCGGTAAGGTGCAGTTCCCGCGGTTCATGATCACGCACGTGGCCGTGGAAGGCGTTCGTAACAACGACGGTACACAGGTTGAAAGCGACATCCGCCCGGATATGTTCCGTAACTACGACGCGGTGTTCGTGGGCCACTACCACAACGCCTCGGATGTGGGTGAAAAGGTTCACTACCTCGGTTCGATGTGCCAGAACAACTTTGGCGAAACGGCCGACGACAAGGGTGTTACCATCATCTACGACGACGGTACGTGGGAGCACCACCCGCTGCGCTTCCCGCGGTATATCCGTGAAAGCGTCTCAGCGACCGATACAGCGACTTTACGGAACCTGATGGATAAGTACTCCGGCGAAACGTTTGATCGCGTCAGAATCGTCGTAACTGGCTCTAAAGCCGATTGCGAAAAACTGAACGCCTCGGAGTTCTCGGCCGCGGGCATTGAAATCAAGTTTCAGGCCGATGAAACCGCCGCGGCGATGGCTACGGCTTCCGACCCGGAGAAGATCGTCACGTTCCGTAAATCTACCATCGTTAAGAACTTCATGGAGTTCTGCAAAGAGCGTGAAATACGCGGCGAACGCATGAAGGAAGGTTTGGCCATGCTTAAAGAATTGTGATATGTGGTATCCTGTAAAAATAGAATTTGGCGGCTTGTTCGCGTTTCGCGATCGGGCTGAGGTAGCGTTCAAACGCGGTGAGTGTACGGTGATTTTTGGTGATAACCGCACGGACCGCGGGTCGCTGAACAACGGGTCGGGGAAATCGACGTTGTTCGAGGCAATATCGTTGGCGTTGACTGGCGACCTGTTACCGCGCGATACCCCTATCACGCGCGATAAGGCCATCAACCGCGAACGCGATGAAGCGTGGGTGACTATGTCCTTGGCGAACGACGTCCTTCACCAGACTATGGAGATTCGACGCCGCTTCTACCGTAAGCGCAGCGCCAAGGCTACGCTGTTCGAAAACGACCGCGAGAACACGCAGTTGACGTCGGTGGCCGAGGTCGATAAGCGCGTGTTGGAGTTACTGGGGTTGAGCCGCGAGGACCTGCTCCGCTACTACATCATCAGCCAAGACCGTCAGTATAACTTCCTGACCGCACCCGACACTACCAAGAAGGAAATCCTCAACCGTATCACCAACGCCGATATGCTCCAGCCCGTACTCGACGCCATCAAAGCCGACCATAAGGCCGCCGATGAGCGTGTGGCGGAGTACGAGACCAAGATTCTGACGCTGGACACCCGGCGTGAAACGCTCGAAGAGAACCTTCGCGAGTTGAAGGCCAACAACACCGCTGAGGCCAACATCGCCGGATTGAGTGACCTTTTGATGAATTACATCAACGACGCCATGGCGTTAGGCGTTCAAAGCAAGGAAATTCGCGAAGAATTCGAGGCTGAAAAGGCCAAGCGTGCCGACTTCGAACAACGGTTGGAAGCCGCGCCGAACTTTGAGGAAGATATCACCACCGCCGAGGCTAAAATCACGGCCCTCAAGACTGAACGCAAGAAGAACCGCCGCGCCGCCGCTGACTTGGAGTTGGCGTTGGAGGGGGTGATTGAATGCCCCAAGTGTGGTGAGCAGTTCCTCCCTAACAGCGAACTGAACCTCACTCCCGCTCAAATCCGGAAGATCATCGACCAGCGCGAGCGTGACGATATAAAGTTCGTGGCGGATATTCAACAGGCCGAGAAAGCGTTGGAAGAACTCGAAGCCAAGCAGCGCGACTACGAGCAGTTGGCTTCAGAACTTACGCGGGTGAAGCGTTCCATGGTAGCTATCCGTGAACGCGCCGAGCGGTTGAAGCGTCAAATGGATGAGATCGACCGCCGCAAGGCTGATCTCGAAAAGCGCATCGAGGACGCAAAACGCGCCGTTGATAACGACGCTTCGGTAAAGACGGCCGAGGCTAAGATCAAAGCCGTTAAGGCTGAAATCAAGACCGCCAAGGCCGAACTTGCCGACTTCCGCTACCTTACCGAGTCACTGGCCTTTTGGGACTTCCATATGGGCAAGAACGGCTTCCTTACGTTCTTGGCGAATAAGTCGCTGAAGGTGTTGGAAGGAATGACGAACCTGTACTTGGAGAAATTCGGCATGGACGTAACGGTACTGATCAACGGCTTCACCATGACCAAGGATGGTAACGTGCGCGACAAGATCGATGTGTACATCCAGTCGGACGGCCTGAACGCTGACGTGTACGGCATCCACTCCGGCGCAGAACGCGGGCGTGTAGCACTGGCGTCGCTGATCGGGTTGAACCGCCTGATCAATATGGCTACCGATGGCCGCGGGCTGGATATGATACTGCTGGATGAAGCGTTCCACGGTATCGACTCCTTGGGGCAGGAGCACATCATCCGGACGCTCGAAAATGTGGGTATCACATCGATGATGATCACCCAGAACGTTTCGGCCGACTTCGCCGCGAAGAACAAACTCATGGTGAGGAAGATAGATAAGGTGTCAAAGTACGATTGATTACAACGTTATTATCTTATAGTTTCAAATAAGATATAACGATGAAATCATCCGTAACAACCTACTACAAGGACCGATTGATAATCGGTATAGACCCCGGCGCGGCAGGCGGCATAGGGGTCTACTCCCTGGACAAAGGTCAGCTGGTGGCGGCAATAAAAATGCCTGAAACACCAACTGACCTTTTGGCGTTCCTGAAACTCCATTCACTCAACTCGAAATGCTATTTGGAGAAGGTTGGAGGCATACCGGGTAACGGCGCCAACGCGATGTTCAATTTCGGCCGCGGTTACGGTCATTTGGAGATGGCGCTGTTGGCGTGTCGTATCCCGACCGAGACCGTAACGCCCCAGAAATGGCAGAAGGAATTCCAACTCGGCGTTCGCGGTAAGATGACCAAGGTCGAGTGGAAGAACAAACTCAAAGCCAAGGCCCAGCAGCTGTTTCCGCAATTCAACGTAACTTTGGCCATTTGCGACGCGATGCTGATTGCGTTGTACGGTAGCCGCCAATAATACTGCCCTATGGAATTTGTGTGTAAAAACCCCGAATGTTCGCGCTACGAAAAGCGTGACTACTATTCTTCCGTGAGCGTGGTACTACGCAACGGCGAACCCTTCTGTAAGCAATCGCCGTGCCCGGCCTGCGGTCAGATACGCGAAGAGATCAAGAAGGAAACACCCACCGACCTGAAAGGTGTGTATTTTGGACGCTTCCGAGCCATGTCCAAGGAGCAAAAGCAAGAGTCGCTAAAACGGCGCTCGCACGAGCACTTCAAGAAGCAAATCGCTCCGGAACGCCGCGCCAAACTGGCAGCCGTTCGCGCCGAAGCCAAGTCGATGTTGAAAAAGTAGCGTGTTATGCGAAGAACGGTCGAGGGTCAAATGTTTCGCCAGCTATTCAAATACCGAATCGGGCTGGTGAATAAGTACATTCTAATCATCCGCCATTGTGACGACCCGCGCCGTGTGGCTGCGTATCGCAACTTGGTGTTCCGGATGATGGGGCATATCGTACTGAAGAATATCACTAACTACATCAACCTGCTCAACGGCTCAAACGCGCCTGAAATACCTTCGCGCGATGAGGCCATTGCTGATTGCTACGCGATGTTCGATAAATGCTTGGAGAAATTCACTATCCTTCCGGGTGCGAACTTCTACTTCTACTTCAATAAGTCCATCGCCCGCAATTTCTACACCCTTTATAAGAAGAACCTCAAAGCGCGTCATGGCGATATATCGGAAGCCGTTGAATCGTCGCACCCGGATATGCGGACCCCCGGCCACGTCAACGACATGGAGATCACGTTCGACACGTTTGGCTTCACAGCCTTGGAACGGCGTATCGTTATGTCGCGCTTGGCTGGCCAACGAAAGTCCGAGTTCTTGGCCGACAACCCCGACGTGACTGAGAACCTCTACAGCCGCGCGTTGGTACGGATGAAAAAACTATTAGAAAACGTCAAAAAAGAGTATCACAATGGAAAGAAAGATTGAAACCATCACCACCATCTTGGAAAGCGGTTTTGCCGTTTTGGAGGTTTGGATGTACACGGGCGAACCGCTTGTGTTCTTGGTGAATAAGTTTACACCATCGGTTGAGTCCAACGTGGCGTCGATCGACTACTGCGAAGTGTCGGGCTACGACATTACAGCGTTTATACGCTTAGAGTCGGTGGAGATGAACCGGGGTAAGGCAGCCGTGCTGTCGAAACTGGAAGCCATCGTACAGAATCAGAAAGCGCTGAATTTCCAGTTTCACAAAAGCGTCAAATGGATTTACTGGACATCGACTCGCGGTTAACCCAGTACCCAAAATCGTAAAACAAGATCGTCATGGCCTTCGAGCCTTCCGTTTATCAACAAGCCATATACAATGAGGTAGCCACTACCGACCACAATATCAACGTCAACGCCGTGGCCGGTAGTGGTAAGACCACCACGCTGCTGGGGTGCTTGGAGCGCATCCCCCGCGGTAAATCAATTATCTTCATGGCTTTTAACAACTCCATAGTGAAGGAGTTGCAAGCCCGTAACACGCGCCCTAACGTCGATATCATGACGCTTCATTCGTACGGGTGGCGGTTGTTACTACGTCGATACGGCAACGCTGCCAAGATGAACCCTAATAAGTCCATCGCCAAGTTGGAAGTGGTGTTGAAACGCCACTCTCACGACGAAGAGGTTCAAGAACTGTTGTTAAGGCGCAAAAAGGGCTATTTGATCTATTTAATTCCGAAGATAGTAGACCTGATGCGCACGGCACTTTGCCGTCCTGAAATCGGCGAAATTGAGTCGTTGTGTGACTATCACGACATCGACTGCGGCCCGCTGGAAAAGCAACTGGCCTTGGAGACCTTCCTACTGGGCATCAACGACCACACCCAGTTTGACTTTACCGACATGTTGTATATTCCCGTGACGGACCCCACGTTGCGGTTCCGTAAGTATGAGGTGGTGCTGGTCGATGAAAGCCAAGACATGAGCCTTCTCCAGCACGAACTCATAAAGCGCGTACTGGATCGCCGTTCACGGTTAATCACCGTTGGCGACCCGCGTCAGGCGATATACGGCTTCGCCGGAGCGGACGCTAACAGCTACGCCCGGTTGGCTGAATTAAACGGCAGTAGCGTCGAAATGCCGCTTTCGGTGTGTTACCGTTGTGGACGGCGCATCGTTGAAGAAGCCGAAAAGATTGTCCCCTACATACGCCCCTACGAACGCGCTCATGAAGGTGAGGTCGTGCTCGGTTCACTGAACGACATCGAGGATGGCGATTGGATCATTTGCCGTAACCTGCGGCCGTTGGTGGAGGTGTACTTGTGGCTGTTGAAAAACAAGATCAAATCGCGCGTTCGAGGCAAGGACATTGGCCGCAGCCTGATCGACCTAATCAACAAGACCGGAGCACATACCATCGACCAGTTGGAGAAACTGCTTTGGAAAGAAGCCGATAAACTGGAGCAAAAATTGCGCACTAAAGGTTGGAAAAACCCTAACGCATCACCCAAGATGGACGAACTCTACGAAAAGATCGAAGTGATCCGCGCCTTGGCCGTTGAGGTCGATACGGTGACGGAATTACGTGAAACAATCGAGGGAATTTTCACCGACGACTTGGAAGGTATACTGCTGATGACCATCCACAAATCGAAAGGCTTGGAAAACGACAACGTGTTCTTCTTGGCGCCAGAGTTGATCCCCTCACGCTGGGCTACTCAACCGTGGCAGCAAGAACAAGAACTCAACCTCAAATACGTGGCCATCACCCGCGCTAAGAACTCATTAATATACGTACCATTAAACCAATCGACCCATGACACCAGCCAACCCTTCCGAGGACGATATCCAGTCCAAGGCTTACGACGACGAACTCAATAAGGCTGAAGACCGCATTGAGGATCACGACGACGAACCCATCGAGCGTCGTCGCCCGTCACGCCAACAACGCGGCGTTCCGTCACCGCGTGAAATCGCCAACGTTATCAAGAAGTGATTACAAAAACACTACAATGAAGACTCTTTATTACCTTTTGAAGCGAACCAACGACTCCGGTAAGCCCTCCTATCACCAGTGGTTGCGGTCGGGGTTGATTGGCCGTGGCCGTGGCTTCTCCGAAACGGCCGACCCGGACTTCGCGTTCCGGACTCAGGACCCCATCGAAATGGTAGTCCACTACGATTATCTGAAGAACGTCCTCCATTCGCCCTATGAGTGGGAGGTGGTGGCCTATATGATGCCCACGGCTCAGCGTTCGTGGGCTGATCAGCGCCAAGTTTCCCAGTACGAAAACGTGCTGCCGGTGGGCGAAGGCATCACCGCTTGGCGTGAACGTATTGGCAATGCCAGCCGCCAAAACGAGTATCACCACAAATTTCAAGAACTTTCGGAAAACTACCAATAGTATGAGCTGCATAGATCGTATTCAGAAATTCAGCGGTATGTGGTATTACCGCGGTGAGCAGACCAAGGCGTTCACCATCGTTGGTCAAGCCAGCGTGCGTAAGTCATTTGGCGAAGACGAAGGAGGAGAGGCGGCGTTGATGATCGTGTACGAAGGTAAGGAAAACTGCTACCCCGACATCATCACCCACGAGCAGTTCCGCGTCGCTCCGGTACACCCGCAGTACCTTTTCGAAGGTGACTTGGTGTACGAAGAGTACTGCGGGAAGGTATTGGGTATTTTCCGCGTTTCGCTGCACGAAAGTGAAGATTACGTGCGGTTGGTTCGTATGGACCCTATATCGGGGACGGTAAACGCCCAAGTCGAACCGTTCACGGCTCATCGTCGTATACGCCGCGATGAGGAAGAAGTGACGGTTCCCTCCGAACATCACCAAACCGGGCATTCGACCTTCCGATACGCTTCACCGCGCAAGATTGAAGCCCTGTTCTACGAGGCTCGGCGTAACAACGTGAGGATGCTCGCCCACAATATCAGCAACCTCATCTCCGAGAAATGCACCTACGCCAGCGATGAAGGCCAAAAAACCCTCATCGACCTCGAAGCCGACTTCAACCGTATCATCAACCGCCTCAACACCCTCACCGATGGCCAATAAAAGCAAAGCACGGTTCTTCCGCGTTGGCGGTACGTACACCCACCCTACAGGCGTTCCTTTTCAGGTACTGAAGATACGCCCTAACGACAAGCAACTTGGCGTTCAGTTTATCGGCGCCGACGGATCGCGTTCTACAACGTCGATCGACTTGGTAAAACACAAGAAAATGCTCCAACGAGGAGAAATCGAAGAAATCTAACATCCATGGAATTTACACCCGAAAATATTGGCCGACTCCCCGACGACGGCGTGTTCGTGTTTGGCTCTAACACCGACGGTGACCACTGCGGCGGCGCGGCCTATACAGCGTTGATGCGTTTTGGCGCCGTCAACGGCAACCCCGAAGGTCCGCAGGGCCGCAGCTACGCCATCCCGACGATGGGATACTGGGATTCGTTTTCACACGGAACCGCAGAAGTCCTGAGGTATAAAATACGTATACCGTTTGACGAGTTGGTAGCAGCGTGTGACCGCTTCCTCGTTTACGCCAGCCAACACCCCGAACTGCGGTTCTACGTGACCAAAATAGGTTGCGGAATTGCGGGTTGGAAAGTTGAAGAAGTAGCGCGGGCGTTTGCCTTGGCCTTGGGGTCATTCTTGGTACCGCTGCCGGACAATATCGTTTGGCCGCGCGAGTTCTACGAAATACTGAAGGATTATGGCGTGGTTGATTAGGCAGGAATCAGGCGGCTACGTCTTGGCTGAACAGCATCCCATCGTCCAGAACGGCGCGTTGTACTTCAGCGAAAGTGACACCGTTGGCGTTACCCCCCCGCAGGCAGCCATACTGCTTCACGGCTCAACGCTCAAACCGGGTGAGTGGGTAGCGTTGAAACCCTCAACAGCCCACTGCCTGAAACCGGGCTATTACGCCGCCAACGCCGACGGCACGTTACATTGGTTCGAACGCCGTCCGCAGCGCTACGAGGGCCAGTGGTACCACACCGATTGCCGCTCGGAAATAGTCACGCGTGAATGCTTGGAAGGGAACTTGGAGCGTGTACCTCAACCCACCGACACCGAACCGACGCGCTACGGCTCGCAACAGGCCCACCACGCGTCGGTAGTAGGCACGGACGTACTTACGGCCCCGGCGTCGAAAGAACTCTTGGATCGGGGCATAAAGCCGCGAAAACAGCTGGGGTTCTTGTTGCGTCGCCGCCGGTATTCCGGTACGCTGTTGACGGCTCACCCGGCACGCGTGTTTGACGGTTTGAAAGACTACCGCTATCAGCCAGCGTTTACTTTGGAAGACGCTATGTGGGAACTGTTGAAATACGGGCGTATTCGCTTTGAGCGTATGAGCGACGAACGCGTGATGGTAACCATCGACCAGTCTAACAACCTGTTCATCGATCGTAATATCATCCAGTCGGTGTTTGGTGCGCTGTTGTACGCCAACGCGATGTTGGAAAAAGAATTGCCGTAATGGAAAAAGAATCTAAATACTACTACGTTGCCGAACCGGGCACGGCGACCTACGCCAAATTAGACGCCTTGGCGTGGAAACGCTTACACGCTTGGACTGCCGCACGGGCGTTTACACGTAAAGTTGGCGGAACCCGTTGGAACGGACTGCGAATGGTCTGGGCTGGTGGCATTAGGTCGGTTGTATTCGAAAACGAACCGCCGCGCGACCCTGAGGCTTGGGTGATAATGGACAGTCCGCTGTTGAGGACCTACCGTCCGCGTGTCTCCAACGCCAAGGGTAAGGCCCTCTATGAAGAAATGACGCTCCTGCCGCGTGTTGGTATAAACGAAGTGAACGCCATTGTAAACTATACGGACTATTTAATGGGATTGTGCGTTGACGTTGAGGCCAACGTCCGCCGTGACCACACTCCCGCAGTCCACGGCTTTGGCGTTGGCGCGTGGTTGGTTGACACAAACCGCTGCCGAATACCAGCCGATGTACGCCGCGTGACGGAGGAAGAGTTCAACCAACTCACAGGCCGTAACGACCGCTTGGCGTCAAAACGCAAAAAGAAATAAGAAATGGATGATCGAGTATTTGGCGACGTTAAGTTCGTTGACGAACCAGAAACCGCGCCGCGTGACGCCGAACGGTTCGCATTCGTTGACCGTGGACTGAAATCAGGCGATTTGACGACGGCTGTTGGCGGGTATATAGACCGCTCAGGCGTGTTTCACATCCAAGAAGTAAGTATCGTAAAAAGTGATAAGAAATGAAAGATTTTGTTAAACCACACGCGTTATGACTACGTTGGATGTATTGGCGCTTGTCGGCGTGGCTATATTTATGGGCCTTATCTGGGGCTTGGCGATTTGGTTCGTCATCATAAGCCACGGCGCAATACGCGAAGAGCGTCTCCGTCAAGAACAATATGAACGCCAAAAACGAAAAACACAATGAGTAAGCGAAAAGGCCCTGCGCTGTGTACTACACCGCGCAACAACGTCCGATTGAGCGTCAACGACCTGCGTTTGGTAGTCGATCTTTTGGAGGTCGAAGCAGGCATCAACCAAGCACACGTCGTGTACACCCCAGAACAGTGTGTTGAATTGGCCAACCGCCTGCGTTGGATTTTGGTGCGTGAACGTGAAAAAGAAAACCGTCAAAACGAAAAGCGATGATAACACTCAAGAAGGGAGCGTTAGAACACTACGTCAAAGCACAACGCCGGAAAAACTACTACAGCAACCCGGCGTACAAAAAGCGTTGTAGACTGTGCGGCGCAAAGGTATTATTTCGACATGAGGAAATCGTCTCGCGTCATTCGCTTCTATTTCCAGACTGTGTTTTGTGTCCCGAGTGTGGTCAAAAAATTGATGTGAATAAGGGGGAAGGCTATATGTCGTATTGGCGTTGGCGGTTGTTCTACGAGAAAAAGTGTAGTGAATGAAATACGAAATCTATAAAACACGCGACGGACTCCTGATCCCTGTACTCTACCCAGAGGACGCGGGTCAGGCGTTTCGCTTAACCGTACCCGACGCCGTGAAGGTCAGCGAAGGTACGGCGCGTAACACCATCGCTTACGGCGTGGTCCCTGTACGTATGCGCCGCCAACCCTTCCCGGTACGTAACAACATTTGGCGGGACCGTGAATTGCTTGGCGCCCTCAGTGGCGACCACAACCGCTGGGCCTTCATGGATTATCGTAACGAAGTGGCGCCACCGCTATACCTTCATCACGCCAACGAAGACTCCAACGACCCTACAATAGTAGACGGTTGACGCCAACAGTTATTATTTCCAAGAAAAGTAATTGTAAAACACGATGGAAAAAGATTTCAAACAACTCCTCAACGCCCCTATACCTCCGGAAATCACTGACCCTGTGGCTTGGAAGAAATATCTGGTGATGAAGGAATCGTCGACTTTGAAGCGTATTCACGTCTTGGCGTCGGACGGCACAGAGATCAACCTGATGTGGTTCCCGCGGACGTTGCGTGAGAATATAAAACACCTGTCTACCAGCGAACGTGAAGAGATACTCGAAATGTACGCCGCGCGCCGTAAGGTCCAGTTGACGGCTAACCGCTTATTGGCCGTCGCGCGCGGATCGTTTGAGTTGGCCCGTAAACGCCGCCGTGAAGAGCGTGGCGAATTCGACGCTCTGAACTGCTCGGACGTGACACTGGTAGAGGACATTAAGGAACTTTTGGGGAAGATGTTCACCCCCAAGGAAGTGGTCCGTATTTTAGCTGAAAGCCGCGAAATACAGGTAGAGTTGGAATACGTCCAAGACGTGTTAAAACGGTTCATCAACGACATCGAAAAACGCCGTGAAGAATTCCGTAACCGCGTCCAAGACGTGCGTCTGTATTCGAAACGCCCTCGCTTAGAGGAACTCAGCTGGATGTACACCCAGATGAAGACGCGGTATAAGGCCCTACGTTCGAACGACGCCTATAATTCGATGCTTCGCACTCTGGAGCAGATCCGTAAAGAGGCCGAAGGTGACCAAATCTTCATCAACGGAGCCATCGACGTCAACGTCGAAACAGAGATACGCCTCCACATCCAGCAAACAATATACAAATCGGTCAACCTCAAGGAGATAATCCTTGGCCGCGTGGCTGCGCGTATGAATTGGGACTTGGCGAAATTAGTCGCTGGCCTCCACAACTCGTATTACGCCCGGTTTATGCCTACCAACGACGAATACGATCCCCAAGCCGAAATGGAGTACCCGTCGTCGATGAATTACGACTTCAACCGTATTCAACACAACCACGCGGTGAGTGGCGTTGACGAAGTGGAAGACGTTAAGGCCGAACCCCTCACCGAGCAAGAGCGTACCTCCAGCGAGGCCATAAAGCAGCTATTCCTCCAGCGTATCGCTAAACAGCGTGAAGCCTTGGAAGCACCTAAACAGCGTGCTGACGCCGAAGTGGACTTTTGGCGTTCAAAGTTTAATAAGACCGCGGACGAAGACCACGAACTCACACGCGAGGAAGGGCGCGTACCGCAGCACAAGTTCAACAAAAAGCAAAAATCTAAATTCAAGAAGTGATGGAAATTCAAGAATTCAAAAGTCGTTGGAATTGCCAGCCTATCGAGTTGATCTCCGGAGCGGAGGCTGACGTGTTGGTCAACTTAGACCGTGAGCGTGACGAGCGTGTACGCTACGTCACCGAAAAGGTTACGGCGTTCGGTTGGCAGGCGTCGAAAGTGATCCCCGTGGCCGACGGTATGTATGACCGCGTTCGTAACTTGGTGATGATTGGTGACGACGTGGTTGGTAAGTCCGTAACCACGACCACCACGGTACGTTCGTTCGCCGAGTTCCGCACAGACTACGAAGCGATGATGGCCGAACTTCAGCGTCGCGTTGACGATTCTGACTACGTGCTGGGCGCCATCCGTTCGCTGGGCTTCGACGTGCGTGAAGACACCGTCGTGGAGAAGGTGTCCAGCGTAACCATTAGCGCGATGCAGACTCGTATGGGCGTGGAGTTTGTAACGGCGTTCGCCAACACCTCGGCAGTGGTGTACCTCCCGCTGCGCCCTGAAGAACGTAACGTACGATTTGTGGCCGTGGCCGGAGCCGGGTGGTACAAGGTAACGTTCGCAAAGCGATAACGAAAATTCAAGACCAAAATGGACGACAAATCGACATTATTCGCCGCGCTGGTGTGCGCCTTGGCTGTTGTCGTGGTGCTGATCGTGGAACACCGCCCGTCTTTCTTCTGGTGGCGGTATTTGTTCGGGTTGGAGAAAACCAGCCCTGACGAAATGGAGTGGAACGAAGTGGTACAGCGTATTCGTAAGCGTGTCCGCAAAGCGTACAAGCGCCACCGCAAGTGCCTTTCAAACGGTATCATCGCCACCTACGGAATAGAGCAATACGACGATGGCGTATACCGCGAGTGGTTGACGCTTTACCCCAAGCGCGGTTACAATCCTCAGGTCCCGATCGTCATTATCGACCTTCAAACCAGTATCGCCACAATCAACGGTCTGGGTCCTAAAGAGGAATTTGACCCGTACCAGTGGATGATGGAGCAGATGAGTAACGACACGTGCTACGAAATCGCCAAGCGGGCGTACATTTGCGAACAGAAGGGCCACCGTGGCGATACCGAACGCGCCAAGGTACAACAGGAATACATTTCGTGGATAGCGCGGAAATTCATCTAACAACGTTATATTACGTGACGCCGTGAGGCGGTAAACTACTCTAATTTTATTTCATAAATCCTCCCCCAGTAGACAAAACGTCCGCTGGGGGTTTCTGTTGGCGGTTTACGAAAAATAATTCTCTTTTGTTGGAAGATTTTTCGTAATTCTCTTTGAAGTCTTGGAGATTTACACTACCTTCGCTCTTGGAAATGAAACTTAAACACTCGAAAACTATGAAACGCTTTAATCTTATCTCCGCTCTCGAAATTACGGCCCGCGTGCTGATGATTGGTGGATTGGTAGCCGGAACGCTGGCTGTCCTTGGATTGATAGTTTCGTTGTTCTAAAAAACTGCTTGGAAAATGAAAGCGACTGTAAAAAAGACCGTGAAATTCGAAATTGAGGTTCTGTGCCAGGTACTGGTCCGCGGCGAAGTGGTATACGAAGACGACAACACCGGGCTGTGCCGCGCTTGGGCTCGCGACGAAGGTCTGCGCGGTAACTATATGCTTCGCTGGTCGGCCGCTGAAATCTTGGACGCCGACGGTAATACCAATATCCCCGCTCACGGTATGACGCGGCGTGATGCTATCGAAAATCTCCTCAAAACTCTGTAAAAATGGATAAGAATCGTAAACAACTCGAAGAGCGTGCCGCTTGGGCGCTGTGTATTATCGTAACCGTTATCGTCTTTGGCGCTACGAATATAGCCTACTTGGGCTGGCGTTACGAAAACTTTTGGAGTAAGACCGTGTGGCTCTCGGTGGCTGGCGTGATGACGCTGGCTGGAATAGTAGCCATCGTCAAAATTATCGAACGCCTCAACCGTAAATAGCCCCATGACACGCGAAATGATTATCGCCGCTGCGTATGCCGCTGGCTACGACGCTGAAACGCCCAGCGTTACCGAGGCTGAAGCCTATTTGGCCGCCGCTGTAAGATTGTAAAACTAAATCGTATATCAAAATGAAATCCAAAACCCTCAAACAGTTTCTCGCCGAAAAGCGCAAAGTCGAGGCTCAAAGCCCTGAAGCCGTTATTCAGGCTTTACGTAACCTTCAGCCGCTCAACAGCGATTCCTACAACGCTTCGGCCCTTATCGTCAACGTCACAGACTTAGACGGTCGTGTACTCACCAACGCCGCTATCAACGGCGAAGACTTTGGCGCTGCGGTGTTGTACGGGCTTATTGACGCCTATCGTATGACGTTGGCGTCTAAGGCGGAGTTCGCTAAATACCGCGTGAATGAAATGGAACGAATTGTGAAAGAATTTACCCCTGAAAACTCGAAGTGATGAATCCCCTGTTCCGTATCGGTAGCCGCGTGAAGGTTAAGACGTGGCCCGAAATAGCTGAATACCTCGGTTTGGAGTACGAAGAAGGCGACTTCTTGGAATTAGAAGGTATCGTATACGACGACGCCAACGACGACCCTATTGGGCTCGGAGGCGAAATGTTCGAAGACGCTGGTAAAGGCGAAGACCCGTGCCTGATCGTTGGCGGTGAGCCTGAAGCCGTGTTCCCTACCTACACGCTGCGTAACCTGCGTACTGGACGTATGATTGAATACGAACCGGGTTATCCGTACCAATTCCGCGACTGGATGCTGAAACTCGTGCGGTGATGACGAAGGCCGATATTATACGCCAGATTGAGGACCTACGACGCCAGCGGGCTGCGGTTGAACGCCGCCTGTTGGCATTAGGTAAGGGCTACCCCGTCCACAACGACGCTGAGGTAGAACTCACACTCGAAGAATACCACTACGAAGGTTCTTCGTCGCGCTCCGAAGAACGTCTGTTGGCCTTATTGGCTGAAGAGCGCGTTAAGTATAACACCACGTTAACCCACTTGTGATATGTCCCGACGACCCGGTCAGCGCGACGTGCTTTACGAAGGCGGCCCAGCGCTGAAAGAACTCATCGAAACCTACGCCACGATGGATATTAAGGCGTTTTGCGCTAAATGGGATTTGGCGATCGCTACGGTCCGCAGTACGGCGTCGCGAAGGGGTTTGCTCCGCCTGAGGGTGAAAGTCCCTAAAAAGGACACCGCCAACACCGTGAAGCCCACCGCGCGTCGTGGTCGTAAGCCGAAGGCAGTAGAAACGCCTCCGCCGCCACCCGTACCAGCCTACGAACCGCCGAAGGACCTCATACCTCCCAACGTTCTTAAACGCGTGAAGGGTAAACGGCGTGAGTGGAAAGCGCCAACACGCCGCGAAGAACTCAACTGCGTGCCTGTACCGTACCCGTTCTGTCTCCAGAGCGACCTACGTTTCACCAAGGAAGCGGACAAGACACCAGCCGAATCACACAAACCAGTCAAACACGACAAAAACCGATAACCGAAAATGTGGATCAAGATTAACAACCAAGTCGTCAACTCAACGCTCATTCGCCATATCAGCCAAATCGAAGAGGCGTCACCCGAACGCTTTCACGCCGACAAAATGGACAAATGGTGGGTGACGAATTTGACTGAAACGTCATTTCCGTTGGCGTTGAAATGGCGCGATATGCTGGTGCGTGCGGCGTTGTACCTCGGTACTGAAACTAAGACGAAACCTCACGGAGTAGATTACAGCCGTTTTCGTGTGGTGAAACGCACCGCTGTTCCCGGTGAGGCTGTGAAGGAAGAATTCGTTGACGATTGGAAACCGTTCTACTTTTTCACGGTCCAGTTACGCCAACCGGATGGTAACGCCATTCCGCTCCTCTCGATCAGTTCGCGCGGTTACGCTACGCACGACGAAGCCTCAGCCGCACGCGACGCGTTGGCTACAATGTTAAACGAATTGGAGGCAGCGTTGCCTTCGATTGAAATCTAATCGTAAAATGACATCACGCAGACCGAACGATCTCCAAAAAGATCAACTCATCAAGACCTACCTCCAGCGCCGGGTCATCATCACCAGCGTCACGCAGGACAGCGACGGTGAGCAATATTTCATCGACGGCGTATCGTTTAGCAAATTACAGCCCGTCAAATTCGGGTGTTGGGGCGACGAAACGATTATCGAATTGTACCGTAAGGACGTCCGCTGGGACATCCACACCGCTCACGGCGATCCGCGGTTGGCGTACCTGAGAGAAAAGGTGCGGCGAGCCAAGGACGAATACGATCACTCGTTGGAGATCACCCCGCTTTCGTGGCTCCAAAAGTTTGAGTTGGTGATGGGGTGTATAGGCGTGATGGTGATATGTTGGGGGCTGGTTGAATTGTTGTTGAAATTAGTACGGTGATGAACCTTCGCGGACCTATATGTCGGCTGATCGTTGACGAGTTGCCTGTTGACGCCTATGGAATGAAGG
>OJPW01000085.1_pt1 | contig 99813 bp, 98 predicted proteins | sample 1598571 | NCBI WGS metagenome assembly OJPW01 (sample SAMN03922493, study PRJEB24848) | human gut metagenome | isolation source: stool sample | host: Homo sapiens | place: Germany | collected 2011-05
CCTCTACCCGGCCAGTTCCTGACAGGGGTTACCCACGGAAAACCCGGAAGAACCAAAAATTGAAAAAAGAGACTGTTATTTATAGAGATAAAAAATATATTTTATATTTATCCCCTGTGTTTACGTCAAATCAATATGAGTCAATTCCAGTCGATGATTTTTCATTTCAAATATTTTCTAACGAAAATAACATTAACTTTGAGTGTTTATTTTTTTTATGGCCACAATCGCCTTATTGTGATATACAGTTGGAGGCAAATATTTTATTGGAAGATGTGCAGTCCTCTACGGAAAAGAGAAAACATATATCATCTTGTTCATCTGGAGCAATAGAATTCTATAAAACAAATACAAGTCTTGATTATTTTCATCCTACTGAAAAAAATAGATTAACATTCGAGAGAGATTTTTTTATTTTTAACTATGATGAATATGAAAAATATATGTGTCATGTAACAACTAAATGTAGAGACTCTTTCTATGAATCAATAGGAAAGATGGTTTTTTATATTAATGAAGTAAAAAAAATACGGCTGATTGATATTGATATTAAAAATGTTAGTGATGATCCAATAGGATATATGTTGAAGTTGTTAAAAAATGCAATTAATATAGTTAGTCATGATGACGTTGCTCAGAGAAACATAAAAGCCTATGAGCTTAAAATACAAGGTTTCAAAAACGATGAGACTTATAGAATATTAAATAACATAGATAAAAAGGAGTTAACTCGTTGGAAGGATAATAAAAGTCAAGTTTCTAATTATCTTAATAAGGTTGAGCCTATTTTGAATAAATTGGGCATCCCTTTTATTGATTGGAAAGATCTAAAAAACTTATCTGCTGAGAAAAATAAAGAAAATAAAGCCAGACAACAGAAAAAAATAGCTGACGAAATGATCCGACAAATAAAGAATTTTAACTTAGAAAAAGATTAAATGCTCTACATCTAGAGCAAACTTTGAGAATATGTATTCTCAAAGTTTAAGTTTAAGACACGTTCGTTCCGGCGCTTTACCGCGCAAATAAATAACGGTGCTGTCTTCTCCGTAGCTACCTGCCGCAACGGCTGAAAGCTACACTTACGCCTCTACGGTGGGCGTCTGCTATGCAACCGACAGGGCATTTTAGAGTTGTGAAACACCCTAACGTTCTCGGTAAGCGCGCGGTACTGCATGGATTCTTTCGAAGATTATATTTTTCGTCAAAGTGACAATTTCGAAATGTGGAGCAGTTCAAAGTTTATATGTTCTGAGACTAGGGTAGCGTTAAGATTGGCACTGAGAGAAAGAGGGGCTTTTGCCTTTCGCGTCCGCTTGCATCAAGGGTTTTCGGCTGCGCCAGAGCCAAAACAAAAACGCGCAAAAAATCAGTATCCTTGCTGCTTTCTTGCGCGTTTTTGCGTTCTTGTTGGCACTTAATTAGCGGCGTCTTATCGCCTGCATCTCATTCTGGCTAGCGGTACTCGCGGCCGCTCCAGATAACCTTACCGATCACGCGGAAGAACTCAGCCATATCACCACGCATATCAAGCTCAATGGGCGGGTACGCCTCTTCATTGACGCTTTTTAAAATTACTTTTCCCGGTATCATATCTATTCTTTTCAGATAGATAGCCTCTTCGAATCCTACCGCAAAAATCCTGCCTGGGATGATGTTCGTTTTGCTCTGGTCCAACAGAACCACGTCTCCATCCATGATCTCTGGCTGCATGCTGTCGCCAGCTACGCGCATCAGAACCATTTTGTCTGGATTGCCCTTGCGCAACAAGAAGTCCATGCGGAAGGCATAGCTTCTCTCGCAGTCTCCGTTCACCTCGAGGCTGCCGTTACCGGCTGAAAGTCGAGCCTCGGCCATCGGAATAAGCTTTAATTCTACATCACAGTCTTTAGCTATAATGCAAGAATTTATGTCTTTAGAGAAAGTCATTTCTCCCTGCCCAAAGAAAAGCCAGTTTGCATTTATATTAAGTTTCTCTGCTATCTTTTCTATCCATGCAGGCGGAATTTGTTGTCTCTTTCTGGCCGCAGCAATTGATGATTGATTGATTTCAAGCATTTTAGCTAGATCGGCTTCTTTTTCAATTTGTGCGGCTTTCATTATTCGCGCCAACTTGGCCTCGAAAGATTTCGCTCTTTCCATGTAGAACTCCGAAAATAAGACCGAAATGCCCATCTTAGAAGATTTTTAGCTAAATCACTTGGTTAGCAATTTTTAGTAAAAGTGAAGAACGAAATGACTTTTAGCTTGATATGTTCTTAATTTTTAGCTAATACTCTTCTTGCGGGCGGTTAATATTTACACGCAAAACCAAACTAACAGGCCGCCGCGCATAGGGTCAACGTCCAGACCAAACCAAATTTTGGACAAGCGGAGGCAGCATGAAAACACATTTACGCCAATTTGATAGCAGCCCTTGGCCTGCATGTCCGTCTAATCGCAGTGACGGGAGGCTTTGTAGTGCCGTGACGTTTACAGCTTTTATGGAGCTTTCTGAAGAGGATAAGTGCAAGCGGTGTGCGAAAATTGCTCAAGGACGCCTTGCACGGCAAAAGCGTAATCAACCAGCTGATTAGGTAGTCAAAGGTAATCTTGTGCGCCAACTCTCCCTCATAGAAGATATCGCCCAGCTTGCCGGAGCATTGCCCGCCATCAAGGCGGCAATGCGCGGCATTGCTGGCGCGCCCGAGGGAGAGGGACGCAAAGCACTGTCGGACAAGCTCAGTGTCATAGCGCGGGCCAGCGGCATCAAGCTGACTGGCGGCAACGCAAGCGGCATCCGCGAAGAGATGCTGCACAAGATTTTATCCCCGTCTGACGATAGCCGCCCGCCGTCTGTGTTGATGCTGCTGGCCTACTACAAGGCCACAGGCAACCCGGCTCACCTGCGCGCCATGCTGCGCAGTGTGGGGCTGGATATCATGACGGATGATGATCGCAAGCTGCGGGACTACGCCCGCGCCATTCTTGACCAAAAGAAAGCCCGAAAACAGGTCCGCAAACTGGAGGAAGAACTATGAGCCGTGTGTCGGCCCCACAGCGCCTTGAACTTGGTGCAAAGCGTTGCAAGTACCGCTGGCGCTTGCGGGAAGTGATGGATGCTAACGCAGTACCATCTTATGCGGCTCTGGGGCGCATGCTTGGTGTGTCTGGCGTTGCAGTTGCCCGTACGGTCAGCGGCGAGATACATAGTCCTGTTGTACTTGATTGGTTTCGTAAACACGGCGTGCCGGAAAACCTGCTTTGCGACCCACGCCGGGCGGCGCAGTAGGAACAGGCTATGGCAATGGCAACAGAGACATACGCAACGCGAGACATTGCCGGACTGTTGGCGATAACAGAACGCGCCGTACAGGCGCGTGCCAAGCGTGAAAGCTGGGAATCTGCGCGACGGAGTGGTTTAGGAGGCGGAAACCAATGGATAATCTCCAGCATGCCCCCGGCCACGCGCGATGCAATTGCCTCTGCCATGCTGCGCGAAGCCCGCGCGGCAGCCGCCAGCGCGCCTAATTCTAACGCTCCCGTCATAGTTGGCGGCACGGTTGGCACTGCGCCAACCCCGGCCCAGCCGCCGGAATGGACCCGCGCCTCTGATCGTGAGCGCACCGTAGCCACGGCCCGGCTTGCGTTTGTGCGCGAGATTGAGCGTCTGTCGGGCATTGTGGGCAAAGAAAAGGCAGTGCAGCACCTTGTGTCAGCCTCGCGCCTCGGCAGCCTTTCCCCAGCGCTGCAAGAGCTGATCAGCACAGCTACTGCCTGCAAGCGCGGCGGTACGCTGTCACGCCGCAGCTTGTACCGCTGGGCGTCTGATTACGCCGAGGGCGGCGAAGCTGCGCTGTTGCCCGCCTTTCGCAAGTCCGAGCCGTTGCCGGATTGGTTTGAAGCATTCCTCGGGTACTACCAGAAGCCACAGCATCCCACCGTTGCCCTCGCTTATGACGAATTTGCCCGCGCCCTGAAAAAGCGTGGAGAAACGCCGCCCTCCATATATGCCGTGCGCCGCGCTCTCAATAAGATGAGCGCCCCGGCCCGTGAAGCTGGCCGCGCCACTGGCAACGCTCTTTTGAAGCTGCGGCCCTACCAGCGCCGCGACACGTCTGAACTGTGGCCCGGCGATGTGTACACGGCGGACGGCACCACGTTTGACGCCGAGGTGCTCCACCCTGACCACGGGCAGCCCTTCAAACCCGAGATTACAGCCATCATCGACGTGGCAACCCGCCGTTGCGTGGGCATCAGTATTGCGCTGTCTGAAAGCAAGCTGACCGTGCTTGACGCCCTGCGCATGGCCTGCCTGTGGGCGGGCATACCAGCTATGTTTTATAGCGACTCCGGCCCCGGCTATTATAACAAGCTACTGCTTGATGACCGCACTGGCATGTTTCAACGCCTTGGCATCTCGCCTTGCAATGCCATTCCGGGCCGCCCGCAGGGTAAGGGCCTCATGGAGCGCGCCGTCAAAACATTGTGGGTACGCGCCGCGCAGGGGCTTGCCAGCTACACCGGGGCGCTTATGGACACGGACGCCGCCCACCGCAATTTCAAGGCCAGCCGCGCCGCCCTCAAAAACGGTAAACGCGCCATCCTGCCCACTTGGGACGAATGCAAAAAGCACATCCTCGCCCGTGTGGAGGAATATAACGCCACGCCGCACCGTGGGTTGCCGCGTTACCGCGATGCGGAGGGCCGCATGGTGCATTACAGCCCCAACGAATTTTGGGCCACATTTGAGCAACGCGGCTTTGAACCTGTGCTGGTGCCGCACGGCATGGGCGCTGAACTGTTCATGCCCGGTGAGCGTCGCAAGTGTCGTAATTGCTGGATACAAATGTTTAACGGCTTTTACTACGCGCCGGAACTAGAAGACTACCACGGCCAATACGTCGAAGCCCGCTACGACATTTGGGACAGCAGCCGCATCTCGTGCTGGACGCTCGACGGCAGGCAGATATGCGAGGCCACACTTGAAGGCAACACCAGCCCGTACTTTGCGGAAAGCCGCGTCCAAGACGCCCGCGACAAGCGCGCCAAGGCGCAGGTCAAACGCATAGATGCCAAGCTTCAGCGCGTGGCCCCCGGTGCGGAAATAATCCTTCCCGACGTCTTGCGCCCCGCCTTGGCCGACAGCACACAACCCACAGTCATTGACATGTCTGCTGCCTGTGAGGCCGTGGCGGCCCCGGAAATGATAGAGGCAGACGCCCCCACGGCTCAAGCCGCGCGCCCCCTCTTTGCCAACACGTTTGACCGCTACCGCTGGCTGATGCGCAACCCCGCGCAGCAGACAACGGCAGACATTGAATTTCTGACCAATTACCGCAAGGGCGAGGAATACGCAGACATGCGTGACCTGCTCGACGTGGAAGGCATTGCTTAACAAAGGAGAATGCAAATGCGTCAAGGATTTGTAAAAACCGAAAACTACGCCCGGTTTACGGCTGGGGTCAAAGCCGTGGAAGCGCGCGGCGCTGCCGAGGCTGGCATGATGCTTGTTCACGGCCAACCGGGCTTGGGCAAGTCGCACATTGTTTACCGTTGGGCCGAGGAAGCCGGAGCCGTGTATCTGCGCGCTAACGTGGATTGGACGCCAAAATACTTTCTTGTGGAGCTTGCCAAGGCGCTCAACGTGGATTCGCGCGGCACGGCCCAGCAACTGTTTGAGCGTTGCCTGCGGGTGCTGATTGAGCGTCAGTCTCCAATCATCATTGATGAGAGCGAGTTCACCTTGCGGGATTCCGCCAGCGTACTGGAGAAAATCCGCGACTTCTCCGACCGCGCCGAGGTCACCGTGGTGCTGATCGGTATGGAACAGATACAGCGCAATATCAGCCGTCACAAGCAAATATCCTCGCGTATTGCCCAGGTGGTTGAGTTCGGTCCCTGCACTGCTGCGGACGTGGCCTTGGCTTGCGCTAAGCTCTGCGAATACGAGTTGACCCCGGCACTGGCGGGTGAAGTGTTGCGGCTGTCTGCCGGGCGCATGCGTGAAGTGCTCAACGTGCTGGCCCGTATAGAGCAGCTTGCCAAGGCCAACGGCCTCACCGGCAAGCTTGACGTGGCCCACTTCGCGGGAGTGGAACTGGCGCATGACTGGCAGAGCCGCACGGCCAAAACTGTGCGCAAGGCGGTTGCGTAGTCATGGCTGTTTTGTCCGAGCGTGTGATGCACCACCTTGCCGAGCACGGCGCATGCTACACGCGGCAACTGGCCGCAGCCCTCGGGGTAACCAGCGACGGAGTGTGTACCGTGTGCCGCTGCCTGCGCAGCTATGGCCTTATCCACACCACAGAAGACAACATGCACGGCCTGACGGCAGCCGGGCAGCAATGGACGCAGGTAGGCGGCTTTCTGCCATGCCAGCGGGCTGGCCGTGCCGCCACCAGCGAAGGCCGCACCCTGCGCCAGAAGGCGTGGAACGTGCTGCGCATGGCAAACATGGCAACCGTGGCTGATCTGCTGCGCACTGTATGCGATGGCTCCGAGCGCGGCGCAGAGGACAATCTTAAGAACTACTGCCGCGCACTCTGGCGCGCGGGCATGCTTGGCAAGACGGCCCGCACGGGAGCGTATTTTCTGCGGCCAGACGCCAATACCGGCCCCAAGGCCCCCTCGTATAACCGTGTGGAAAAGACCGTCACAGACCGTAACACGGGCAAAACCGTGTATATCGGGGGCAGTCATGTCTGATTGCTCTCCCGCAGAATGGCGGACGCTGCTTGAGCAGGCTGTTGCCGTCACAAACGTGACTGATGTTGCCCGCCGCCTGGGCGTGGCCCGCAGCAGCTTGAGTCTGCTACTTAACGGCAAATATCCGGGCAGCACGGGCAACATGGCCGCGCGCATCATGGCGACCTTGGCCGTCTGCCCGGTATACGGCGACACTCGCAGTGCTGATATCTGCGCTGCCCGTCGCGCCGCACCTATCCCCACTTCAAACCCCTTCGCGCTCCGCCAGTGGCGGGAGTGCCAACAATGCAACCTGTATACAGGAGAATAACATGGCACGCCTCAAACCTACTCCTATTGTTATTGCCGACAAACGCGAGGCCACAGTGGCTGTGGCCGAAATAGCCGCCCTTGATCGCCAGATGGCGGCCATAGAATGCGACATGCAGGCGGAAATAGACGCAGCCAAAGCCCGTGCGCGCCAACGCGCGAACAGTATTGCCGCTCGCCGCGCAGAGCTTGCAAATGGCGTGGCCGTATGGGCAAAGCTGTATAAAGCAGAGCTGTTTCGCTCGGCTAAAACCCTTGACTTGGGACATGGCAAAATAGGCTTCCGTGCATCCACGGCCATCACCCAAGAGCGCGGAGTGACTGTGGAAATGTCCTTGGCCCGCTGCCATGAGCTTGGGCTGACTGACGGCATTCGTCTGAAAGAAGAGTTGAATAAAGAACGTATGCTGGCTTGGCCTGACGAGCGTTTGTCTTTGGTGGGGTGCAAGCGCCAACAGAGAGACACCTTTTTTATTGACATCCCCCAGGAATCCATTCCGACGGATGATGAAACTGTCGCGCAGGCAGTCTAATAGCGAAACCGCCCTGCGGGGCGGTCGTCGGGGCGTGGCGGCTCCGGCCTGATGAGCAGCCAAGGGATAACGCTATGAGAAAAATATGTGCGTATTGCTGGGCCTCTGGTCTTATTGAGTTTGGTTCGCGTTGCCCGTCCGGCGCGCTGCCCCTCATAACCGGGCCTGAAACTGCGGTGAAAAACGCTGTCAATGTCCTTTCTACCCATACCTATGACGGCAAGAGCTTTCTTATCCCCAAGGGGCGTGGCTGGATTAACGGTAATATGGATTCGGCGCTTGAAGATGTGCGCCGCTTTGCTGACGGCCTTAAAGCCCGCGTAATGAGGCAGGAGGACTAAGGCCATGCCCAAGAATCTGCAACGTTTCACCTTGCGCAAAACCGCCGCCAACGCTTGGTACATCCGCGATAACAGCGATGAATCCATCGTGTGCATGGTGCATCGTGGCCGCCGCGACCCGGAGAAAACGCAAGCAATGATCAAGGTCATGCTGCGGGCGCTTAACGATGCTTGCCAGCAGACGCCCAGGGGGATGGAACGTGGACAAGCGTAAATTTCCACATTCATTTAGTGTCAGAATTGACACGCGGCGTACACGGTTTGAGCTGTCGCCCGCCGAAGATCACGGCGGGCCGGACGGCGCTTACCGGATACGTGTTAACCGTTGCTGGCTTGATGCCCCTGACGGATCGCACCGCTATTTTTTCCGTGAAGCCTTGGCGGGGCTTATTGCCGAGGTTGCCCTTGAGGGCTTTGCAGCAACACCCGAAGCCCCGGACATGCCGTACCCCTGCCGCGTATCTGTATGCCGGTGGGTTGACGGTTTGCCCCGGTACATCGGTACCTGGACGAATTCCGCGCCGATTCTCGACGCATCCGGGCACTGGATGGTCAATGTCAGCGTGGACGGTACGCGGCTGTTTGTTCCCGTGGAAGACGTGACCGTCCACCCCATAAGGAGAACAAAACCATGAGGACGCAAGACAGCCGTGCCGCAGCGTACCGCAAAGGCTTGATTGCCAGTGTGCATATTGCCGCTGGTGACATGGGCCTTGACGAGGACACATACCGCAATCTGCTTTCATCTGTCACAGGGCGTAATAGCGCAGGCAAGTGCAGCGTGCCGCAGCTCAAGGCCGTGCTGGCCGAAATGCGCAACAAGGGCTGGCAGCCGCGCCCCAGGGCGGGACAACCTACGGCGATACCCGCAGCCCTGCGCCCGCTGCACTCAAAGATTGCCGCTCTGTGTAAAAGCCTTGAGCGCCCCCTGTCATACGCGGAAGAAATCATAAAACGTCAAACAAGAAATAGCGCCACGCTTGGCACTGCTGACCGCCCGCAACTCACAGCTTGCGTAGCGGCGCTGGTGCGCCAGCAGGGCCGGGAGGGGGAGTGATGAATGCGATCCGCCAAGCTTCACTGCCCGGTTTCGACCTGGGCGACTACATCCGAGAGAGTATTGATTTTCTGCGCCAGCATGAGCCTCCAGAAGGATATTTCGTGGGATTCAGTGGCGGCAAGGACAGCATCACCACGCTCGAACTGTGCAGGCTGGCGGGCGTGAAGCATCAGGCGTTTTACACTTACACAACCATCGACCCGCCGGAAGTGGTGCGGTTTATACGGGCGCACTATCCGCAAGTGCAATGGCTGAGGCCCGCAAAGAGTTTTTTCGCCTTTGTTGCGACAAACGCCCCCCCCTGCGCATGCAGCGATGGTGTTGCGACCACATCAAAGAGCAGCCGAGCTGGAACGTGCCGCTTGAAACACGGCTGTTTGGCATACGCGCTGAGGAAAGTGTGGGTCGCGCAGAACGCGGGCGCATCAATGTGCGCGTTATCCGCAAGGGGCGTGGCAAAAAAAAGAAAGGCCGCAAAGTTCACACCCATTACCACCCAATATTTCAATGGCCAGAATGGGCCGTATGGGAATTTATCGAGGCAAATGGCCTGCAATATCCGTCACTGTATGACGAAGGTTTTCACCGCGTGGGCTGCATCTGCTGCCCTTACAGTTTTGGAAAAACGCCTGGGGCAGTCATGCAGCGGACAATCTCAATGCGGAAGTGGCCCGGCCCGTGGAAAGCTTTTGAGCATTCCGTCAAGCGTTGGTGGAAAAAAAAACGTAGTGAGGGATGCCAGAATCCGCCCGGCGAAACCGCCGACTCTTACTGGCGCGACTACCTCAACGGATTTGAAAAATAAGGGGGGGGGGTAGGACGTGACCTTTTTAGACCTCTGTGCCGGCATAGGCGGCTTCACGATGGGGCTGGAATGGGCAGGGATGAAATGTAAAGGGCAGGTGGAAAAAGATGTTTTCTGCACAAGGGTTCTCGAAAAAAACTGGCCAGATGTCCCACGCTGGCGAGATGTGTGTGAGTGCGCTGCCTCTCCGGACCTCCTCCCGACAGTTGACCTTATTGCCGGCGGATACCCTTGCCAGCCTTTCAGTCTTACCGGGAAGCGCAAGGGCAAGAGAGATGACCGCCACCTCTGGCCGTTCATTAAGCAGATCATTGCCGCTAAAAGGCCCACTTGGTGCCTGTTTGAAAACGTTGCTGGGCACGTCACGATGGGCCTCGACGATGTGCTTTTTGACCTGGAGGCCCTTGGATACTCCGCATGGGGCATGCTTATTCCAGCTTGTGCCGTCAACTCCAAGGATAGACGCGGACGGGTTTGGATTTTGGCCCACACCTCTAGCAACGAACTACAAGGGCGGACGCCTGAAACCCCGACAGGGGGTGACAGAAAAACAAACCCTTACGAACGACTGGCAGGATTTCTGCTCACTGGTGATCGGGCATCGGTATCCCTCGCCAGAACTTACAGAAGCGGTCATGGGGTTCCCAACGGGGCACACCGAAATAAGGCCCTAGGGAACGCGGTTAAGCCGCAGATGGCATATGAATTCGGCGTTGCCATTATGGCAGCACACTACAAGGAGCACCAACCATGCCCGAACTGAAGCCGTGCCCAGCGTGCGGGAGATATAACGTGGAATGCCTTGTCTGTACTATCAACGCGGACGAAAAACAGGACGTGCATTTTCATATTGCGTGTGAGGCTTGCTATACATCCGGCCCCATTGCCGACAATGGCAAAATTGCGGCCGACAAGTGGAACTCCCTGCCCCGGCGGCCTGACTACAACGACGTGGATTGCGCAGGCTGCCCGGAACGGCGGCGCAGCACCCTGACGTGGACTACTGAGCCGTCAACTGTGCCGGGGGAATCATTATGAAGGCCAAGTCAATCTACATTTCCGGCCCCATGTCAGGCCTGCCCGATCTCAACTACCCAGCCTTTAATGCTGCCGCCGCCGAACTCCGGGCGCTGGGCTATCACGTAGAAAACCCGGCTGAAAATCCAGAGCCGCCATGCAAAAGCTGGGAGGGCTATATGCGCCTTGCCCTTGCACAGCTTGTGAGGTGCGACGTCAATGTACGGCTGCCGGGCTGGCAAAAATCCAGAGGCGCGGTTGTTGAAAGTTCAATCTCTCGCATGCTTAACATTGCCGTTTGCGATTATGAACGTTTTGTTGAGCATGGGGAAATGGAGGCTATCTAATGCCCACCGCAGCAGAATACTTTGACGCCATGCGGGCTATGCAGGCTGCATGCACCACCAGTCTTAAAACGCTGGACTTTGCCTTGCTGCCGCCGTCCGCGCAAGAGCTTGCCCGCGTTATCGGCCTGTCTGCCGCGCTCACGATGGTAGACTACTACGGTGGTTTGACCCTACGCATCCCGCACGGTGAAACCGAGCAGGGCCGCACGATGTTGGCAGACATTGCCAAACACATCGGGGAGCCGGCCGCCAAAGCGCTGGCGCAAAAATATGCAGCTACAGATGTGTATATTCCCAATTGTAAACCGGCAATGCAGCGGGCGCGTGATGCAGCTCTGCTCGCAGACCGCAAAAACTTGGCAATGGACGGATTGTCCGAGCGGCAAATTGTCACGTGCCTGGCCATCCGTTACCGGCTTACAGAGCGCACAATCTGGCGAACTCTCAAGCGCCCAGCCCCCCCGGTTCCTGCACTGCCCCAGCAGCAGGCAAGCTTACTGACCTGACCAACCGCTGACGTGCGCCAGTCTTTCTTTGGCCCGCGCTGCCACTATTGTGGCAGTGCGGGCTTTGCCTTTTTGCGCCCCGCAAAACAACAGGAGGCAGTCATGCCTATTGAAACCGCCCGCATCCGCGCCTTTTTGGCAACGGTCGAGGGCAAACAGCAAACGCAGGGGTACATACCGTGCGACCTTGTAGGCGGGGGAACCGCCAACTACAGGGGCGGCCCCAACCCGGAGCGATACAGGCCCATGGGCGTCAGCGGCGTAACCGTGGCCACGGGTGTTGATTTGGGGCAGACCGACGCCGCAACGCTTGTCCGTATCGGCGTCAGTTCCGCCACGGTCAACAGCCTGCGCCCCTACCTCGGTCAGCGCGAGGCTGCTGCTGTGGCCGTGCTGCACCGTTTACCGCTCTTTGTCAGCCAGGCCGTGGCCGATGAGCTGGATGCAGCCATGCACCGCCATCACATTGGCATTGCCCAGGCCCGCTATGACCGCGATGCCGGAACCGGAATTTTCGCGCAGCTGCCGTGGCAAGCCCAGGCGGCTATTATGAGCATCATCTATCAGCGCGGGCCGGGCAGCATACCCAAGTTCAAAAACACCTGGGCGGCATTTGTGCGGCAGGATTGGGCGGACGCCGCCCGCCGTTTGTGTAATGGCGACTTGTGGGCGGGTTACCAGAGCCGCCGCGCTGCCGAAGGGCGGCTGCTGCGTACCATTGGAGGCTAGTATGGGAATCTTGGGAGCCGCGCTTGGCGGTATTGGCCGTATGTTTGTGCGCAAAGTCACCACGGTTGACACCGAGACGGGCGACGAAAGCACACGGCGACAGGTCACGCCCTTCGGCAAGGGCAGTATCATCGTGATTGGCGGTGCATTGCTATATCACTTTATCCTTTGGCCGGTCCTGAATTATCACTTCCCACATTATGGGTTTCCTCCCATTGATGCGGCACTGCTGACTGTGCTGACCGGTCTGGGGATGTAAACACGGTGCCGCCGATGGACACCAACACAGATCACGCGGTCCAGCTTGCCCGGCTTAATGCCAAGCTGGATTTATTGCTTGCTCAACTGGGTGACGCGACAGACCGGCTCCGCGAAGTTGAACTGGAGGTGCGTCAACTGCGTGAGGCTCGTGTACTCGAAGAGGGCAAAAAAGCTGGCAGCCGGGCTGTTATCGGCGTGCTGATCAGCCTGCTGTCATTTGTGTCGGGTGTCCTCGGCGCATACTTCAAAGGCGGTTTTAAATAATGGCCCACGACGCTAAAACTCGCAACGCTGCCCGTGCGGCCTATATATATGACATGCTGCCGCTGACGCAGGTATCCACAGCCCACGGCGTGCCACTGGCGACTCTCCGCAGCTGGAAGGCCCGCGCCCTCAAATCTGGAGACGATTGGGACAAGCTGCGCGGCGCGCAGGCGCTTGCAGGTGAGGGTGTGGAGGCCATAGCCCGGCAGATGGTGGGTGACTATGTTACCATGCACAAAACCCTGCTGGAAACAGTCATGACCTCCGCAGACATCCCCGCAGGCAAAAAGGTGGAAGCCCTTGCCAGCCTTGCAGACAGCTTCAATAAGATGATCGCCGCCAGCAAGCGCGTGCTGCCAGAAACGGGTGAGCTTGCCGTGGCTCTGCGCGTGTTGCGCTTGCTGGGCGAGTATGTGCAGCGGGAATACCCGCAGCATGCCAATGCTCTGTTAGAGGTGCTGGAACCGTTTGCCGCAGGTTTGCCGCAGGCGCTTGGGGGCGCGCATGGCTAAGAAAGACCTCACGCAAAAGGAGTTTTTGCAGCAGCTTGGCGAGTATGCCGACACTCTGCGCCGCACTATTGAGGCCAACTGTGCGGCATTCCCGGTTGACGCCAAGGCATCCAAGGCCCGCCGTAAATGCGCGCAAACGAACTTCAAATTTTTCTGCGAAACATATTTTCCGCACTACACGCAGGTAGGCGGCAAGCCCACTGGCCCCAGCGCACTGCATGAGTGGATTGACGCCAACCTGCCCACCGTTGTTGACGCCTCCGAAGGCATCAAGCAGGCGCTTGCAGCGCCGCGCGGCGAAGCAAAGTCTACTCGCATCACATTGATGCTGGTGCTGTGGTGCGCGCTTACCGGGCGCAAGCGGTATATACCTATCATTGCTGACGCCTTTGAGCAGGCAGCCCCTTTCTTGGAGGGCATCAAGGTAGAACTTGAAAGTAACCCGCGCCTTATAACGGACTTCCCCGAACACACCGGGGCTGGCCGCATCTGGAATGTGGGCACTATCGTCACAACTGGCAATATCAAAATACAGGCGTTTGGCGCGCTCAAGCGTATACGCGGCTTGCGGCATGGCCCATTGCGCCCGGATTTGGTTATTCTCGACGACCTTGAAAACGACGAGAACGTCAAGAGTATTGAACAACGCGACAAACTGGAAAACTGGCTCATGTCTACGGTGCTGAACCTTGGCCCCGCTGACGACAGCATGGACATCATCTATGTGGGTACCATCCTGCATTATGATTCCGTGCTGGCGCGCACGCTCAAAAAGCCCGCGTGGCGTGGCAAACGCTTCCAGAGCATCATAAAATGGCCCGACCATATGGATCTGTGGGATACGTGGGAGGCCATCTACAACGACAGAAGCGAGGATGGCGGGCCAGACGCGGCCCTTGCGTATTACAGTGCCAACCGTGCCGCTATGGACGCGGGCGCGGTTGTGAGCTGGCCCAGCTACCGCCCCTTGTACAAGCTCATGTGCAAGCGGGCAGAAAACCATGACGCCTTTGACAGCGAACAGCAAAACGACCCGCTGTCCACGGGCAATGCCCCCTTTGCCCGTGTGATTGTGCTGTGGACGGAGCTGCCTTCCGGCTTGCTGCCTTTTGGCGCGTGTGACCCGTCGCTTGGTAAGTCAGGCAAGGGCCGCGACCCCTCGGCTTTGCTTGTCGGTGGCCTGCACCGTGATACCATGCGTCTGTTTACGCTTGAAGCGCTTATCCGCAAGCGCCACCCTGACCGCATCATACAAGACATGATTGCCCTGCAACGCTCGTATAACTGCCTGATGTGGGCCGTTGAAACTGTGCAGTTCCAGGCATTCTTTGCAGACGTTGCCATACAGCGGGCCATTGCCAGCGGCACACCGTTGCCTATCCAGCCTGTTGTAAACAGCACGGACAAAGATTTGCGTATTGAAACCCTGCATCCTTATATGGCGCAAGGCCGCATACTGCTGCACCACACCCAGCACACGCTTATAGACCAGTTGCGCCATTGGCCCAAGGCCGACCACGATGACGGACCGGACGCGCTTGAAATGCTCTGGCGCGTGGCAACCCGTGGCTTTGTGAGCTTGCAGGATGCCTTTATCCGCGTGCCGCGCGTGTCTCCATTTGGCGGCATGGTTGGCACTGATATTGACGACTTTGACGACTGCGCGGGCGGCTACAGCCCGCAAAGGTGGTAAGTATGCCTCTGTTTCGCCCCCGCCCGCGCCGTCGGGCAGCTTCTGTCAAACCCGCCCCCGGCGTATTGCACGGCGCGCGCCAGTCCGAAGAGGGCAGCCTTGCTACGTCCTTGCTCTGTCTGGAGCAATGGGGCGATCTCACACGCGGCCTCACGCCTGCGCGTCTGGTGCGCATCCTTGAAGCCGCAGACGCCGGGCAGATTATGGAACAGCATGCGCTGTTTGCAGATATGGAGGATCGCTGCGATCACCTCTCGGCCGAGATGGGCAAGCGCCGCCGGGCGCTGCTTACGCTGGACTGGAACATCATACCCGCCAGCGACGACGCCAAAGCCAAAGATGCCGCAGAAAAGGTGCGTGAATGGTTTGACATGCTGCCGGATTTTGAAGACGTGCTGCTTGATATGGCCGATGGCATCGGCCACGGCTTTTCCGCTCTTGAGCTTCAGTGGGAATTTTCCGAGGGCATTCATTTGCCATCCGAGCTGACATTCCGCCCGCAGTCGTGGTTTACCTGCCCGCAAAACGACCGTAACTGCCTTCATCTGCGCGACGGCACGCTGGAAGGTGCGCCTCTTTGGCCCCTGGGCTGGATTGTACACAAGCACCGCAGCAAAAGCGGCTGGTTGCCGCGTGCCGGACTGTTCCGTGTGCTGGCGTGGACGTACCTCATTCGCGCCTATGCCCTCAATAGTGAAATGGCCTTTACGCAGATTCATGGCCTGCCCATGCGCGTGGGCAAATATCCGCCCGGCAGCAGCAAGGATGATAAGCATGCCTTGCTCAACGCCCTGCGGACACTTGGGCAGGATGCGGCGGGCATCATACCGCAGGGTATGGACATCGTTTTTGAAACGGTCAACCCCGCCACGCAGGATATACCGGGGCTGTTGGTTGAACGCTGCGAACGCGGCATGAGCAAGGCCATATTGGGCGGCACGCTGACAAGTCAGGCGGATGGCAAAACCAGCACCAACGCCCTGGGCATGGTACATAACGAGATACGGCACGATCTGCTTGTGGCTGATGCAGCGCAGTTGGCATCAACGCTTACGGCCCAGCTTGTGGCCCCGCTGTGTGCGCTTAACCTTGGCATCACTGACCGCAAACTGCTGCCGTATTTTCGGTTTGACACGCAGCAGGCAGAAGACTTGGAGCTGTACGCCAATGCCATCCCGAGCCTTGCGCCGTACCTGCCCATCAGCAGCAGGGGCATAATGGAACGGCTCAAGCTGCCCGTTGCGGCTGACGACAACGACCGTATCCGGGCCACACATGTATCTACGCCGGAGGATCAAGGGCAGGAAGACGCCAGCACGCGCACGGCCCATGCCAAGGCCGGGCCTATGGCACGCCCCCCGCAGGATGCAGCGCAGGGCGCTCTGGATGGCATGCAGGCCAGCGCGGCTCTGGCGCTGGCAGGCGAGGCACTACTTGCCCCACTGATTGCGGAGCTTGATGCCGGGTTGTCGCCCGAAGACATGCAAGCCCGTCTGGGCGAGTTGTACCCGCAGATGGACGAAACCCAGCTGGCCGAAATCATGGCACGGGCGCTGTTTGTCAGCGAGGTGTGGGGGCGGGTGCAGGCGTGATTTTTGCGCACTGCGGCGTCAGGCGGCATGCCGTGCTTTGGTCATGTAGTTTTTTCTACACTCCCGCAGCCCGGCATTTGCCGTCCTTGCATTGCATCAAAACTTACGCCCGCACAAAGGTATTGTTATGAGCACCGATATTGATCTTTCCCACGCCTGCAATCTGCCCCCGCGTGAGGCCATCCGGTATTTTGAAAGTAAAGGGCATAAAATATCGTTCCGCTGGCAAGACACATGGCGCGAGGCCCACGCCCGCGCGTTTACGGTTGCTGGCGTGACCAAGCAGGACTTGCTTGCAGACATCAAGGCAGCCACGGCAAAAGCCCTTGCCGAAGGCCAGAGCAAGGCGCAGTTTCGGCACGGGCTGGAAGATACGCTCAAGCGCAAAGGCTGGTGGGGCAAGGGGGATATAGTCAATCCAGATACGGGCGAGGTGCGCAAGGGGGAGCGCGGCAGCGCCAGCCGCCTTAATCTCATCTACCGTCAAAACATGCAGTCAGCGTACAATGCCGGGCGCTACAAGCAGCAGGTGGAAAGTGCTGCCGTGGCCCCGTATTGGCGCTACATGGCACTTCTGGACGCTAAAACCCGGCCCAGCCATGCAGCCATGCACGGGCTGGTCTACCGTTATGATGACCCTATCTGGCAGACCATGTACCCGCTCAACGGCTGGCAGTGCCGTTGTAAAGTTGACTCTCTTTCAGAGCGGGCGTTCAAGCGTGGCGGCTACGACCTGCAAGACAGCGACGGTGACGCCATCGAAAAGCAAGTTGCCATACGCAACACCGAAACCGGGCAAATTGAGCAGCGCACAGTCAAGGGGTATCGCATCGGCGGCCCTGACGGCCCGGCATTTTTCCCCGACGCAGGCTTTGACTACAATCCCGGCCAGACATTTGTAGCCGATCTCAAAGCCAATATGCCGGAGCCGCCGCAACGAGCAGCCTCTAGCTGGCGTGAAATGGGCCTGCCGTCATTGCGTGACGTACCCGCCGCACAGCGCCAGCCTACGCCCCCCATGCTGCCAATGGCCCCCAGCCGCGCCGCAGCAGAGGCCCAGCTTGCCAAGGCGTTGGGCTTTGTGGGCAATGAGCGCCTGCGCACAATCACCACGCCAATGGGCCAGCGCACTATCTGGCGCGACAATCTGGCGCACCTTGTAGCCAAAAAGGCCGATGCGCGAGAACGCTATGCAAATTATATCTTGCCCACACTTGAGCAGCCGCATGAAATCTGGCTCAAAGAACATGCGGACGGCAAGCTGCGTGAGAATTATATTGGATTATTCAGTGAGGGGAAATACGCCCTGCTGGTTGTCGTGCGTATCAACCGCGATGGGTCGCTTTTGTGGAACATGATGCAGCGCACACCTAAAAATATGGACAGTCTGCGCGAGGGGTGGCTTGTACACGGCAAAACAAAAAGCTGATACGAGGTTCCGCCTTGGGAGTATAACGGTACTCCTCAAAGCCCCTAACGGCGGGTGTCGCTCCGTCAAGCACCCGCTTTCGCGCCCGTATCAGCTTTTGCTACAGGGATAATAACTATGCTCAAAATTGAAGTCAATCTGGATTCCGCCGAAGTCGACGCGGCCCTGACGCGGCTTGTCCATGCGATGAACGACACCACGCCCTTGATGATGGGGCTTGCCCAGGTCATGGCCGAAGCGTCAGAACGCGCCTTTGAAACCGAGACTGACCCCATAACCGGGGCCAGGTGGCCCAGCCTCACTCCAGACTACAAGCGCCAACGCACAGAGGCCGGACACTCCGGTCTCATGCTCCAGCGCACCCGTAACCTGCACACCAGCATGCATCAGGAATACGGCCACCTCTATGCCCGTTACGGCACCAACGTTACGTATGCCGCAATCCAGTGCTTTGGCGGCATCACCCGCGCGCACTGGATACGCCCGCGCGATAAGAAGGCGCTGGCGTGGCGCAAGGGCGGCAAATCATATGTACGCCGGGCGGTCTTTCACCCCGGCAGCGAGATACCGCGCCGCCGCTTTCTTGGCGTTGGCCCGCACGACAAACAGGACATGAAAGAGATCATTGCCGACTATGCCCGCAAGGCCCTCCTCGGTAAATAGGCTGCCGCCCGATTTGCGCCCCTGTTTTGCCCCGTCATGGGCCGTTGCCTGTCTTTTGATGTTTGAGAAAATCTAACGCCCTTCTAACGCCCTTCTTTTGCGCGTTGCCACATGGTGCCCCCAGGCAATCCACAAACCGCTGACGCGCGCCAGTCTTTCTTCCGCCTCCGGCCCTGGTACACCAGGGCCATGAACACGCACACCACACAGCACGCACTCATAGTCGCCCTCACAGACGAGGCCACCATGTCCACGGGATATGGCGAAACCACAGGCCGCATACAGGTCTTCCCCGTGGGGTCTTTTGCCGCGCGCGATGGTCGCCCCGGCAATATCACGGGGGTCACGGTTACTGCATGGAGGCTGACGGCGGATGATGCGCAGGCCCTTGTCAATCGTTGGTTCCGGCGAAAGACGCGCACTGTTGTTGACTACGAGCACCAGACCCACTTGAGCGACAAAAACGGCCAACCAGCCCCGGCGGCTGGCTGGATTGAGGGGCTGGAGATAACCGCCGAGGGACTGTTTGCGACGGTGGAGTGGACAGACCGCGCGCGGGCCGCCATCCGCGCCAAGGAATATCAGTACATCAGCCCCGTGTTTGCCTGGGACAAGACCACAGGCGCAGTGCTCGATCTTGTGAGTGTTGCGCTTACCAACCATCCGGCCCTGGACGGCATGCAGCCAGCCCAGGCCAAAACAATTGAGGAAGGAAATCCCCACATGGAAAAACTGCTCGCAATGCTGCGCAAGCTTCTTGGCTTGCCCGAAACTGCGGATGATGCCGCCTGCACTGCCGCGCTGGCGACACTGCCGCAGGAAAACCTGATTGCCTTGCTCAAAAGCAAGGATGATGCGCTTACCGCCGCGCAAAACGCGATTGCTACCGCCAAGGCCACGCCGCCCGATGCGTCGCAGTACGTCAGTATGGCGACATTCCAGAGCGTGCAGACCGAGGCCGCGCAATTGCGGGCCAAGGTGGCCGAGCTTGAGGGCGCGCAGTCCGTGGCCGCCCTGTCTGCGGATATTGACGCCGCCCTCAAGGATGGCCGCCTTGCGGTCAGCGCCAAGGATTGGGCGCTCGGCATGGCAAAATCCAACCCCGACAGCCTGCGGGCGTTCCTGAAGGCCGCGACGCCCATTGAGGCGCTCAAGGGCCAGCAGAGCGCCGCCAGCGGTCAGCCCGGCGACGATGCCGGCTTGGCATCCCTGACTGCGGAAGACAAGTACGTCTGCGCCCAGCTTGGCATGACCGAAGCAGATTACCTCAAAGCCAAGGAGGCCAAATAGTCATGGCCATAGTTACCGCCCCCTTGCTCGCATCCATGCGGGTGGGCTTTAGCAAGACCTTTGAAGACGCCAAGGCCAAGGCCCCCAGCCAATGGGCGCTTGCCGCCACTCATGTACCCAGCACTGCCAAGTCCACTACCTACGGTTGGCTCGGTCAGTACCCCAAGCTGCGCGAATGGGTCGGCCCCCGCACCGTGAAATCCATGCAGGAACATGGCTACAGCATCACCAACAAGCTGTATGAGGGTACCGTGGGCGTAGCGCGCACGGATATCGAGGACGATAACCTGGGCGTCTACACGCCGCTGCTGGCCGAAATGGGCTATGCCGCGGCCACCCACCCGGATGAACTGGTGTTTGGCCTGCTGGGCAAGGGCGTGACCACGCTTTGCTATGACGGGCAAAACTTCTTTGACACCGATCACCCCGTATACCCCCAGGTCGACGGCACCGGCGATGCTGTTACCGTCAGCAATCTTATTGACCCGGCCGCAGGCGACCCCGGCTTGGCTTGGTACATATTGGACGCCAGCCGCCCCCTCAAACCGCTCATTTTTCAGGAGCGTACCAAGCCGGACCTGTTGGCGGTCACTGACCCCAAACAGGACCACGTTTTCACACAGGATGAATACCTGTACGGCGTGCGCTATCGCTGCAATGCGGGCTTCGGCTTCTGGCAGCAGGCCGTGTGCTGCCGCGACACGCTGAACGCGGCAAACTTCGGCAAGGCTCTGGCCCTGATGCAGGGCTACAAGGCTGACGGCGGGCGTCCTCTTGCCCTTGGCCGTGGGGGCAAGTCCGGCACGTTGCTGGTGGTTCCGTCCTCGCTCTACAGCGCAGCCCTGGACGTTGTGGGTGTGCAGCTCATCAACGGCGGCGAAAGCAACAAGTATTACGACGCGGCTACCATCATCAACTGCGCGTGGCTGTAGGGGGCGGCATGAGCAAGATAACTGTTTTCGTGAAAGCCCGCCCCGGTGCTGCTGGAATCCTTGTTGAGCGCCGTTGCCGTTGCGGCATGTGCTTTGACACCGAGGGCCGCACCGTTAGCGTCACCGAAGATCAACTGGCGCGGCTGAAAGCTGACCCGCAGCTTGTCGTCACTGACACGCCCGTTCAATCTGACAGCAATGCCAATGTCAGTACTGGCCCGGTTGAAAATCTGCCCGCTGCCGCGCCCAAGGCCGAAGCTCCGGCTACGGCCAAAACCGATAAAACCGCCGCAAAAGCGGCTAAAAAGGCAGGCTAAAGCCGTGTCCGGCCCCACGCTCTACGCCAGCCTTGAGGCTATGACTGCGCACTTCGGTCAGGACGAAATGTTCAGCCTTGCCCAGGGGCCTGACGATGATGAGGGCCAACCCACGCTGGACGGTCAGCGCGTGCTTGACGCGCTGACCCGTGCCAGCCGGGAGGCAGATACATACCTTGCCCCGCGCTATGCCGTACCGCTGGCAGTCAGCGGCGACGATACACCCGAGCCGCTCAAAGGCTTTGTTATGGACATGGCGCGCTACCACCTGACAGGCGGTGACGCCCAGGAGAGCGAGAGCATCATCCGGCGCTACGAAGAAGCCACCGCGTGGCTTAAAAGCGTAGCCAGGGGCGTGACAGACCTGCTTTTACCCGACGAGAACGGCAGCGACCCCGCCGAAGCCGACGATGCCGCCGTGCAGTTCCAGCCCGGCCAACGCATCTGGAGGTTCTGATGCTGCCCATCATGGAAATTGAAAACGGCATCATAGAGCAGATTGCGGCGGCAAAGCTGCCGTACCTGCGCCTGGTGTCCTCTTACGGCGGCGAACTCATGGGCGACTGGCAGGGCGTTATCCGCGCCTTGCCCGCTGTGTGGGTAACCTTCAAGGACAGTACTGCACCGGAGCCGCTCAATACCGCCAGCACCCGTTTCCGCACCCGGCTTGCCTTTACCACCATAGTGGCTGACCGCAGTGTGCGCAGCGAGGCCGCCACGCGCAAGGGCGGGCCGGGCAATGTGGGTACGTATCAGATGCTCGACGATGTGGCCCGGCTCATCTGCATGCAGGACTTCGGGCTTGATAATGTTGACCACCTGCGCCCAGGCCGTGTCCGCAGCCTGTTCAGCGCCAAAACCGCAGCGCAGGCACTTTCTGTCATGTCACAGGACTGGACAGCCATAGTGGACGTTCGCCTGCGTGAGCCGGGGCAGGCGCCCTTGCCGGAAAACGGCGCAACGCTCCAGCCCGGCGGCTACCTGCCGCCGGACGGCCAGACTTTCCCCGGCGCTGCCAATGCCAACAATCCCGCGCCGCTGCCGGGTTTGAATTGCCTGCGGCTGCAATACTGGCTCAAGCCGCCGCAGGACATGGCTACAGACCCACCGGCAGCGGAAGATCACATAACCCTGCAAATCCAAGTGTGAGGACGCCATGCCCACCATGCTTACAGTCAAGGCCGCGCCCGGCCTCAAGGTGCCGCGCGAAGACAAGCCCACAGCGTATATTGACGATGCCGCCGCCGTGCAGGTGGCCGACAGCCCGTACTACCGCCGCCGCATAGTGGATGGCGATCTCGTACCCGAGGCGATCAAGCCGGGCAAAAAGACGAAGGAGTAACCAATGGCCAGCGCCAATATCTCGTTTGACAACCTCCCGGCCAGCATCCGCAAACCGGGTAAATATTTTGAAATCAATACCAGGCTGGCGGTGCGCACCCTTGCCACCAACGAACAGCGCGTGCTGATTGTAGCACAGAAACTGCCGGAATCCGCAGCGCCTCTTGAGCCTGTGCAGATATTCGACGATGCCACGGCAGCAGCACTCTTTGGCTACGGCAGTCAGGCGCATACGATGGTCAGGGCCGCCATTACTGCCTATCCGTATATTGATCTCACCGTGCTGCCTGTGCCGCCGCATTCCGCAGGCATTGCCGCCAAAGGCACGGTCACCCTGTCCGGGCAGGCCACCAGCGCCGGGGTACTCAAGCTGTCGGTGGGCAATAGCTATGTTGCCGTTGCCGCCGGTTATCAGGATGCCGCCGCCGACACGCTGGCTGATCTTGTAGCGGCCATTAACGATGCGCAGGATTTGCCCGTCACTGCTGCCATCACCACGCCGGAGGACGGCACGCCTACCCTGACGCTTACCGCCAAAAACAAGGGTACTCTGGGCAATCGTATCGCCCTGGCCGTGTCCTGCACTGTGGCGGGGTACACTGCCGGCAAGACGGATATGGCAGGCGGCCAGCAAGACCCCGATCTTACAGACGCGCTGGCCGCTGTCTATGCGTCCAGCTACACTATTTACTGCGTACCCTTTGCAGCGCAGGAACAGCTTACGGCCCTGCGGGAACATCTGGAGGCGATCTCCGGCCCGCTGGAGCAGCGCCGCGCCACAGGCTGGACGGCCACCACGGGCAGCCTTGCCAGCGCCACCACGCTTGCGGGCCAGATCAACAGCGGGCGCATTTCCCTTGCTTGCCTGCCCGGCACGACGAGTTTGCCCGAAGAGCTTGCCGCCGCTTACGCCGCCGTTGCCGCCAGCGAAGAAGACCCGGCCCGCCCCCTGAACACGCTGGAACTTTCCGGCATTGCCGCGCCCCCCGTGGCTGCCCGCCTCTCGCGCAATGAGCAGGAAACCATGCTCAAAAACGGCGTCACCCCTCTGGAGGTCGGGCCGGGCGAAACAGTGCAGATTGTCCGCGCCGTCAGCACCTATACCCGCAATGCCGTAGGCGCTACGGATATCAGCATGCTGGACATGACGACCATCCGCACACTTGATTACACCTGCAAGGCGGTCAAAGAGCGCGTTGACCTGCGCTTCCCGCGCGAAAAGCTCTCGGCCCGCACACCGGCCAAGGTACGCTCCGAAGTGCTGGACGTACTGCGCAATCTCGAAACACTGGAAATTCTGGAAGAGGTTACGGCCAACGCCGAGCGCGTCATTGCCGAGCGCGACCTGCAAGACCCCAACCGCCTTAACATCAAAATACCCGCCGATGTGGTCAACGGCCTGCATGTGCTGGCCGCCCGCGTTGACTTGTTGTTGTAGGAGGCAAACCCTGCGGTGGCTCTCGCCTATTGGGGAGTCACCCGCAGGGTTGTGATACGGCTGGGGAATTCAAAGGTGTATTGAAGAAAGAGCTTGGTAAACTCCATCAACTCTTGGGCTTCTTCCTGAGTTCCAGAACGCTCATGCACGGCGCTGTTACCTTCAAGCCGGATATGCTGTGCCCAATCCGCCAGCACTCCATTGACAACAGCTTTGTTTTTCAGGTCTTGAATTTGATCTACAAGGCGTTTTCCCTCGCCGCCAAGGGTTTTGACGGCGGTTTCCAATATCGTGCGGCACCCTGTCATAACAAGGTGGGGCGCAAGTTGCTGTTTCAGCATATTTTGCAGGTCAATAAGGTCTTGGTTGACGGCATCAGGCAAGGACGGGTGACTATATGGCGGGGTTGGTTCGGGGTACATGCGTAAAATTTGCGGAAGAGGCCCATCATAGCGTCGGTCATGGTTTGTTATGCAGTCTCGCATTGCAAATAGAAAAACATCTTCAATTTCGACCTCAATCAAAATCGGATTTCCACAGTGTACACAAAGGCCTGTAGCATAAAATCGAGCAGGGTAAGGCCCTTTTTTTTGCCCTGCGCTGCCTCTGCGCAGGTCTACAACGTCCCTCTTTGAGCGGAATTCGCTTACTGCGTAAAGATTAAAGCCGCGCTTTTCATTGCAATGTGGGCAATGTCCTTCAATGAACAGCATCAATTCCTCCGGAGATAGCATGGAACAAGATATCACCTCAGCAATGGACAGATTTTATACTCTTGTGGGTAATGTTCCGTCAACGGATGCCGCCGAAGCGCTTACCCGGCAGGCTGCCGCAATGCCGCCAGCCGTGGCAATTGAAGCTTTGGCCCGTCTGTATGTTGTGGCTGCCACGCGCCTTCAATGTTCTCGCTTGGTATAGCGCAACATCCAGCGCATGCCCGCCAGCCCACAAGCCCCGCCCGCGCGGGGCTTTCCCTTCCTTGGAGGCCTTCGGGCCGCTTTTTTGATCCCTGTTAGTGCCAACTGTCGCGCAAGGCATTGCAGCCCCTTGCCCCGGCAGGGGGCTTTTTGTACCCTATCGGCAACCACATATAAGGAGCCGCCCACCATGAAAAAACTGTTCGCCTGTCTGCTGTTTCTGCTTCTGGCTGTGCCTGCCTTCGCGGAAGAAAAAGACGACGATGACGTGCTTGTATACGAAACGCTGATAATCAAGCCGAATATAAAAAATGCTGACAATGAAGACATGCCCGCCATCATTAATGCATTGATGGAGCGCATAAAAACACCTGCCGTACTCGGAGATGCGGCCGGGAAAATAGTTATAGAGCCTACGTTTGCTTCAAGCCTTGAATATGGAACCTTCTCTTTGGAAAAATATCCGCAACTAAAAGAGTATAAAGAGGCTGTTCAAGAATCATATAATGCCTTAAAACTGCTCAAGCAGAAGCCAGAATTTGCACAGGGTGGTCTTAATACGCCTGCCGGTAAGGCGTGGCAGAAAAGGAATGACGCCTTCTATAAAAAGTATGAGCATGTACAATTGCCGTTTGGATATGCAAATGCTTTTACCGATTTAAATGTTTTAGCTTCGAATTATATGTCTATCAGACACGCGAAGAATTTCTCAGTCAGCACGCTTAACTCTTTGGAAGAAACTTCCTTCATCACTCGTCATCGTGTAGAAAAAACCGTTCATATGGCAATAGACGACTAGTCAACCGCTGACGCCCGCCAGTCTTTCTTCGGCCCGCGCTGCCACTATTGTGGCAGTGCGGGCTTTGCTTTTTGTCGCCCGTTAAACCCAAAAAGGAGCCGCCAATGGCTATGGAAGAATTCGTGGGCGCAATCGTCCTTGAGGTGGACGGCGAAGAAATCGAGTGCGCCAGTTTCAGCGTTAAGGAAAATACCGGCTGCCTGCCCGTGAAAACCATGAACCGCCGCGCTCGCATTGCCGGGTTCTGCCAGGGTGTTACCACTTACGAGCTTACTGTGGCCGTACCAATTCCGGCCAATGGCAAGGAGCGTAACTGGTCCAAGGTGCGCGATGCCAAACTGGTTATTTACCCGGTCAATGGCAAGGGGCAGCGCACGGCATATACCGGCTGCTGCGTTCAGGATGTAAGCGCCCAATACGAAAGCGAAGGCGAAGCCAAGCGCGATCTCACCCTTTTTGCTGTGGATGAAGTAAAGGAGTAATCCATGTCCAGACTTACAACTGACGGTACTTTGCTTTTCGGTATAGAATTCAACGGGCAGATGCATAAAGATTTTACCATGCGCGTCCCCACCCTGGAAGATGTGGAGGCCGCCATTGAAGATGCCGGGCCGGATGCCAGCAACGCCCGCATGAATCGCCACAAGTGGTCACGCACCATAACCCGCCTGGGTGAAATTCCTGCTGATGCCATCACTGCCGAGCTTTTGGCCGGTTTGCCCGCGCCGGAATATGGCGTTCTTCTGGCTGTGGAGGATGAGCTTGCAAAAAAGCTCTTGGCCTCCAGCGCGGAATCTTCCGCCGCCTCCGCGAAGTAGAGGCCGCGCTGGTAGGCCGTGGTTTTACCCTGGCCGAGGTCCGGGCCATGTCCCTGCCGGAGGCTGAAGTTTTTGTTGACGTGCTATTCCCCGCCAAACCCAAAGCAAGAAACGTTGTAACCAAACGCCAGAACTGGCGAAAGTGGAAGCGCCATGTCCGACCTGCAAGTACAAGCGGAACTGAAGCTCAAAGATAGCCTGTCGCGCCCTGCGGGCACTGCTCTGGACAGCTTGGGTAAATCCGCCGCCAAAACCGGCACGGCTGTAGACGCAATCGGCAAGGGCGAAGCCATGAAAGGCATGGCTAAAGATGCCAAGAGCGCGGCCAAAAGTATGGACGCTATCGGCAAAGAGGCCAAGGACGCGGCCAGAAGCATGGATGCCATTGCCAGCGAATCCAGAGAGGTCGGCGGCAATCTGCAAAGGGCCGAACAACGGGCGTCTGCCCTACGCCGCACCTTGCGCGGCGTAGGGCAGACCGCCCGTGACACTGTCAGCCATATGCAACGCCTTGGCCGGGGCATGGATGGCGTCTGGAAAACTGGCGCGGGCCTTGCTGCGAGTGGGTATGCTGCAAAAAAGGCGATTGACGCGCCTGTCAGCCGTGAACGCCAATACCTTGATGACGCGAACATAGCGGAAGTTGACGTCAAGAAATTGCGGGAGCTTGATGCCTCTGCCGTTAAGTATGGCGGCGGCACTCTGGAAGGCGCGCGGGCAACGCGAGGGGCACTTTTTCAGGCCGGGCTAGATTTTGCAGCGACTGACAAAGTATTGCCGGGCATTCAGCGTACGGCTACGGCCACAGCCTCCGAAGGTGCAGACCTTGCAAACATGGTCGCGGCAGGTCTTAAGGCCAAGCAATTCAAGGCTGAAGACGTTGAAATTGTCCTTGGTATGGCGGCCAATGCGGGGAGCGTGGGGGCGTTTGAAACCAAGGACATGGCCAAACATATGCCCGGCATTTTTACCAACGCGCCGGACATGCTGGGCGTAAGAGGCGCGGCCTATCACTTTTCAAACTTGCAGGTTCTGCGCGATGCGGCTGGCTCCAGCGATGAAGCCGCGATGCTTTATGCAAACCTACAGGCTTTTCGCAGTGGTGACGTGGCCGAGAAAAGGCTTAAAAAAAAGGTTAATCTTACAGCTATCTATCAGCGTACCGCCGCCAGCGGTGGCGACATGAACATGGCGCTTGTGGATGCCATCCAAAAGGGCGTGGTGGAAAAAGACAAGCTGTACAAAAAGCTGCATGCCCAATGGGAAAAGGCAGATGGGAAAGAGAAAGAAGCGCTTAAAATGCAGCTTTCAAGCCGACAAATTCAGCTTTTCAGCAAAGTTATACCTGACCGTCAGGCACGACAGGCTGCGGTAGCCCTTGCCAATGGTGGGGAGCGCCGTGCCGAGGTGCTCGCTGCTGTTGAAGGCAACCCCCTTGAGTCCGTGGACAAGTTCTTTGAGCGTGTGCAGACCTCCACCCAATCAAAGTTTGACTCCCTTGGTAACGCCTGGGAAGCCGCCATGGACGGCTTTTTTGCAAAAGTTAAGGGCGGCGTTGACTGGGGCTTGAAATCGGCAACGGAATTTATGGAAACAAACCCTACAGCCAGCGTGGCCCTGGCAGGCACAACGGCTGTTGGGGGCAGCATTGCGGCAGGGGCGGCGGGCATGACTGCGTGGGATTTCCTCCGCAAAGGCAGGGGCGCGGCCCTTGGCGCGGCAGAAGGGGCCGCCCCGATTGCCGATGCAGCGGCGGACGCCACACAAGCCGCAGGCCGAGGGGCAAAATGGCTGCGTATCGCCAAGGGGGCGGGCAAGGCTGCCGGTGCCATTGGCGTTGGCTTGTCAGTAGTTGATGCCATTGCCACGGAATCGGATGCCAGCCTCAGCCGTGAGCAAAAAAATATAGCGCATTCCGGTACGGTTGGCGGTCTGGCAGGTGGTTTTTCCGGCGCAGCCACGGGCGCGCTTCTGGGGTCTGCCGTGCCGGGCTTTGGAACGCTTGTTGGTGCTCTTGCCGGGGCAGTAGCCGGTGCCTTGGGCGGCGCAGAAGTGGGCGAAAAAATAGGGCAAGCACTTTGGGGAGATAACGGCCCCGCACAAAGCCGCGACGAAGCCATGCCCGACGATTATCTTGAAGCCCTGCAATACGTCCAGCAGCAGGCGGCGCAGCAGCCCATCTCTGTGACTATAGAAAACAAGCTGGATATTGACGGCGACCGCATAGCCGAGGCCGTTACGCGGCGGCTTGTGCGCGACGATACCCGGAGGTAGCCCCCATGTCCCTGCTGAACACCCTGAATGAAGTCGCTTCCCCCTGGGCCACCATGCTTGACGCCTCGTTCCGTGGCGTCAAGTTTCAGGTGGCGGGCATCAGCGACAAGGGCGAAAAATCCCTCGCCGTGCATGAATACCCGTACCGCCCCGGCGCGGAGGTGGAAGATTTGGGCCGCAAGGCCCGGCTTACGCCCGTCAAGGCGATCTTTTGGGGCCGCAATTACCTGTCCGAAGTCAGCGCCCTTGTCAGGGCGTTTGAAGAATCCGGCAAGGGTGAGCTGGTGCATCCGCTGTTCGGCACCCTGCAAGTGTGCGTCAAACACTGGAATATCGAGCATGATGCTGAAACGCGCGACTACGCCGCTGTTGACTTTGAATTTATTGAAGCCTCGCTTGATAATCCCTTCTTTGACGCCAAGAGTATGCGCGGCCTTGCCGACAAGGCGCAGGGCAGTATGCTTTCTGGCCTTACGTCCGCCATGAATGAAGCCAGCGCAGCTCTGGCTGAAACGCTGGCCCCCCTGCAAGAGGCCGCTGCCTATGTGCAGGGCGCAGTACTCACGGAACTGCGCGCCATTCTCGACGTGTATGACGGGGCCGGGGCTGTTGTGCGCACTGCTGTTTCCTATATTGATTCTCCGGTGGGCTTTGTGACAGACCTGCTGGCCTGCCAGTTCAGCGCTGCCAGCGCGGTCAGCGGCCTTGGCACATTTGCCGGATTGTCGTCGTTGTCGGGCGTTTTTCCGCGCGTCAGCCTTTCGTCTGACAAGCCGCAAACCACATATGCTGTTGGCTCAAGCGCCTACGGCGATTCGTGGATTACCGGCCCGCAAAATTCTGCCAGCAGTGAGCAGCTTTCAGTGCGGCAAGCAGGCCCTGCTGCCGTGCCTGCGGCTACAGATGCCCCGTCCAGTCGCCAGACGGCCCGCGCCCAGGCCGTGACCTACGCCATGCTGGCACAGACCAATACACTGGCAACCGCCACGGCAGCGGCCCTCGTGGCCGAGGTGGCAACGCCCCGCATGACGCCGGGCGAGGTGGAGGCACTCACCGGCAATACCCGCGCCCGCGTGCAAGACTGCCTCACCTATGTGCGCGCCAGCTTGCCGGAATCGCGCTGGCATGCCGCCGCCGAAGGCTTGCGCGATGCCGCGCACGGCATCCAGCAGCTTGGCGAGGCGGCGCTTAACGCCCGTCCGCCGTTGATATCCTATTCCGTGCCTACGCCGTGCAATCCGCGCCTTCTGGCCTTCCGGCTCTATGGCGACCACACCCGCAGCCGGGAGCTTGTGCGCATTAACCCCCAGGTGCGCAACCCCAATTTTATCGCCAAAGGCCAGGAGATGCTCGTTTATGCAAAATAATTCCGACAGCGGCAGCGCAATCAGCATCACCATTGACGGCCACACCCACCGCGACTGGCTGCGATACTCTATAGACAGCGACCTGTTTACACCCGCCGATGCGTGGCAAATGAGCCTGGGCATACCGGCGGGCAAGCTGCCCGGTTACCTGCGCCCGTGGGCAAAGGTGGAAGTGCGCGAGGGCGACAGCCTGATACTCACAGGCCGTATTGACAGCCTGCGCCGCCGCATCAGCAAAAACGAGTCGTCGCTGGAACTTTCCGGGCGAGACGGCGCAGCCATCTTGCTTGATTGCTCCGCGCCCATACTGACCCAACGCGAGGTCACAGTGGCCGAGGTGTGCGCAAGCATGCTGCGACCCTTGGGCGTGGACAAAATCAAGGTACAGTCGGGCGGCGCTGCGTACAAGAAGGTAGCTGTAGAGCCGGGCATGTCGGCGTGGGAGGCTTTGCAGCGCGCAGCCGAGGCTAGCGGCCTTTGGCCGTGGTTTGAGCCGGACGGCACCCTCATGGTGTCCGCGCCGGACTACAGCCGGGCAGTGGACGCAGAACTTGTGCTGGTCAAAGACGGCACGGGCAATAATGTGCTGGATATTACGCTGGAGGAAAGCTGTAACCGCCGTTACAGCGAGGTCACAGTGCTTGGGCAGAGCATCGGCGGTGAGGATGATGAAGCCGACACCCAGCTAACGCATACGGTCAAAGATAAGGGTGCGTGGTTCTATCGGCCCCTCATACGTGATGAGGGGCATGTGGACAGTACAGACATGGCCAGCCGTCGCGCCCGAAAAATCATTACTGATGGCATCATGGAAAGCCTTACCATCACCGTTCGTGTACGCGGCCATGCCATTGAAAACGGCAAGCCCTGGCAGCCGGGCATGCGCCTGCGCCTGCGCTCTGATGCCCTGCAATGCGACATCACAACGATGCTTGCCCGCCGCACCTTTGTGGGTGGGCGCGAGGGTACGACAACCCAGCTTGTGCTCAAGCCCTGGGGCGTGTGGCTGCCTGACACTGCCAGAAAGCCGCACAAGAGAAAGAAGAAATCTGACGGCGATGAGTGTGATTATGACTTTGACTAAGGGGCCGACATGCCAAGCATAACAGATATGATAGACGCCCGTATTGCGCGGTTTATGCGGGCCTTGCGGCTGCCGTACCGTGCGCGGCTGACCGCGTTAAACGGCGACCCGGCCTTGCAAATGGCGCAGGGCAAGGGCTTGGCTGGCGAGGCTGTGCAGGCTGTTGAGGTTTTGCAGCAGTTTGGTTTTTCCAGCGGCATCCCCGCAGACAGTCAGCTTATCGTGCTGCCCCTGGCCGGGCGCAGCAGCGCCAGCGTGGTCATTGCCACCGAGCACGGCGCGTATCGCCTCAAGGTCGCCCCCGGTGAGGCCCGCATGTACAGTCAGGAGGGCGCGTACGTCCATATCAAAGCCGGGCGCATAGTCGAAATAGACTGCGATAATCTCAATATCAATGTTAAAAACCATGCCAAAATTACAGCGGGAAACGGTGTCATAATTGACACTCCGCAAACAACTGTCACCGGCAACCTGACGGCCACAGGCGAAAAGGGCGACACTGTTGCAATGACCGCCAATGTCAAAATCACGGGCGACATTGCCCAGAGCGGCAGCATGACATCCACCGGCGACCACACTGCGGACGGCATCAGCCTCACCCAGCACTCCCACACGGGCGTGCAGACGGGCAGCGGCAGTACAGGTCAGCCCCAATAGCCAACCGCTGACGTGCGCCAGTCTTTTTTCTGTCCGCCGTCTTGTTACACAAGACGCACGGAGACAACGATGGACGCGCAAATTAACCCCACAACAGGCGATTACACAGGCAGCCGCATCAGCCATCTTGGCAATGCGGTCTACCTGCGCCTTTGCACGCCGCTCGGCACATGGTGGGCCGACACAACGCTTGGCAGCCGCCTGCACGAGTTGCAGCGCGAAAAAGACGTGCCACGCATCCAGCTACTTGCCCGGCAATATGCAGAACAAGCCCTTGAGCAGCTTATACGGGAAGGCCGCGCCCGCTCTGTCACGGTCACAACGCAGCAGCCGCATGACGGGCGCTGCCTGATGCTTGTTGAGGTGGTGGACGCCACGGGTACGCCGTATACATTTGAGCATTTTGTGCAGGTAGGGGGCTAGGCATGCCGTACACCATTCCCAGCTTTGATAGCATCCGTACCCGCATGCTGCGCGACATGCGCAACCTTGACCCTGCCGCCCATACTGATGCGGACAGCGACAATTATATACGCGCCACTGGCACAGCCAGCGCCGCCGAGGGCTTGTACGATCATCAGGCATGGATAGTGCGCCAGATCATCCCTGACACCGCAGACCCGGAATACCTGGAGCAACATTGCGCCCTGCGCGGCATTACGCGCCGCGCGGCCACCAAAGCTACAGGCACAATTACGGTCACAGGTCGCCCCGGCTCTATTGTGCCCGCCTATACCCAGGCCAAAGATGCCGACGGCACCGTGTATCAGACCACAGCTGCCGTAACCCTTACAGGCACGGGCGAGGCTGTAACAGCGTCCGCCCCATGCGAGGCTGCACAGGCCGGGGCGCTACCGGATGTCGTCGGCATGCAGGTCACGCTGTTGTCAGCGCCGTCTGGTGTGCAGGCCAAGGGTCTGCTTGATCTGGCCGGAGGCACCGATGCCGAGAGCAACGCCAGCATGCTTACGACATTGCTTGACTACATGCGCAACCCGCCAGCAGGCGGCACGGAGGCGGATTATCGCCGCTGGGCGCGGTCTGTTCCCGGCGTGGCGGATGCCACGGTCTATCCCCTGCGGCAGGGACCGGGCACAGTTGATATTGTTATTGTCGGTGAGGACGGCATTCCCGGCGAGGATGTTGTTACCGCATGCCAGGCCAAGATTGACGCAGAGCGCCCCTGCACGGCCAAGGCAGCCACGGTTTACGCGCCCGTGCCTAAGCCGGTTGACATGACTGTGGCCCTGCGCGTCAGCAATGGCGCAACCCTGGTCACGCTCAAGCCCGCAGTCACCACCGTGCTGCAAGTCGAATTTGCCCGACTTGCCCCCGGCGAAAGCCTTGTGCTGTCGCGTCTGCTTGCCGCCGTGTCGTCGCTGGACGGCGTTGCGGACGTTGTAATCCGTGAGCCGGGAGCCAATGTCGTCCCCAGCGCCCTTGAGTGGTGCCGTCTGGGCTATCTGATGCTGGAGGCATTATGACAGACGCCATTGCCAACCGCGAAACGCGTACAGCCATGCCCCATCTGGTCGGTGTGGGTATGAAGTTTGACCGCACACGCCGCATCACCGGCTACCTTGTGGGCGATCTGGAGCGCTTCAACAACGCCAAGCGCGCCGAAGAACGGGACAGGGTGAAACATGGGACATAGTGCCCTGTTGGCGGCCTTGCTGCCGCCTGTATCCTATGATGTTAACGCGCCGGGCGTGGAGGTATCCCTTGCCGTTGACGGCGCAGAGTTTGACCGCGTGCAGGCCGCCAGCGCCGCAGTGCTTGGGGCGCTCCAGCCTTGGAAGTGGCAGCAGTATCTGCCGGATTGGGAGCGTGTATACGGCCTGCCCGGCGCATGTGCAAAAGGCGACCAGTTGCTGCAAGAGCGCATCGCCCAGCTTGCCGTAGCCTTTCTTGAGCGCGGCGGCATCTCCCACGCATGGCTCAAACGCTACGCGGCACTTGCCGGGTACGAGATCACGATTGATGAATTTACGCCATTCAAGGCGGGACACTCCCGCGCTGGCGACCCGCTGACCAATGACGACTGGACGTATGCATTTCGCGTTACAACGCCCAGCGACGCCCCCCGTGTGTTCAAGGCCGGGCAGTCGGTGGCGGGCGAGGCCCTGCGCACTTGGGGCGACAGTATTTTGGAATGCATCATGAACCAGCGCAAACCAGCCCACGCCGTGGCGCTGATTGCGTATACATGAGGTGAGCTATGCACAGGATAGACAGCAGTACAGCAACGCCGGACAACAGATTTACGGAAGGCGACCCCACAATTCCCGTTCCTGCAACCACGGTAACGGACGATTGGCTTAATGCCGTGCAGGAGGAGGCGGTCGCAATTATCCTCGCCGCAGGCATGACACTGGACAAAAACAATAATGCTCAGGTGCTGGCTGCAATACAAAAGCTCATTGCAGACAAAACGGGCATTGCCAAGGTGGGCGTCAACGGTCTTGTAAACCCTGACGGCGTGACCATAAAAATTGACGCTACGGGCAAAATATCAGTCGTGCAAAGCGATAAGTACGACATTGGTGAGTTTTATTATTTCCGCCACCCAATACTCAAGCCCGGCTTCGCACCACTTCAAGGCGGGGTTATTAGTGGTGTCTATCAAGGAAAAAACATTACAGAATGGCCTATATGGGAATATTTGCAAACCGCCGACGGACAACTGCTGCTCAAAACTGAAGCCGAGTGGCAAGCGATGACAACAGCAATATGGCATACCAACGCTGATGGGACTACTGTAGGATGGGATGGCATCGGCGGCGCGCCTTACTATGTGCAGGATTTGGGCGCAGGTACTTTGCGCATGCCTGATGTACGCGGAATGTACGCTGAAGCGGCGGGATTCGACTCTCTCGGCGTGGGAGGCGTGCAGGGCGACCAGGGGCGAAATGCGACAGGGCAGTATCAGACGTTAACGAGCAGGTACCCCGCTGGTTTGGTATTCCGCTCGGTTGATGCCACAACCGCCGTTGTTAGCGGGGTGCCATCGGATTTTGCTCATCACAACTATGAGTTTAATTTGGGCCGCGCAATGCCCACAGGCCCCGCGTTTGCCCCGCGCCGATGGGGTGCCCTTGCGTGCGCGTACCTGGGCCAACCTGCATTATGACGCCGGGACACCAAGATATGCGCAGGCCAGTGCCCCCCAACGCCTGGGGGCAAATACGGAGCCGACGGGCGCAACGCGGCTGGCGACAAAACGAGCTGCAAGCATATCGTGGGAGTTGTTAGCCACCCCGCCGCTCAACGTTCCAAGCGACGGGGCGGTCAGCACCGTGGCCGCGCCTGTGTACGCCCCCACGACGTTACTCGTGTGGCTAGGGCAGACCATCCCGCCCACAAGCTCTCGCCCCTGGTCGCCCTGCACGCCTCCCACGCCGGGAGGCGACAATAAATTAAAGGAGTTTTTATGACCATCAAGTCGACGGAACAAGAATATTTTGATGCCACGGCCTCACTAGGCGTTGGCGATATAAATGGCGGTCACCACGGCCCGATTACAGGCGAGATATACCCTAAAGTTTGGCCACTGCGAGGATGCGTGAGCGAAAGTTCGGGTCGGTTTTGTCTACAAATGAAGGTCGCAGGTCTGCTCTCGGCAATCCTGCTATATGATAAATTTCCAAGAGATATTCTAGATACTCTTGCGGACCGAGTAAGGAGCGCGGCCCAAGAGCCGCAAGTATGGCATCAGCTAGTTCAAGAGATTGTGGCAGCCTCTCCGCTGCTATTTTTCTCAGGGCACACCGTGTCTCCTCTGCCATCGGTAGAGCTAAACCTTGCACTAGAGCGCTTGCTTGGCATCGAATTTGATCTTGCTGCGGATCAAACGAGATTGCATCGATAACTGGAAAGAGCTGGCCTTGACGGATGAGCTTAATCAAATCTGTAACCACCGGAGCATAGCTGGGACCTTCGTCATAGCCTAAGTCTTTGACTAACTCAAAGGTTGGAACATGCTGCATATATTCCCATATCGTTTCTAAAAAATGCCTAATGTAAGGGGTTTGGTGATATAAAGCCATGGGAATGGGATCTAAGAAATCATACCGAGTGACCGCTCCATTAAGCCAAATGACTAGGTGTGCTAACTCGTGACAGTATGTAGCTTGGTTTTGCGGTTCTTCTTTGATGAATAAAAGTTCATAGAGCCTAGTCTCTTTATTCAACCGCATACGGCAGAGCGATTTTTTTTGAATTTCTAAGGGCATGGGGAATGCTGGGACAACATATCCCAGCCAAGATTCAACTTCATCAAGCGCTTTGTGTAATCTCTGGTCGGTAATGAAATCTCGCATCGTCAACATGGGATTCCCCCTAAATAATGAATTGTCGTGCCACGATATTGGAGGCCGACAAGTATGGCAAGGAAGCACGCCCCCACGCCGAGAGAAGGACAAAAATTATGAAAGTTGATTCACCTACACTGCCCGACAAAATGCGTTCTTTGGCAAGCAGTGGGCACCCACAGGCCGAAGCCCTCGTTCAACGTGCGGATGAGTTAGAAAGGGCAGTGGTAGAACTTTTAAGTGCAAAACAGATACTTGGGGCCTGGGCACGCGCACGCCGTCTTTGGTGTGATTGCACAGGCGAGCCCTTAATATAAAGGAGTTTTACTAATGGTTAAATGCTATCAATATACCGCCGACGGCTACTATGCCGGGGAAGCCGAAGATTACGGCCTGCTGCCCAACAACGCCACGCACACGGTTCCCACGCTGAAAAAAGGCTTCGTTCCACGCTGGACGGGGAAAAAGTGGGAACAGATCGAAGATCACAAAGGTAAAAGCGGCTATGTCAATGGCCAGCCGCACGAAGTCAAAGAATACGGCCCGCTGCCAGAAGGCTGGAGCGATACGCCGCCACCGCCTGCACTGGATGAAGCCAAGGCTGCAAAGCAGGCAGAAATATCGTCGGCTTTCAATATAGCTATGTCCGCAAGCCTCACAATGCCCAGCGTTGGGACGCCGCCGTCATCGTTTGAGGTTGCTTCCGCCCTCTACGATTGGCGCACAGATGATCCCGACGCGTATGCCGATCTTCTCGCCATCCACTCGGCTCGACGTGACGCCCTGCTGACCGCAGTAGCCAGCGCTGATTCTGCGGAGGCCGTGCAGGCCATACCCGTGAGTTATGCGGTCTAATTCTGCGTGCCAATAACAACACAAAAAAGCGGGGTAAAACCCCGCTTTTTACATGGCTACTTATGCCAACTTGCGCGCGAATCAGTGCCAACTTGCGCGCCCGCTTATTCTGAGGGGCATAGCGGCGAAGAGTAGACAGCTGGTGGGAGGGATTACCGCGCGCTTAGCGGCTCGGATTACTTCTTTTGGTGAATAATAACGTTGTGAGGTTTTGCGGCAGCTTTCCCGTGGTGGTAGCCCGGTGGTAGCCCAATGAAAAAAGCCCTTACAGTGATTAGCTGTAAGGGCTTGTTTTCTTTGGCTCCCCGAGACGGACTTGAACCGCCAACCTAGTGATTAACAGTCACCCGCTCTGCCGATTGAGCTATCGGGGATCGTTGAGGCAAGGAAGTGTTTACGGAAAATCCGGGCTAAGGTCAAGCAAAAAGTGTAAAAATTACAGATTATTTTTTATGAGCCGTGCCAGCTTTTTTTCATAGCGCTCGGCTTCGCTGTAAATACAGCCGCAGTAGGGCTGGCGGTACAGCTCCAGAGACTTGGAGCGGTCAATGCCTTCCTGCCAGTCCGCGCGAAAATCCCGGTACACAAAATCCGGCCCTGCGTCTGCGGCTTGTGCCAGCCGTGCCCCGGCTTCGCGGATAACCTCGTGAGGCTGATAGCGGGAATAGAGCAGGCTGCTGCTCACAAAGGCAAAGCCCAGCCGGGCGGCAGTGGCAAAGGCGGCCTCTATGCGGCTCGTGCAGCAGTAGGCACAACGCTGCGGAGCAGCATCACGTCCGGCCACAGCGCGCAGCCATGCGGTGATGTCCCAGCTGGCGTCGTCATACACAATGGGTATGCCCAGATGCCGTGCGCATTCTGTGGCGGCATCCCTGCGGCGCAGATATTCCGAAAGCGGGTGGATGTTGGGATTCATGTACCAGGCGGTAACTGCAAAACCTTCATCCAGCAGCCGGGTGGCAGGCATGATGGCGCACGGCCCGCAGCAGACGTGCAGTAAAAGGCTGCGCGAGTGGCGGGGCAGCTTTTCAGGCGCGGCAGGGGTAGCACAGCCGGGTGTGGTGGCCGCAAGAGAAGGCGTATGAACGTCGGCGGCCTCCGGAAAGTCAGGCTTTCCGAAGGCCGTGCCGTTGGCGTTCGTTACGGACGAACGGATATTTCCAGACATTTGCCGTAGTCCTGCTCCATTTCGCGCAAGCTGTCGCGCTTGTGGTTGAGCAGATACAGAGCCAGTTCGGCAGACGTGCCGTAAACGCATTTTTCCTTGCTCTCGGCGCGCAGCATGCGGCGTAGTTCGCGCAGGGCCTGAAGAGCCTGCCACTCAAGGTTGCGGCGCTGCCCTGTGCCGCCGCAGGCCGGGCATGGTTCCATCGTGATAGCCAGAGCCGAAGACCCGGTGCGCTGGCGCACCAGTTCCAGAAGGCCGAAAGCACTCATGCGGCCCACATCGTGGCGCGCACGGTCGTTTTTCATGGCGGAGCGCAGGGTTTTTTCCACTTCAATGATATGCTTTTTGTCGCGCATTTCAATGAAGTCAATGACAACCTGGCCGCCGATATCACGTAGCTTGAGGTGGCGAGCTATGGTTTCGGCAGCTTCCATGTTGGTCTTGTGCGCCATTGCCTCAAAATTGCCCTTGCCCGAAATTTTGCCGGAGTTGATGTCAACGGCCATAAGGGCTTCTGTCTGGTCGAAAACCAGCCTGCCGCCCGAGGGCAGCAGCACCTCGCGGGTGTATATCTGGTCCAGCTGACGGCGCAGGCTGAAGCGTTCCCACATGGATGTCCGCACATCGCTGTGCAGGCGCACCAGGTCGCTTTTGCGGGGGAAAAGCAGGTTGACGGTTTCGCGAATGCTCTGTGCCACGTCTTCGTTATCAACCCATATTTCGCCCACGTCATCCGTCAGATAATCGCGCACGGCGCGTTCCGACAGGCCCGGCTCCTGATAGATAAGAGACGGAGCCGTGACCTCCGTGGCCTTTTTACGGATGTCGCGCCAGACCCTCTTGAGGTATTGCAGGTCATTTTTGAGAGTCGTTTTGGTGGTCCCCGCGCTGACAGTGCGCACAATAACGCCCAACCCCTGGCCGGGATCAATGCCGTTCATCATTTCGCGCAGGCGGCTGCGTTCTTCTTCATCATCCACCTTGCGCGACACGCCGATCTGCTCCTGCCCGGGAGTGAGCACAAGAAAACGCCCGGCCAGCGAAAGCCATGTGGTCAAAAAAGCGCCCTTGCTGCCTGTGGGTTCTTTGACGACCTGTACAAGCACTTCCTGACCGGCCTTGAGTACCTTCTGGATAGGGGGAAACTTTTTGCCCTTGGCCGGTTCATGATGCGTCAGCCAGTACTCGGGGTGGATTTCGTCTATCTGCAAAAAGCCATTTTTTCCGGCGCCATAGCTTACAAACGCGGCCTGAAGATTGGTATCGATGTTGTGGATGACGCCCTTGTAAATATTGCCCTTGATTTTGCGCTGGTGCAGCATGTCCAGGTAATATTCCAGCAACTGGCCGTCTTCGGTCAACGCCACTTCCACCTGTTCGCCGGGCAGAACGCTGATGAACATGCGCCGCCGTGCGTTTGCCGACTCAGACTTGCTTTTGTGCTTGCCGGTCTCAGTGGGAGCGGTTTTTTTGCTGCTTGCCGCCGGGGCTGCGCCCGGGCTTTCCTTGGCGGCAGCTTCATCGGGGGCATTGCCGCTGACGGCGGGAGCCTGTGGGCTTTCTGCGGAAAAGCCTTCGTCCTCGTTCTGCAAAGAGTCTTCACTGTGTACGCTGTCGGCGGCAGAGGTCCCGGCAGCCAGAGCGTCGCCATTTTCACCGTTCAGTTCTTTTTTGCGGTTCCGTCCGCGTCCTCCGCGCCGTCCGCGCCTGTTCTTGCGGCGCGGCACTTCACCGGAAGTTTCGGAGGCCTCGGCGCCTGCGCCGTTTTCTTCCTGAGGGACGGTCTCGCTGGTTGTGAGCGTAAGCGCCAGAAGTTCGGTATTTTCAATGGCAAGAGAGTTCCGTCCCGTCAGGGCCAGCCTTTCTGTGGCGGCCAGGGCCAGCACTGCTGTTTCCGTTTTTACAGTGCCGTGAGCGGCTGTCGGATGAGCGGCGGAAGAGGTGGCGGGCTTTGCCTTTTCGGCGTTGGCTGCCGAGCGGGGCTGCCCGGCCGTGTGCTCTGCCGCGTGTTCCGCTACGGCTGCTGCCGGGGCAGGGGGCGTGAGGTCTTTGCCTTCACGGGCGCTGCTGGAGGCCGGGGGGGTCGGCATGGCCGGCGCAGTCGCACCGGCGGAGGGCGGAGAAATTTTTTCAGCGGCGCCTGCAACCGTTGCTGCTGCGGCGGTCGACTTCGGCTGCGCCGGGGCGACCCTGCCTTCGGCAGCACTCTTGTCAGCGCTTTTGTCTGTCGTTTTTTTGCGGGCAGTGGCTGCGCGCGCTTTTGTTGCCGCGCGGGACCTGGCGGCGCTGGCTGCTTTTGCACCGGCTTCGGGTGCGCCTGCGGCAACAGTGCCGTCCTTGGCAGCGGCACTGGGAGCGGCAGTCTGTACCTTGTTTGCGGCCGTGTCCGCAGGGGCCTTGGCAGCATCAGCGCCCGGGAGCTTTTCACCAGTTTGGCTTGCACTCTTGGGGGATTGCGCCACGCTGGGGGCTGCATCTTTGGCGTCCGGCGCTTTTGCGGCTGCCGCTTTTGGAGCAGCGGTTCCGTCCGTGGCCTTGGTTGCGCTTTTGGCAGTTTTGGCGCCTGCGGCAGCAGAGGCTGTCTTGTCGGCAGGCGCGTCTTCAGAGCCACTTTTTGCGGTTCCGGCGGCAGGCTTGCCCGTGCTCTTTGTGGTCGCCTGTTTGCTTTTTGCGGTTGCGGCCTTGGGGGCCGTGCGCTTGGGAGCTGCGGCGGCAGAGCTGGCGGCCCCCGGCGTTTTTTCTTCGGCCTTGGCTTTCTTTACGGTTTTTTCCACGCCCTCGGCTTCACTTCCGGCGGCTGCTTTGCTTTTTACAGCGGGTTTGGCAGTGCTTTTGGCCTTCGTAGCGGTTTTTTCCACCGTTTTGGTTTTTGCTGCGCCTTTTGCCGCGCTTGCATCTTCGGCTGATCCGGCCTTTGCCGCCGTGCTTTTGGAAGCGGCAACGGGCTTGGTGGCCGTGCTTTTACCTGCCCTGGGCTTGCTTGCTTTGGGGGCGGGCGTATCGGCAGATGGGGAAGAACTGGAAGAAGTCTTGGAAGCGGGGGAGGGTCGGGATGAAGTTTTTTCCGCCTGGCCGGCAGTGGCTTCGGAAGCCGTGGCGCTTTTTCCGCGGGCAGAAGCGCGGCTTTTGGGTTTGGATGTCTTCTGGCCTGATTCGCCTGAATTTTGGGTCTCTGTCACTGGGGTTTCTTGGTCTTTGGTCATGAAAGTCCTTTCAATGCGGGGCGGTTTGCCACCGCGAAAAATTTCAGCAGCATGTTGCTATTCGTAACGAATCCACCGCAGCAGCACCGTTTGGCGCGCTTGTGCGGCAGACATGCTGGTCCGCTTTTCAGAGAGTACGTTTTTTTAAAAAATATGCAAGCTCCCCGTAGGGGTAAACTTGGGTGTAAAATTTTATAATATATTGAAAAATAATCGTATTTCTATTTTTTATGCAACCGCATGCATTTTTGTTTTTTCGTGTGGGGCGCAATAAAAACGCCCGGTTTTTTGCAAACCGGGCGCGTATTTTTCTGGTTGTCACAGCAGGTTCCTGTCGTCTTGCTAGTCTTCTTCCAGCATCTTGAGCTCTGCCGACAACTGGCCGGAATTATAGCGCAGGAGCACATAGCCCCCTTGGGCCAGGGCGCCGGGATTGACCACGATGGTACGGCCCACGCGATCCACAGCTCTTGCCTCGTGTATATGGCCGCACAGGCAGATATCCGGCTGGGCCTCTTCAAGAAATTCACGCACCGCCGTGGAGCCGACATGAATGCCGCCGGGGATGACGTCGCAGGCGGTGTCCTTGGGCGGATTATGGGACACGAGTACGCTGTGCGGGTAATTGCGCGCCTTTTGCCAGCAGGTTTCAAGCCATGCCTCAAAGGCGGATTCGGGAAATTCGCTGGGCGTGCCGAACGGCGTGAACGTGGAAGCGCCAACACCAAAAATGGCGGTATCGGGCGTGAGTTCGCGGGTTACCGTGTGGAGGTTCCAGCCTTTCTCACTGAGCCACTGGTCCACCTCGGGGCGGTCCATATTTCCTATTTGCGCGAGAATCATTGAATTATGGCTGCGCAGGGCGTCCATGACCATTTCGGCCTGCTTGACGCCACCCGTGATGGTCAGGTCGCCGGTGACGATAATGCCGTCGGCCTGCGCCAGTTCGGGAATTTTGGCAAAGCGTTCGGTTTCATCATGAATGTCGCCCACGGCGATCCAGAGGTAATCCTGAGCGTCAGAGCTTGGCATGGCGGTGCATCCTTTGTTACATTGGCACTGCTGTATTATTGCCATACTTCATCATATAAGGAAAGGCCCGGCATGAGTGAAAAAAACACGGATCACGGCCCTTGCGGACGCTGCACACGGCCGCAGTCTGGCCATCCGGGTCAGGATGCCCGCCTCTCCGGAGCACGCCCCGGGCAGCCCGCCTCACAGTTAGACGCGGAGCAGGGGGAGGCCCCGGCGGCCAGCAAGCAGCGGCTGCGTGAGCGTATGGGCCGTCTGCGGCGCGAGCAGCCTGTAGAGCTTGCCGAAAGGCGCGCCCGGGCCGCACAGGAGCGCCTGCTTGATTCCCCCTGCTGGAAGCAGGCGGATTGCGTGGCTCTTTATGTGGGCATTAAGGACGAACTGGGCACCAGCCGTTTGCTGGAGCACGCCTGGAGCACCGGGCGCCTGGTATGGCTGCCCCGCGTGCGCCGGGGCAGCAGGGGGATTATGGATTTTGTGGCCTGTACCGGCCGGGATCAACTGCGGTCCGGCCCGTTTGGCTTGCTGGAACCTGATGCGGCTCTGCCGGGTGTGGGGCCTGAAGACATTTCTGCCCGGGCGGCTCGCAATGATGCCACTGCAGGCCAGGCAACAGCCGGCAGTGCGGCGATGGGCAGCCCGCCGTTTTTGCCGGATCTGATGGTCATTCCCGGTCTGGCTTTTGATGTTTCCGGCGGGCGCCTTGGGTATGGCGGCGGGTATTATGACCGTTTTCTGCAGGCCGGTCTTGATTGCCCGCGTGTGGGGCTGTGTTTTGACTTTCAGCTTGTTTCTGCCCTTCCTCTGGATCCGTGGGACCAGAGGGTTCACCATGTATGCACTGAAGAGCGTTTGCTGTGTCCATAAGCTATATTCCTTTCATGTTTCCGGGCTTGAATTCCGTCCGCTGTGTATTTCAGACCCGTCCAGGCGGCGCTTGCCTGGGTGAGTACGGCGGGGGCAATATTTCTTTCAGCGTTGGTGATGACGCAGCTCATGTGGCGGCCAATCGCCGTGACTTGCTGGCGTCTTTGAAAACTCAGGGCTTGAGCCAATGGGCCGAACTGTCCCAGGTGCATGGCCATGTGATGGTTTTTGAGCCGCAGCCTGTAGCCTGTGATGCCGCGCCTGCCGAAGAAGGCGACGGCATGGCTACTGCGCGGCCCGGCATGGGCCTGTTTATCAAAACGGCAGACTGCCAGCCCATTCTTCTGGCACACAAAAGCGGCCGGTATGTGGCGGCCATGCATGCGGGCTGGCGCGGCAACCGCTGTGATTTCCCCCTCACCGGCCTTGTGCGTTTTTGCGAGCGCTATGATCTCAAGCCGCAGGATGTTTTTGCCGTGCGCGGGCCGAGTCTTGGCCCAGGCATGGCGGAGTTTGTCAATTTTGACAGGGAGTGGGGCGCGGAATTCCGCCCGTGGTTTGACGAAGGCAGCCACACTATGGACCTCTGGAGCCTGACCCGGCATCAGCTCATGCTGGCTGGCCTGCCCGCGCGTAACATTTTTGGCTTGGATATCTGCACGGCCAGCAATAACGAACAGTTTTTCTCCTATCGCCGCGCGAAAGCCTCGGGGCGTCAGGCCAGCATTATCTGGATTCAGAACGGGTAGGGCGGGGCAGGTCTCGCGCAGCCAGTCTTGAAAGGGCCTCTGGCCTACGCCTGATGTTCCTCTGCACGGCGAGCTGGCAAGGTATTTTTGCCGCCCATTGCTTCGGTTCCCGTCTGTCGCCTGTGCGGCCTGAGGCTGACTGCCCTGTGTCTCCAGCGCCGTGCCGCAGGCGCGGCAGTCTTGGCGCACACACGCAGCCGCCTTGCCTGGGCCGCGTTCGGCATTGACAGCCCGTCTGCCCCCGCCTAAAGTATGCGCGGCAATGGTAGCCGGAACACCGGCTTGAAAAGGGAATCCCGTGCAATGCGGGAGCGGACCCGCCGCCGTAAGGTTCATGAACCTCGCACCATGCAGCGCCACTGGAAACGGGAAGGCCGGGGCGGGGGAACCAAGCCGGAAGACCTGCCTTGCCCTGCGGCCCGCGCATGACGCGCAGAGCCGCTGTTGCGGCCAGGGCCGCCACGGCAACGGGTTTTTGCCGGCAGGATTGAGGAAATACGGGCCTCTTCCGCCAATGCGCCAAATGGCGTACTGCGCGGGAGGGGCCTTTTTTATACACCCGGCGGCCTGCCGGGTGCGCAAAGGGCGGGCATGACCGCGACACCATATATATCCTCACATTCCGGCACTGCTTTTCCAAGGCTTTGGCCCGCATTTGCTGTTCTGACAGTCCTGTGGCTTGTTTCGCTGCCGCTGGCCTGTCTGCCCGGCCCTGTTTCGCTATCTGCGGAGCAGGTTTTTCATGCTCTGGCGGCCCAGTTGGGGCTGGTACAGGAGCCGCAGGACGCCTCCCTCATGCTGGTTGTAGGGCAGATACGGCTTGCCCGCGTGTGCCTTGCGGCTTTGTGCGGCGGCGCTTTGGCTGTGGCGGGCGTGGCCTTGCAGGGTGTGTTGCGCAATCCGCTCGCTGATCCTTTTACCTTGGGCATTTCTGCCGGAGCGGCTTGCGGGGCCAGTGTGGCCATCGCCTTGGGCGGCGTTCTGGCCGCAACCCTGAGCGCCCCTTTGGCTGCCCTGCGGCTGCCACTGCCCGGCCCTGCGGCCCTTGTGCCCCCTGCGGCCCTTGCCGGAGCGTTGCTGGCCCTTGCCGGGGCATTATGGCTCGGCCGGGGCGATGGCGGTTTCAGGCGTGAGAGCGTCATTCTGGCGGGCATTGCTGTGGCAGCTTTTCTGGGGGCGCTGGTGGCCCTGATCAAGGCGCTCAACGAAGAATCCGTCACGAGCATCGTGTTCTGGATTATGGGGTCTTTTCAAGGGCGCGGGTGGGACAGCCTGCCATTGCTGCTGCTGACTCTTGTGCCCGGTCTGCTGGCCGTGGGTATGGGCTGGCGGGCGCTGGACGTACTGGCGCTGGGGGATGAGCAGGCCGCCCAGCTGGGCCTGCATGTGGGCCGGGCGCGCCTGTGGCTGTTGGCCGGTGCAAGCTGCATGACGGCGGGCTGTGTGGCCGTGGCCGGGGTCATAGGTTTTGTGGGCCTGGTTGTGCCGCATGTGCTGCGTCTTGTTTTGGGCTGCGGGCATGGCCCTTTGCTGGCCGGAGCATTTTTCGGCGGCGGCGTGCTGCTGGTCTGGGCCGATGTGCTGGCCCGCTGCGTGCTTGACGGCGGGCAGGAACTGCCTGTGGGGGTGGTAACGGCCCTTGTGGGCGGACCATTTTTTGCCCTTCTGGTGCGGAGGCGCACATGACGCGCCCTCTACCCGTGCAGCCAGCCCCGCCTCATGCTCCGGGCCGTGAGGCGTCCCCGGCTGCGCATGCCGGTGGGCCGCCCATACTTGAGGCGCGCGCCCTGTGTGCCGGTTACCGGGAACGCCCGGTCTTGCAGGACATCTGTTTTACGGCGCGGCGTGGTGAATGTGTGGCCCTGCTGGGTCCCAACGGCAGCGGCAAGACTACGTTGTTGCGCTGTCTTTCCGGTGTGTTGCCGGCTGGGGCAGGAAATGTTTTTTTGCAGGGCAGACCTCTTGCGGGCCTGAAGCCGCGCCAGCGCGCCCGCCTTGCCGCCGTGGTGCCGCAGGGCGGCCGGTTCCCCCAGGAACTGACAGCACGGCAGATGGTGTTGCTTGGCCGCTATCCACATCTTTCGTGGCTGGGCAGTTACGGGCGCCGCGACCATGAAGCCGTGGATGCCGCACTGGCAGCCTGCGAAGCAGAATTGCTGGCTCCCCGCCGTCTGGCGGAGCTTTCGGGCGGCGAACTGCAACGGGTGCTGCTGGCAAGGGCGCTGGCGCAGGAAAGCCCGCTTCTGCTGCTTGACGAACTTGCCGCCGGGCTGGACATGGCCCGCATGGTGGGGCTTTTCGACTTGCTGGAGCGTCGCCGTGCTGCCGGAGCCTGTGTACTTATGGCTGTACACGACTGCAATCTGGCTGCCGTGTATGCGACGCGTCTGCTGGGCCTCAAGGCGGGCAGACTGTTTTTTGACGGCCCGGTGGACGCGGTTTTTACAGAGGAGAAGCTCAGTGCTCTTTACGATATCCCTGTTGATGTGCTGCCGCACCCGCGCTGGGGGCTGCCCCAGGCTCTCCTGGCCCGTGCCCGCGGTCCCCGCAGCAGTCTCGCGGACTCTTGCAACGGCGCTGCTTCCTTTGCTGCTGACCCTGACGGTGCATCTGATCCCGGCTCAGGTTTTTGCCGCTGATACTGCTCAGCCCGCGGCTTTGCAAGCAGAGCCAGCATCCGTACCGCACCAGAAAAACAGCACAACGCCTGCCGATACCGGCCATAGTGTCGCCAATGGCGCCCCTGATGGCGTCGATACTCCCATAATGGTCAGTGACGATACCGGGCACGTGGTGCGTCTGCAGCAACCCGCCCGGCGGGTGATAGCCCTGTACGGAGCCTTTAACGAACTTTTACTGGCCCTTGGGGCCGGGGATGTTCTGGCGGCCCGCACCGTGGCTGATGCCGCAGTGCCGGGGCTTGAGCATCTGCCCGCCATCGGAACGCACATGCGCCCCAATGCGGAACTTGTGGTGCGTCAGTCGCCCGATCTGGTCATTCAGCTTGCGGGCCGCAACGAGGCGCTTTTGCAGACGGAAAATCTGCGTGCTCTGGGGCTTGATGTGCTTGTTTTTGAAATGAATTCCTTTGAGCAGATGTTTGCCGTGCTGCAAAAACTCGGCCGTCTCACAGGGCGCGAGAGCGAGGCTTCTGCCCTTGTGAAGGCATGGCGGGAGCGTCTCGCGGCCCTTGAAGCCCGCTATGCGGATATGGAGCCGGTGAGTGTTTTTTACGAGGTACGCTATCCCAACCTGCTGGGAGCGGGGCGCGGCGGCATCGTCAATGACATGATACGCCGTGCGGGCGGGCGCAACGTCATAGCTGACGAAAAAAAACTGGTGCGCTTTAACGAAGAAGCCCTGCTGGCGGCAGATCCGGATGTTTATATCATGCAGCGAGGCCCTATGAATCCTGAGCCACAGCCGTTGGAGCAGCGCCAGCACTACAAAAGCATGCGCGCCGTTCGTGAGGGCAGGGTGCTCGTGGTGGATGAAGAGCGGTTTGCCCGTCCCGGCCCGCGCGCTGTGGACGCTGCCGAAGAACTGGGGCGATTTTTGCATTTCCGGTCAGCCCCCTGAATTTTTCATAAACAATGCTGATGACACGACAAGAGAGCAGACCATGACAGGAGTTTTGTACGGCGTGGGCGTAGGGCCTGGCGCACCGGACCTGCTGACGCTGCGGGCTGTGAACGCCCTTGGCAAGGTGGACGTGATTCTGGCGGCGGCTTCGCCCCGCAACGACTATTCCACCGCGTTGGAGACGGCCAGGCCGCACCTGCGCCCGGATGTGCGCCTGCTGCGCCTGGAATTTCCCATGACGCGCGACCGCACCGTACTGCACGAGGCATGGCGCGTGGCGGCCGAAGCCACGCAGCAAGTTCTGGAGGCCGGAGAAAACGCGGCCTTTCTGACCATTGGCGATCCGCTCGTATACAGCACTTTCGGCTATCTTATGCGCACGCTCAAAAAAAGCGCGCCGCACCTGCCGATAGAGATTATCCCCGGCATCACGTCCATTCAGGCCGCCGCCGCATGTACGGGAACCATCCTGTGTGAAAACAGCGAAACCCTGAGCATCCTGCCGGGCATCAACAGCAGGGAAGAACTTGAGCTGGCGCTGCACGGTGCTGATACGGCGGTTATTCTCAAGGCATACCGCAACCTTCCAGCCATTGTGGAGGCGTTGCGCTCTACCGGACGGCTGGATTCATGCATTCTGGCAAGCCATGTGGAACAGCCTGCCCAGAATCTGCGCTTGGGTATCGAGGCCCAGGAAGGTACGCCCCCCTATATGTCATTGATTCTGAGCAGAAAGCCCAAGGCCGAATAGCACGGAGTAGGAAGGGGAAGGAAAAGGGAAGAGAAGGCTTTGTGGGGGAAGGGGAATTTTTTTCAAAAAAATTTCCCTTCCCCCACACCCCCGCCCCCACAACACTTTTCAATCAAACACTATTCTAACAGATGCGCGGCAACTGCGCGCCTTCCAGCATACCCAGCAGCCGGCGGCCGCCGATGCGTGTTTGCAGGCTTACCTGCGCCTTGCCGTCAGTAACCGTACCCACACGCGCCGCTTCCTTGCCGTAGGGCGAGCGGCGCATGGCCTTAAGGGCTGCTTCGGCTCTGTCTTCAGGCACAATGCAGATGCACTTGCCCTCATTGGCAAGGTACAGGGGGTCCAGCCCCAGGAAAGAACAGCCGCTCTTTACCGCTTCATGTACGGGAATGGCGCTTTCTTCCAGCACAATGCCTACCTGTGACTGCTCGGCAATTTCATTGAGTGTTGTAGCCAGCCCCCCGCGGGTGGGGTCACGCAGCACATGCACCGGCCCGGCGCTTTCAAGAATATCGACGACCATATGGTTGAGCGGGGCAGAGTCCGAGGCCACGTCCGTTAGAAAGGAGAGTCCTTCGCGGCTGCCCATAACCGTCAGGCCGTGGTCGCCCATGGCTCCGCTTACCAGCACGGCATCGCCGGGGCGGGCATTATGCCCGGAGGGCACGGGATCAGCAAAAACTTCGCCGATACCGGTGGTATTGATGAATATTTTATCACACGCTCCGTGCGGAACCACCTTGGTGTCTCCGGTAACGATGAGCACCCCGGCTTCGCGGGCGGCGGCGGCCATATCGGCAGTGACGCGTTCCAGCGTTTCAAGGGACAGGCCCTCTTCAAGTATGAAGGCGCAACTCAGGTAGCGGGGGCGCGCGCCGAGCATGGCTACGTCATTGACCGTGCCGTGCACGGCCAGGCTGCCGATGCTGCCGCCGGGAAAGATCAGGGGCGTCACTGTGTAGGAATCTGTGCTCATGGCCAGAGGACCGCGCACATCCGTCAGCAGGGCCGCGTCATCCATGCGCTCCAGCAGGGGATTGGAAAAATGGCGAAAAAAGCACTGGGCCACCAGGCGCTGTGAGGCCCTGCCACCGCTGCCAGCATCCAGAAGAAGACAGTCTTCCATTATCGCTCCGAATATTTGAAGTAGGCGGCACAACTGCCCTCGGTGGACACCATGCATGGTCCCACCGGCGTGGCGGGCGTGCATTTTTTACCGAAGAGCGGACAGGCCGGGGGCGTAATGCGGCCCTTGAGCACATCTCCGCAGCGGCATCCGGCCAGCGGCGGCACGTCCGGCAGCGTGAGGCCAAGGCGCTTCATGGCGTCCATATCCTCGTATTCGGCCCGCAGCACCAGCCCGCTGTGCGGTATGCTGCCAATGCCGCGCCACAGGGCGTCTGCCGGAGTGAAAAACTGTTCCAGCAGGGCGCGGGCGCGCGGATTGCCCGTGTCGTCCACAGCGCGGGGATAGGCATTGACCACGGCCGGGGTCTTGTCGCGCAGCTGCTCGGCCATCATGCACAGGGCCAGCAGAATGTCGGCTGGCTGAAAGCCGCCCACCACGCCGGGTACGCCATAGTCCTTTGCCAGAAAATCATATGGTTGCAGGCCGAGGATGGTGGACACATGCCCGGGCAGCAAAAAGGCTTCCACAGCGCACTGGCTGTCGTCCAGCAGGGCGCGCAAGGCGGGGGGAACCAGCTTGTGCAGGGAAAGCACGCAGAAATTGTCAAGTCTGCGCTGGCGGGCTGTCAGCAGGGTGGCGGCCACGGTGGGGGCGGTGGTCTCAAAGCCTATGCCCAGAAAAACCACGGTGTCGCCGGGGTTTTCAGCCGCCAGGCTCAGGGCGTCCAGCGGCGAGTACACAATTTCCACCCGCGCACCCTGGGCCTGGGCGTGCTTGAGGCTGCGTCCGTCGGGGCCGGGTACGCGCAGCAGGTCGCCAAAGGTGGCAACAATAACCCTGTCACGCCCCGCCAGGTCAAGAAAAGCGGCCACTTCGGCGTCATGTGTGACGCAGACGGGACAGCCCGGCCCGGAAAGGTGGGCCACAGCAGAAGGCAGCAGGGAACGCAGGCCGCTTTGGAAGATGGCTACCGTATGTGTGCCGCATACTTCCATAAATCGCATGGGACGTCCGTCCAGCGCGCGATTGAGACGGTCCAGCAGGCTATGGCAGAGCTGCGGGTCCTGAAAGGCGTTTTCCAGTTGCATGATGCTCCTCTTGTGGTGCTTCCAAAAAATTATGGCCGGAACTGATTACGGGGCAATGTGCCGCTGCGCTGACAGACGTTTTGTATAATACCTCCGCACAGGCGCGGGCAGGTTTTGTCTGCCGCCTGTGGTCATTTCAGGCGTTGCAGCGTGCTGCCGCGGGCAGTGGCAACATCAGGGGCAATCCCGGCACGCCCCGCTTCCGTGCGTAATACTGCTTACGGCCAGGAAGCGGCAGTTGCGGCCGGGGCAGGTGCCCGGGGACAACTGCAGAAAACCGCACAGCCGGAAGACAAAACGCGGCAACGCCCATGCCCCTACGGCAGGGGAGCCAGCATATCCAGCCCAGCCCCCACCGGCAGGCCGCACATGAGGTTGGCGTTGGCAAGCGCCTGGCCGGAAGCGCCGCGGCACAGGTTGTCGATGGCGGCCAGAATGGTCAGTCTGCCTGTGCGCGGGTCTACCACAAGCCCCAGGTCACAGAACATGCTGCCGCGCACAAAGCGCGTTTCGGGCAACGCCCCCTTGGGCAGTACGCGCACCCAGGGGCTGTGCGCCCAGGTGGCCTTGAAGGCTTCGCGTACTTCGTCCAGAGTGGTTTTGGGGTTTTTCAGCCTGGTATAGATGGTGGACAGGATGCCCCGGTTAAGCGGCAGGATGTGCGTGTTGAAGGAAAGGCGGACGTCCTGCCCGGCCAGCAGGGACACTTCTTGCTCAATTTCCGGCGTATGCCTGTGCGTGGGCAGGCCGTATGCGCGAAAATTATCTGAAATTTCGCAGTAGAGGGTTCCCACGGCAGCCTTGCGGCCCGCGCCTGTGGCTCCGGATTTGGCATCCACTACAATATCGTCGGCATGAACGAGATTGTTCTTGATGGCCGCATACAGGCCCAGAATGACCGATGTGGGATAGCAGCCGGGATTGGCGATCAGGCTTGCCCGTGCCGCTTCGGCTGCGTATAGCTCCGGCAGGCCGTATACGGCCTTGGGCAGGATGTCCGTGTGGGTGTGCTCGTGCCTGTACCAGGCACTGTAGACTGCGGGATCGCGCAGGCGGAAGTCTGCGGAAAGGTCCACGACCTTTGTTCCGGCCTCAAGCAGCGGCGCGGCCATATCCATGGCTGTTCCGGCAGGAACGGCCAGAAAGACCACATCGCACTCCCTGGCGGCCTGTTTGGCGTCAAAGACGCTTATGACCACATCCGCGCCGGGCATGTGTTCCAGAAAGGGGTAGTATTCGCCAAGGCGCTTGCCCGCCTCGGCCCGTGAACAGGCCATGACAAGCCGCATGGAGGGATGGCTTGCCAGAAGCCGCGCCAGTTCCATACCTGCGTATCCCGTAACTCCCACCAGCCCCGCTTTGAACATCTTCATGCCGTCAATCCTCTAACGCGCCGCAAAGGCAGCGAAAAAAGCCCATAAACCCCGCCTCGTGAAGCGGGCATGCCATAGTGGTCACGGGTCTCTGTCTGCGGCGCGCCGTGCCGCGTCGACAGGGCGGCGCTGCCTATGCGGGAGTCTGCCCCTTGTTGGACAGGCACTCGCAATCAGGGCCGCATTTGATGACAAATTTCATGCGCAGCTCGTAAAGGATGCTTTCGAGCAGCTTACGTTCCTGTTCGTCGAGGCAGCGCTCCGTTTTCATGTGCAGCATTTCAAGCACGTCGATGCTGTGCTTGGCCAGAGGCAGGTTTGTCTCGGTGCTGCCGGTTTCAGGGTTGGGTACTTCGCCCAGATGTACCAGGGCGGAAGATGCCAGGGAGAGAATAAATGTGGAAAACGTCACTTCGGGCATGGGCCCGCCGGAGGCATGGCCTGACGAGCAGCCGCAGGATTGTTGGTTCATGTTGACCTCGTGGCGCAAAGCGCTCTGAAGTTTTCAGCTTTGGGAACATGTATTCCCAAAGCGTTGAAGATGCCCGCTTCGGCGTTCGGTTGTGCAGACAGGCTGCGCCGAAGTCTTTGCAGCGGGCGGGTACTCTTGCAGCCGCCTCAGGGTGAAGCGGCTCAGGAGCAATGCAGTGGCGCTGTCAGGCGCCGTAATGAGCGTTCTGAAAACCTTGAGAACAGACATCTCAAGGTGAAGCTGCTCTAGCTATAGACCTGAGGCAACGGAGCGCCGGGCCTGCCTTCAAGGGCTGCACGATAGGCGGCCATGCCCTGCTCCAGATAGTCGCGCGAGCCGCTGTAGCCGCCCACGGCCCGCAGGCTGTCGTTGAGGGCGTAAAGGCCGGCGGCCACATCCGCCCAGTCCACCCATCCCATATGGCCGATGCGCGCCATGCGCCCCTTGTAGTGGTCCTGCCCCCCGGCCATGCATACGCCGTGTTTTTCCTGAGCCAGACGCAATACCTTTGTGCCATCAACTCCGTCAGGCAGCAGTACGCTGGTGATGCCCCACGCAAAATCTTTTTTGGCAAACAGCTCCAGCCCCATGGCCGAAAGGCCTGCGCGGGTGAGCATGGTCAAGGCCCATTGCTTGGCATACACGGGTTTCAGCCCGTTTTCCAGCAGCATGTCCAGGCTTTCCTTGAGTCCGAGGATAAGTCCCACAGGAGAAGTAAAGCAGGTTTGCCCCTTGAGCACATTCTCGCGCTCTTTGACCAGATTGAAGTAAAAACAGCCCGGCGTCTGCTTTTCGGCACAGGCCCAGGCCCGCCCGGACAGCGCCAGCAGCGCCAGGCCAGGGGGCAGCATGAGGCCTTTTTGCGAGCCGGTGAGCAGGCAGTCCACTCCCCATGCATCCATGGGGCAGGGTGAAAGGCCCACTGCCGAGATGCCGTCCACTACCAGCAGGGCCTGGCTTTCGCGGGTGATGCGGGCCACGGCCTCCACAGGGTGAAGCACACCGGTGGATGTTTCGGAAAGCTGGATAAGCACTCCGGCAATGGACGGATCCGCCTTGAGGGCCGCTTCCACGGCTTCAGGCCTGACGGCCTGGCCCCACGGCACAGGGATGGTTTCTACTTCCAGGCCGCGCGACAGGGCAATTTCACTCCAGCGCTGGCTGAATTTGCCACCGTCGATCACCAGCACTTTTTGCCCCGGCGCGAAAAGATTGTACACGGCTGCCGTCATGGCCCCCGTGCCGGAACAGGAGAGAGGCAGCACCGTGCCGGAAGTGCCGAAAAGTGTTTGCAGGCTTTGCTGAACCTGCCCCATGATCTCTTTGAATTCGCTTTTGCGATGGTGGATCATGTCCCGGGCCAGAACAAGGCGCACGCGCTCGGGCAGGGGCGTGGGGCCGGGGGTGAGCAGGCGAAACTTGTTAAGCATGTGGCTGTTCCTTATGTTTTGCGTTCCGTAAATGCTTTTGTGCCATGCCGGGGCCGCACACGTTTTTTCGCCGTTTCGCGCCGCCGTGCCCGGCGTTGCGTGCCATATCCGCAGCAGGCCGCAGGTGCGGCTTCAGGGCATTTTACACTTGCACGGCCCGCAAGGGTATGGAGACAAGCCCTTGCGGAGCAACAGACGCAGACGGATTTTACCTGCCGTAAGCGACCGTTTCAGGTGCTGGCTGCTCTGGCTGCCGGCACGGTACCGGCGTAAGGGGGCGGCGGTAACAGTCTGCGCCCGCAGGGCTTTTGCGTCAAGCCCGGTTGCCGGGTGGGGACTGTGCCGCCCGTGTATTGCCCTGCGTGTCCGGCATGCCAATGGCAGGGGCAGAAGCGCGGCTTCTGCCCCTGCGGATTCTTCTATTGCCCGGAGCTTACAGCTTGTATGGCTTCAAATGTCAGGCGCAGAGCTTCCATCTGCTCCCTCAGGGCGTGTTCACCCGGTTTGGCAGTAACGGTAAGCAGCATGCCGGGATTGTCCAGCAGGGCAATAAGATCAAGCACAAGGGCCGTGCGCCCGGGCGTGGTCTGTATTTCAAGGCTGCCCGGCCGGGCTGCAAACGTTTGCAGGCTGCGGCGTATGGCGTCATTCTGTTGTCCGGCCCTGACGCCCGGCAGCGCGGCGAGGGCTTCAAGCGCGCCCACGGCCTGAGGCACGTTGGTGGAGATGTTGAGTCCGAGCCAGGCAGTAAGGCCTTCGTCTTTATACTTCAGGCTGAAATCGCTGAAGCTCTGTGTAAGCAGGTCTTCCAACGCGTTTGTGCCGGGTTTTTCGTTGAGTTTTACCTCGCAGTCAAGAACTCCCAGCCCGGCAGCGCTGACCAAGGCTGTTTTATGGCTTGCGGCTCCGCTGGAGCGTGATTCAAAGGCCATATCCATATTCAGCGGGGGCAGCGTCAGGTCCAGCAGGGCCCGGAGCAGGCTTGAGGGGGCCGTAAGCCCTTTGACACTGCTTCTGGTATGGACGGGCGCGTTGGAAAGCCACTCGAAAACCGCTTCCTTGACCTGTACCGAGCTTGTTTCCACAGCAAAGGTCATGTCGGCGGCATAGGCCTTGCGCAGCAGGGGAGGCTCCGCGCCGAGCACGGTTTCCATAAGCGGCATGAGTTGGTTCAGGGCTTCGTCCGGATCGGCCTGCCCGCTGGCATCCACAATCCGGCGCAGCAGGTCTTCATCGGGCAGGGTGAGTCCTTCCTGCCGGATATGGCCGATGCTTATGCCGGGTGTGCCGTCCACGCGCACTTCCAGGCCGTCCAGGGCGATGCTGTCAATGGTACGTCCCTGCCAGCCGCGCATGCTCGTTTCTTTCAGGCTCAGCCGTGTGGAACCGCTGGGACCGGGAATGTCCACGGTGATAAAATGGGCGTGGGTATTGTCTGCCCCCATGCTGTAAGTAGCGGCCACCATGTCGACAGGCTCGTGCCTTTCCAGCGTCTGCCGCACCAGAAACGGCATGGCCCGGATGACGTCTATTTCTTCGCGCTGCACAGCCACCCTGTTGTCGGGAGCCGTCATGGCAAGGTTGCGCAGCACCACGTTTTCGGCCACGTCCACCATGTCTTTGCCGTCAAGAACCATGTTGCGCAGCGGTGTGAAAACCAGAAGCATGCGTACGGGAAGACGGAAGGAAATTTCGGCAACCTGCCATGTTTCCGGTCCCTGGGGACGCTCGCCCTGCAGGCTCAGCCCCCGGATGGACATCTCGCGTGACAGGGGCGAAAAATTCACCTGTTCCGCCGTGGCCGTATAGGCCTTGCCCTGGGGGCTCATGGTCATGTTGCCGAGAGCATTGAGGGTCTGCTCCTGAATAACAGAACGCAGTCCAAAGCCCAGCGCGGCCAGACCGCCCGCGACCAGAACGGCCAGGACGATCAGAATGGTGAGCAGCTTTTTCATAAGCAGGTATTTCCTTTATGTGTTTGGCATGGCGCACGTGCCGGGTGGCCTCGTTTTTTCGCCAGCGGGCTTGTCTGTGCGGACCGCCGCGTCAATCCACCCTGTGGTGACAACCCAGGCTGGCGCGGTTGCGCATGGCCGCCTGAATGATGACGTAGGCTGTCTGTGAGCCGTGAAAAAGGTCCACAAGGCGTCGTGAAATGCGGGTATATTTATAAAAGTCGTGGATATGCCGCACAAGGTCGCGCATGTCTTCAAACGCCCTGCGCAGCCGGGCCTCTGTGCGCGAAATGCCCACATAGTTCCACATGGTATTGCGTATGTTGGTCCAGTCCTGAGCCACCAGGGCCGGGTCATCGCGCCGTTCGTCCCCTTCGTGCAGCCAGTCGGGAATGGCGGCGGCCAGGCCCTTGGGCAGGCCGCTTTCGGCCTTGAGGCGGCGGTTCAGGTCTTTGCCGCAGCTGACACCCCACACCAGGGCCTCGAGCAGGGATGTACTCGCCAGGCGGTTGGCCCCGTGCAGCCCGGTGCAGGCGCACTCGCCAATGGCGTAAAGACCGCGCATGGATGTACGCCCTCGCTCGTCGGTAAGCACACCGCCGCAGAAATAGTGGGCGGCGGGAACAACGGGGATGGGCTCGCGGCGGATGTCGATGCCGGCTTCAAGGCACTTCTGGAATACCGTGGGAAAACGTGTGGGCAGGTCCTGTTCCACACCGCTCACGTCCAGAAAAAGGCAGGGCGCACCGTTATGCAGCATTTCGTCCATCATGGCCTGGGCCACCACATCACGCGGGGCCAGGTCGCCGCGCGGGTCATAACCCTGCATGAAGGCTTGTCCCTTGTGGTTGAGCAGGCGCGCGCCTTCGCCGCGCATGGCCTCGGTGATGAGCGAGCGGCGGTTGCTGCGTTCTTCATAAAGGGCTGTGGGGTGAAACTGCATGAATTCCAGATTTGCCAGATCCACACCGGCGCGAAACGCCATGGAAACGCCTGTACCCACGCAACCCGGGGCATTGGTGGAATGCAGGAATACCTGCCCCACGCCGCCCGTGGCAAGCACCGTCCAGTCCGCTAGGATGGTTTCCGGTTCGCCGCTTTCCTCGTTCAGGACGTACGCGCCCATGCAGCGATTGTTGATCTCGTAACGGTATTGCGAGGTCCTGGCGTGGTGGCGGCTTGTCAGAAGGTCAATGGCGGCGCGGTGGTGCAGGCGCGTGATGCGCGGGTGGACCATGATCTGGGCTGTAAGGCCTTCCATGATGGCCCGGCCCGAGTAATCGCGGCAATGCAGGATGCGCGGTGTGGAATGCCCGCCCTCGCGGGTCAGGTTAAAGCTGCCGTCTTCATTGCGGTCAAAGGGAACCCTGGCGCGCTCGATGAGCATGTCGTCAACGCAGGAAGGCCCCTGACGGCAGAGAAAGCGTACGGCTTTGCGATAGTTGTAATTGTGTCCTGCTACAAGGATATCTTTTTCCAGGGCAGCGGCGTCATCGCTGTTCTGGCCTCCGGCGGTTCCCGGCCCGCCGTTTCTGGCGGGGTCGGCACGATAGATGATGCCCCCCTGGGCCAGTTCGGAGTTGCCGTCGAGCAACTGGCTCCCGGCGTTGATAAGAAGCACTTCATGACCGGCATCGGCCAGCGTAAGGGCGGCGGTGCATCCGGCAATGCCCGAACCAATAATTAATACGGGCACATGACGGCGACTGACATTCACGGCACAAACCTCATTGGCCGCATACTTCAAGCATGCGGGTTAGCGAGAGGCGGGCGGGGGGGCAGAGTTCCTCCTCGATCGCCAGAGGGGTGGCTTTTTGAGCGGTAATTGCCTCGAGAATGGTCCAGAGCTTTTTTTCCGTCACTTTGGCCATGTTGCCGCAAATGGCGTGTCCCAGGGGGATTATGCGGCATTGGCCCGCATGGCGGGCAGCAAGGCGGTGGACAAGATTGTTCTCGGTTCCCACGATGAGCGTGGAGCCAGGGGCTTCAGCGGCCACGCGAGCCGCGTCTTTGATCAGGTAGGATGTGGAACCGGCGCCGTCGCAGACTGCGATGACATCCTCGCGGCATTCGGGGTGAGCAATGACGCGGCAGCCCGGGTGCGCGGCGCGCATTTCACGTACATCGTCAGGGTCAAACCGGGCGTGGATGGCGCAGCAGCCCGGCCAGAGCAGCAGCTTTCTGTCCAGGGCCTGGGCTTCCGGCTCCACCAGTCCCCTGGAGCCTATGCGCAGCACGTGCCTTTCGTGTGGGGCGATACCCAGGGCCGTTGCCGTATTGTTGCCCAGGTGCATGTCGGGCAAAAACAGCACGCCGTCCCCCTGCTTCATGGCCCATTGCAGCATGATGCCCGCATTGGCTGATGTACACACGGCGCCGCCGTATTCACCCACCACGGCCTTGAGGGCCAGATCAGTATTGACGTAAGCTAGGGGAATGACCTTGCGGCCAAGGGCGTAAAGCTGCTCCAGCACCTTGCGGGCCAGTGGGGCGGGGGTCATCCGCGACATGAGGCAGTCCGCGTCCATGCTCGGCAGGTAGACTGCCTGGCCCGGCTTGGCCAGCAGCGCCGCGGATTCGCCCATAAAGTAGACGCCACAAAAAACGATATGGTCCGCGTTCACCTGGGGCACACGGCGGGCCAGTTCCAGCGAGTCGCCCGTGATGTCGCAGTGCTGCACCACGGCATCGTTCTGGTAGTGGTGGCCCATAATGCAGAGCCTGTCGCCAAGCTGGCGCTTGATAGCCTGAATACCGGCACTGATGTCTTGCATTGTCTTGTCCCTGTGCTGAAAGTGGCAGCCCCGCGCGGCATCAGGCCGGCAGCAGGGTCATGCTGAAGTCCGCCGCCACGGCGGAATGGGTTAGCCGTCCCACGGAGATGAAGTCCGGCCTGCGGGGGGCCGTAAGGGCCAGTTCGCGCAGATTTTCCAGCCGCACGCCGCCGCTGACTTCGGTTTCAATATCCGGGGGAACCAGAGCCAGAGCCTCGCTCAAAAGCGCTCCGCCCATATTGTCCATCATAATGCGATCGGCGCGCGCGGCAATGGCCTCGCGCACATGCGCGATGGTGCGGCACTCCACCTCAATGGGGGGGCAGGGGCTGTAGCGGCTGCGCAGGGCAGCAACGGCCGAGGCAATGGAGCCGGCCGCATCGATGTGATTATCCTTGAGCATGAGCATTTCAGCAAGGTTTTTGCGGTGGTTGGACGCGCCGCCTGCCTGCACGGCGTATTTTTCCGGCCAGCGCAGGCCGGGGGTGGTCTTGCGCGTATCGAGCAGGCGAACGCCGGTTCCCTCAAGTTCCCGCACATAACGGGCCGTGAGGTTGGCTATGCCCGAAAGATGGGTTATGAAGTTCAGGATAACGCGTTCGGCCTTGAGCATGGGCACAGCCGGAGCGGTAATGCGGGCCACCTCCGTCATGGCCGGTACGCGGGCCGTCTCGGGTACAAGGGCCTGCCATCTGAAGGGCGCGCCCAGGCTGCGGAATACCGGGCCGATCACGGGCAGCCCCACCACCAGGGTATCCTCTTTGGCTCGTATGGCCGCATTCAGGTACGCATCAGGAGAGAAAAGGCCCATGGCAGTCAGTTCCGGACCGTCTTCTTCAAGGGCGAGATCTATGGATTTTTGTAGAAGCCGCCGTCCTTCGGGAGAAAAAAAAGCGGCCCAGGGCGTATACATTGCGCTTGTTCCCATTCCTTTCGCATGCTAAGTGAAGGGGTGCCGCCCCGGTCAGAATGCCACGCGCGGCACGTTGACCCCACACGGCGTCCTGCGCCGTTGGGCGGGTGATTGAAGTAGATAGAATGCCCAGTGCGTCGCGTCAAGCTGCGTGAACCTCGAGAGCATTTTCACATATGCGCCTTGCCGCATGGCAGGCGCTTTTCACGGCATTGCCGCTCCTTCGGGAAGTATTTTTGAGCGAAAGGCGCGCTATGGCAGATTATCGTAATAAAGAACAAGAAATGCGGCCTGTTGAGGCCACAGAGCGGGAAGACGCCCGCACCGCCGTTCCGTTGACGCAAGCGCCGGAACACGGCGTAAAGGCCGATTCTCCTTCACAGGACGCGGGCTTTGCGTCGTCTGATGCCGGTGCGGTACACGCATCCGGTGATTGCCCGACCGCTTCTGGCGGGGCAGCTTCTGAAGATTATGCAGATGCAGGCGCTCCGGAAGATGTGCTTTCTCCTTCTGCTTCGGCCGGCGACGGCCGTGACGGCGGCGCTTTGCCCGGAGCGGCGGGCGTGAGTACGGAAGCGGCAGCCATTGATGAAGAATATGAGCCGGAATTTCTGGATCAGGAGTTCATTCACCCGGCCGACATGGCCGACCATCTGGAAAACCTGAGCCTTGAAAAGCAGGTGAGCACGCTTGCCCGCATGTCCAAAGAGGACGCGGCCGAAGCACTGGCAGAGCTGGACGGCAATGTGGCCGTGGACCTGCTGGAAAATCTGGATACGGACGTGGCCGCCCAGATTATTGCCGAGATGTCCCCGGACGACGCCGCCGACGTGCTGGACGAGCTGGAAGAGGACCACCGCGACGCCCTGCTGGAAAAACTGACCCGCGAAGACTCCGAAGAGTTGCGCAGCCTGCTCAATTTCGATCCGGACTCCGCGGGCGGGGCCATGAACACGGAACTCATCCTGCTGGAGTGCAACCAGACAGTGGATGAGGCCATCGCCCATATCCGCACCGAAATGGCCGAGAAGGAAAGCCCTTATTACGGCTATGTGGTAGACTCGCATGACGTGCTCGTCGGCGTGCTCTCCCTGCGCGACCTCATGCTGGCCCGTCCCGGAACCATCGTGGGGGATGCCGTGGTCGGGCAGAGCGTCATCAGCGTCACCTATGATACAGACAGGCGTGAGGTGGCCAGCCTGCTCTCACACTACAATTTCATGGCCATGCCTGTTGTGGACAATGAGGGTCACATCATGGGTGTCATTACCTATGACGACATCATGGACATCATGCACGAAGAGGCCAGCGCCGACATGCTGGGCATGGTGGGTGCCGACCCGGAAGAAAGCGTGGACACGCCCTGGAAAGAGAGTGTGCGCAAACGCCTGCCCTGGCTTTTTGTCAACATGTTCAACTCGGCGCTTTCGGCTTCGGTGGTGTACATGTTTGAGGGCAGCATTGCCGAAATGGCCGTACTTGCGGTGCTCATGCCTATGGTAGCCAACCAGGCGGGCAATACTGGGCAGCAGGCTCTTGCCGTTATGATCCGTCAGCTGGCTACAGACCGCTTTGACCAGAAAAAAGCCTGGATGGCGGTGGTGCGCGAAGGCAAGATCGGCCTTGTTACCGGCATCGTCATGGCTGTCACAGCCTTTTTCGGCGTGTGGTGGTTTACGGGAGTTGCGGCCATAGGTGCTGTCATGGGCGGGGCGCTTATGTGTGACATGCTGCTCGGGGCCATTTCCGGCGGCTCCATACCGCTTATTTTTCGCGCGCTGGGGCGTGACCCCGCGCATGCTTCCAGCATATTTCTTACCACCATTACGGATGGCGCGGGCTTTTTCATCTTTCTCGGGCTGGCTTCGCTTTTTCTGCTGTAGCCGCGCAGCCTGTCCGCACTGTTGAGGAGCGGCCGCCCCAGGGTCGCCCGGTCACCGCTTTGAACAAAGGATGAGTGGACAGGCGTATGGAAATCTGCCGCATCCTGCTTGTTGACGACCACAAGCTGCTTATGGAAGGCGTGCGCAGCCTGCTGGCCCCCTATGCGCACTTGCGGGTAGTGGGCATGGCCCTTGCCGGTGGCGAGGCAGTGGCCCTGGCCGCCTCGCTGACGCCGCACCTGATGGTGCTGGACCTCGGCATGCCCGGCATGAATGGGGTGGAAACCGCGCGCGCCGTGCTTGAAGTACGCCCGGCCACACGCATTCTTGTCTATACCGGGCATGAGGATCAGCGCTGGCTGCCCGAGCTTATCGATCTTGGCATCATGGGGCATGTACGCAAATCCGAGCCGCCGGGCGTGTTGTTGCGTGCCATCGAAAACGTGCGCCGGGGCGAGATATTTTTAAGTTTTTCTGATCCTGGCGGGCGGCTGGCGGCCCTTTTGCGCGAACGCCGTCAGGCGGTGGACGAGTCCGGCGGCGATGGCTGCGGCGACCTGTCCGCTCTGTCGCCCCGGGAAAAAGAGATTTTTCGCCTGCTGGCAGACGGGCACAGCGTCAAGGCCATCGCGGGCGACCTGCATATCAGCCCCAAAACCGTAGAAACCCACAAATATAATCTGCTCACCAAGTTACAGGCCGGGTCTGTGGGCGATCTGGTTAAAATTGCCATCCGTCACGGTCTGGTCAAAGTCTGATCACACTCTGATCAAAGCCTGAATTTCCGTTTCACGCATTCGCGTTGATATTCCATCTTTCACAGCGCGCGGTACAGCCGCGTTTTTTTGTGCCTTTTTTGCGGTTACGTTGTAAAATATGCCGCGTTTTCATGCCTGTACCCAATCTTTAATGAAAAGCGCCCTTCGTGGCGCAGCGTCGTGCCCGACCTTTCTGGAGCGCGTATGCCGCGCTTTGTTCCGTTTCGTCTGCTTTGGTTTTGGCACTGCGGCCCATGCCCATGCCGGAACAGCCCTTCATTTCCGTCTGGGGAAAACCCTTAGGTATTTTTTCACAAATCAGGATTCTCCCGATGGCGTGTGCCGGACATGAATTTTAGTCTTGCCCTGACCGAAAAAACAAATGCGCCGGTCTGAGGCGCAAGGGGGAGACGATGGCCTGTGTTTTTCGTGAAGATTCCGCAAGGGTTGCAAGAAGCCATATGGCAAAGCTCCTGTTGTTGCCTGTCATGCTTATGCTGTGTTTCGCCGCGCCGTTGACGGCGCTGGCCCAGGATTCCGCTGGTGGTGCAGAACAGGGCCAGGCTGCGGTTGTTGATGCGCAGTCTGCGCCGTCGGCCTTGCAGGAGCCTGGACAGACGGTACAGCAGGCGCCCGGCCAGGCCGGTGATCCGCTGCTCACCCAGACCCAGCGGCAGGCAGACGCCCAGGCGGATGCCGCTCTGGTGGACAATCATCCCTGGTGGTTCTGGCCCATCGCTCTGCTGGTTTTTTGTTTTATTCTCGGCATTATTGCCGTTATGGCCGGTGTGGGCGGCGGCGTGCTTTTTGTGCCGCTGGTCAGCGGTTTTTTTCCTTTCCATCTGGACTTTGTGCGCGGCGCGGGCCTGCTGGTGGCTCTGGCGGGCGCGCTGGCAGCCGGGCCGGGCTTGCTGCGCCGTAATTTCGCCAACCTGCGGCTGGCTCTGCCCGTAGCGCTTATTGCTTCGGCCTGTGCCATTGTGGGAGCCATGCTGGGCCTGGCCCTGCCCACGCACGTCATCCAGACCTGCCTTGGCGCGACCATTCTGGCCATTGCCGTACTTTTGCTGCTTTCTAAAAATTCTGTGCGTCCTGTAGTGACAAAGCAGGATGCCGTGGGCCTGGCCCTCGGTATGAACGGCGTATTTCTTGAGCCAAGCACCGGCGAGGTGGTGGAGTGGAAAACCCACCGCACTGTTGCCGGACTGCTGCTCTTTATTGTCATCGGCATCATGGCGGGCATGTTCGGCCTTGGGGCCGGGTGGGCCAACGTGCCGGTGCTCAACCTGCTTATGGGCGCTCCCCTCAAGGTGAGCGTGGGTACGTCCAAGTTTCTTCTTTCCATCACAGATACTTCCGCCGCCTGGGTTTATCTCAATCAGGGCTGCGTCATCCCCCTCATGGCCATTCCGTCCATTGTAGGACTTATGCTCGGCTCTGTGGTGGGTGTGCGCCTGCTGGCCGTCGCCAAGCCCAAATTCATCCGTTATATGGTGATTTTTGTGCTCCTTTTTTCCGGCGCCAAAGCCCTCATGAAGGGACTTGGTTGGTAAATTTCCTGACCGGACTGGACTTTTTGGGAGGATAGTATGAATACTGTGGATGTTAAGAACGATATCAAGGCTTCTCCGGCGCAGGTGCGCTATGCCGATACACTGTTTTACGGCTCGCTCATCGGCTTCGTAACGATGCTTGTGACCTATGCGCTCTATGTCTTCGGCGTGCTGGAGCCGCAGATTCCCCTGGATGAACTGCCGCGCCTGTGGGTGCACAGCGCCGCGGACTATCGTGCCGCAGGGAGTATTCCCCAGGGGTGGGGTTGGCTTGCACTGGTAGGCAAGGGCGATATATGCAATTTTTTGGGCATAGCCTTTCTCGCGGCCCTGACTATCTTCTGTTTTGTGCAGCTTGCCTGGACCCTGGCCCGGCACAGACAGTGGCTCATGATGTGTATTGCCATTGCTGAAGTGCTGGTGCTGAGCCTCGCGGCTTCCGGCGTGCTGGTAGCCGGGGCGCACTAGGATGTGTGCCCGCTTTTTCAGCCATGCGGTAAAAAGCGCCCGGTTCGAGGCAGTTGGGCCGCTTGACGGAGCCACAGGCAGGCCCTCATGACGGCGCATGCCGGCGCCTGATCAGGATATGACGGGCTGCACCGTGAAAAAGCACGTTTGAAGCTTGCGCCAGCGCGCAGCCCGGAGGAAGCATGTTCGCCGCCATAAAAAACGCCTTTGCCCACCTGCTGGAAGTGCCCGAGGCCGTGTCTCCGGCCCGGTACCGCTCTCTGCGTCGGCTTATGACCATACTTATGGTGGCCGTATCGGTCACGCCTCTGCTTCTGTTGTCCGGCATAAGCCACATGCAGTACACACGGACCCTCGAGCGTGAAATGGAAAGCCCCGTTTACGCGCTGGCCCGCAAGTCGCAGGCGGCGCTGGAGCTTTATCTCGGTGAAAGGGAATCCACGGTGAGCTTTATCGCCCATGCCTATTCCTACAAGGACCTGGCGGACGAGCGCACCCTGAACCGCGTGTTTTTGTCGCTGCGCAGTGAGTTTCAGGGCTTTGTGGACATGGGGCTGGTCAACTCCGAGGGCCTGCAGATTTCCTATGTGGGACCGTACAAGCTCAGGGGCGCGGACTATGCGGGCAAGCCCTGGCTGCGTGAAACGGAAATCAAAAGCCGGTATATGAGCAACGTGTTTCTCGGTTATCGCGGCTATCCGCATATGGTCATAGCCGTTCACAGGATGGAGGAAAGCGGGCTTTCATGGACCCTGCGCGTGGCCGTGGACACGCTGCGGCTGCAGCAGGTGCTGTCCTCCGTAGGCCCGGAGCAGGAAACCGATGTTTTTCTTGTGGACAGGGAAGGAGTGCTGCAAACAGATTCCCGCCTGTACGGCAAGGCGCTGGATTCCTGTCCGTTGCCGCTGCCGCCGGCCACGGCGGAAACGCTCGTTCGCAACGTCACCGAGCCATCGGGACGCAAGCTTATGGTGGCCTCCTGCGCACTGGCCGGTACGGATTTCATTCTGCTGGCAGTCAAGCCCGAGGCCGAGGCCTTTCGCCCCTGGACAGCCCTGCGCACCGAATTGCTGCTTGTGCTGTGCGGCGGTATTGCGCTTATTGTTCTGGTATCGCACCTGCTTATGAAGCAGCTTGTCAACAGGCTGCAGGCCAGCGATGAGCGCCGGGTAGCCATTTTCGCCCAGATGGAGCACAATCAGAAGCTCTCGTCCATCGGGCGGCTGGCGGCGGGTGTGGCCCACGAGGTCAACAATCCCCTTGCCGTCATTTACGAAAAGGCGGGCCTTGCCCGCGACCTGCTGAGCATGGGCAAGGTTTGCGGCGAAAGCAGGGACAGGGAGAGGCTGAACGGTCTGCTCGAAGGCATAGAAAGCACAGTGGAGCGGGCACGCAGTATTACCCACCGCCTGCTGGGTTTCGCCCGCCGGATGGAAGCCAACCGCCAGAGCCTGCACATTGAGGAGGTCATCACCGAGACCCTGTCTTTCCTTGAGCGAGAAGCCAAGAACCGGGGCGTAACGCTCGAGATGGATCTGGCCGAAGACCTGCCCGAGATTGTTTCGGACAGGGGCCAGTTGCAGCAGGTATTTCTGAATATCGTGGGCAATGCCCTGGATGCCGTGACCGGCAGCGGGCAGGCAGGCGCATCTGCCGACGGGCAGGGGCGCTTTGTAAAAGTACGCTGTGTTCCATCGGGACAGTGCGCGCTTGAAGTGACCGTGCGTGATAACGGCAAAGGCATGCCTCGAGAGGTGCTGCGGCACATTTTCGAGCCGTTTTATTCCACCAAGAAAGATAAGGGTACAGGGCTTGGCATGTTCATCACCTACGGCATCGTGCGTCGGCTCGGCGGCGATATCCGTGTGGACAGTGAAGAAGGGCGCGGCAGTACCGTGCGCGTGACCCTGCCTCTGGCTCCGCCTGACGGCTCTGTGGAGGTTTAGTAATGGCTTTGCGCATACTGCTGGCTGATGACGAAAAGGATTTTGTGGAAACTCTGGCCGAAAGGCTTGAACTGCGCGGGCACAGCGTGCGCGTGGTTTACGACGGCCTGGCGGCCCTGCGCGCCGCTGTAGAAGATATGCCCGATGTGGTGGTGCTTGATCTTCTCATGCCCGGTCTGCCCGGTGATGAAGTGCTGCACCGCCTCAAGAACGTGCAGCCCGATCTGCCCGTGCTGCTGCTTACCGGGCACGCGGCCGTGGACGACACGGGGCTTTCGCCCGTAAGCCAGGCCTATGCCTGCCTGACAAAGCCGTTAAGCTTCAACACTTTTCTTGAAACGCTGGAGTCCGCATGCCGTGAAGGGCGCGAGGCAGCCTCCCGCGGGGGAGACATGTCATGAATGTCAGTCAGTGTACGGCCCGCCTGCTGGCCTCGGCAGTGCACGATATGCGCAATGTTCTGGCCGTAATCCGTGAATCTGCCGGGCTTGCGCAGGATCTGGCCGCCCTTGCGTCTTCCTCCGCCGGCGGCAGCGGCTCTGCGGCAGGACCGCAGCGGCTGGAAGCTGCCCTGGCAGAGGTGCAGCGTTCTGTGGGGCAGGGCGCGGCGCTGTCTGAAGCTATGGATTATCTGGCCCAGTCGGGCGGCGCTGACAGCGGCGAACACGCAGGCCCATGCGATCTCGTCAGGGTGTGCCGCAGTTTTTGCCTGCTGGCCGCGCGGCAGGCTCGCGCGGCCCAGATAGGTCTGGCAAGCGGCGAGAGCGCCGAACCGGTATGGGCGGCCGTGCCGCCTATGGATGTGTTGCGCGCCTTGCTTGAAATTTTCGATCTCTGCGCTTCGGTGGGCGGCCAGATACGTCTGCGCTTTACTGCCGGGCGGCGTCAGAAAGAAGAAGGTATTGTGGTGGAAGTGCTGGAAGGTGGCAATCGGGAACTGGCCCTGGCAGCCATGACGGGCAGTCCTCTGCTCAGCGGCATGCGCCCCGGTTGGCGGGCGGCGCTTATGCCTTGGCGCGAAGCGGAACCGCGTTTTTTCCTTTCACTTTCCGCCTGCGATTCAGATGCGGTATAACCGGCTCCGGGTATAGTCCGGACCTCCAAGGAGTTTTTCATGACCAAGGAAGACATCAAGATTCTGCTGGTGGACGATGAAAGGCAGTTTGTGGACACGCTGGCCGAACGTCTGGCCATGCGTGGTTTTGCCGCCCGCGTGGCTTATGACGGCCCCGAGGCGCTCAAAGCCGTGGATCAGCCCACGGATGTCATCGTGCTTGACCTGCGCATGCCGGGCATGGACGGCTTTGAGGTGCTGCGCAATGTAAAGAAGAGCAACCCTCAGGTGCAGGTCATCATCCTGACCGGCCACGGGGGGGATGCCGAGGAACAGACCGCCTACCGCATGGGCGCGTATAATTTTCTCCGCAAGCCTATGGATATTGATGAGCTGCTTGGCAGCATCCGCATGGCCTATCGCGACAAGCTGGAAAACGCCATGGTGGCGGTGTCGCTGGCTGAAGGCGGCGACTTTGAATCCGCGCGCGATGTGATGAAAGAAAAGGATATCCTGCAGGAACACGAAAAATAAACAGCGCCCAGCGGGTTGTACTGCAGAAAGGGGAACGCCATGCGCGTGCTTGTTGTGGATGACGAATCAGCCTTTGCCGGGCCTTTGGCCCAGCGCCTGAGCCTGCGCGGCATGGATGCGCGCACCGCCCGCGATGCGCGTGAGGCTTTGTCCATCCTGCAGGCATGGCCCGCGGAACTGGTGTTTCTTGATGTGGGCCTGCCCGGTATGGACGGCGTTGCCCTGCTCAAGCTTTTGCGCGAGCAATATGCACAGACGGATGTGGTCATGCTTTCGGGTTCCGCAGATATGGGCAAAGCTGTGCAGGCCATGCGGCGGGGAGCGCTGAACTGGCTCTCCAAGCCCGCGGATATTGAGCAGGTGCTTGAAGAATGCCGCAAGGCGCGGGAGCGGGCCGCAGCCCGGCAAGAGGCGGCCCGCCTTGCCGAAGCCGCGCGCTGGCGCAGTCTGGGGCGGGTTGCCGAAGGGGTGGCCCATGAGGTGAATAATCCCCTTAACATCATGATGCAGGCCGCCGGGCTTATCCGCGATTGCCTGGATGAACCGGAGGCTCAGGCCCTGGCTGATGTGGACGAAATGCGCGAAGCCGTCAATACCATTCGCGCCCAGAGTCTGCGCGTGCGGGAAATAACGCGTAAGCTGCTCATGGTGGGGCATGGGCTGGATGCGCGCACCGGGCCGCTGGATGTGGCTGCGGTTATTGATGAAAGCCTTGATCTGCTGCGCCACAGGATTGAAGCGGCAGGTCTGCGCTGCCAGGTGGATCTTTCCGGCGCGTATGTGTTCCCGGGCCATGAAGCTGCTGCACAGGAAACTGCTGCGCCGGGCGCTCTCGGGGAAGCTGCTGCGGAGGCGGCGGAAGAGGCGGGCAGCGCTGCTCCGCGCCCTTGGGGTTCGGCCCCGGAATTGCGGCAGATATTTCTGCATCTATTTGAAAATGCTCTGGATGCCATGCCTCATGGTGGATTGGTGCAGGTCTCGGCCAGGCTGAGACGTGACGGACAGGGAAGGAGCTGGTACGATCTGCTCGTTGCCGACAGCGGCCCCGGCATTGAACCGGACATCCTGCCCCATATTTTTGAACCATTTTTCAGTTCGCGTGCCCTTCAAGGCGGATTCGGCTGTCATGACCAATACCATGACAGCCATACCAGCGGCAGTGCCATGCGCCCCGGAACTGCCGTACAATCCCACATGGGCCGCTATGCGGGTCTCGGCCTTGCCGTTGCCCGCTCGCTGGCGCACGCGCGTGGCGGCGAACTCTCCGCCGCCAACAGCCAGCAAGGCGGGGCAGTTTTCTGCCTGAGCCTTCCCCTGGCACAAGCGCCCGCGGCCTCCGGTCAGGCTGCGGGTGACCGCTCTCCGGACGGCGGCCTTTGAGGCCGCCCCCGGATGGCGCTGTAAATCCTGTCTGCACACCACAACTGCCGGCCACGCAAAACCGGCGTATCCGGTATCATTCCAGAGCATTTCAACATTGCGAATATGTATTTCTCAATGTTGAAGACACGCCCGTTACGGCGCTTGACCGGGTAAATACATTGCGCTTTTACGGCGGGCGGCTGTTCGCGCAGTCACCAGAGAAATGTAAAAGCTGACCTGCTCTGCGAGGCCGCACAAATGAAGACGATGAACATCTTTCAGGCGCTCATCGTGCCAAAAGAAATTTCCCGCTTATTCGGGGCTTTCCCCCAGAGCGTTCATCCATTGCGCCATGCGCGCGGTTTGCTCCAGATACCATAAGGAAGCCATGAGCGGTGACAGTGTGCCGCCGTCGGGGTCGTACATGGCTGCAGAGCCGCTCTTGCGCATGGCGTCCCATGCCGCGAGGGTTTCGCGCAGTGATTTGCTTCTCTCTTCACCGAGCACAGGGGGCAGGGCAATCTGTCGCACGGCGATAATTTTTTCAAGCCGTTCCAGTTCTGCATTGATGCAGTCCTGCATGTCCGTGGTTACACCCGCGGCACTGTCCATGCACGCCTGGTAGCTGGGGCTGAAAAGCCTGTCGACCGGTGCCATGGTCTCATCATCCAGATCTTTTTCCTGAGATTCCGCGCGGCTTTCCAGCTCATGGGGGCTGCCGGGCTGGCCGCTTGCCGGAATCGACTGTTTTTCTGCGGATTTTTCCGCGCTGAAGGCGCTGAAAGGAAAAGACAGCAGAGTCAGAATGGCCATGATGGGCAGTATGACGCCAAAAAGATTCAAACGACCTTGCAACATCCTGTACTCCTTACTGGAAAAGACCATATTGCGCGCAGTGTACTCGCAGCCCCAGGGCGGCGCAATAGGTTGAGGCGCGCCTGCGGCGGCATCTTTGCCATCTGGAGCATTTTATCTTTGCGCAGGTGGATTCGCAATACTTACCCAATGTGCACTGCGCCATCCAGGCGCCAGAACGCACTGTGAAACTGGCGATTCCAATGCGGACGCCTGCCCGTGAGCCGCCAGAGCGGGGTACAGAAAAACTGCCCTGACACGTTTATCGCCTGGGACCGTGGCTTGCGGCGGCAACGGCCGGTATCTGTTTTGCGGCAGGCTTTGTGCGTACATCCCGCGGGCATTTCAGATGTGAAAACCCCTAACGGTATTCGCGGCCTGACCAGAGCACTCGGCCGATAACCCTGAACTGGTCGGCAAGGTCGCCGCGCAGGTCCAGGCTTACCGGGGGGTAGGCGGGATTGACGCTATGCAGGATAATTTTGCCGGGAACCTTGTCAATGCGCTTTATATAGATGGCGTCTTCAAAGCCCACGGCATAAAGGCGACCCGGGCTGATTTCAGTTTGCCCCTTGTCCAGCAGCACAAGGTCATTGTCAAAAATTTCCGGAACCATGCTGTCGCCGGAGACGCGCATGAGCACCATGCGCCGGGGATTGCCCTTGCGGCGTAAAAAGTCGCCCCTGAAGGCGTAGCTGTCTTCACTACGCTCGCTGACTTCCAGGCTGCCCGTACCCGCAGAAAGACGGGCTTCAGCCAGGGGAACATGTATAAGATCCGCTTCGCAATCGCCATGCATGGACGGCAATTCGCCTTCGGCAGCTTCGGGAAGCCGCATTGGCCCACTGCCGAAAAACAGCCAGTGGGCATTCACTCCGGTTGCAGCGGCGCTGGCCTGTACCCAGGCGGGCGGCACTTCACCGCGCTTGCGTGCGCCGCTGATGGACTGCGGGGTAATACCCAGGGCGCGGGCCAGTTCTGCATCATTGGAAGCATTCATGGCCTGCATAAGGCGGTGCAGGGTTTTCGTAAAGTCTGTTTCTTCTGGCATGGCGTACCTCGCTGGCCGGCATTGCTTCCCTGATGGGTGTGCATGCGGCGGCCCCGGTTCGCTCCGTTCATATGGGAGGCGGTTTTTGTTTGAAATACCGTCAGGCAGCCAAAGCGGCAGGGCTGGCGGCGGCAATGCATATGGATAGCGTATCAGCCTTGAGTGTTGAGTGCAATGATTTTATAAATTTTTAGTTTATATATTGTTTTTCAACAATATTAAATGGATATTAAATAATGCCAAGAAGTGGATGCGCTATATTTATACGGTGTTTTCAAGTTTTTTATTTCTGTTAAGCCGGGAAGCTATAAGTCTTAATATGAGGTTGGAAATAAGCACTCCTCCACAGGCCAGGATGGTATCAAGCAGCCGCCACCGCAGCAGTGAAATATCACCCCCCATGCGCAATGTGGCCATATCGATCAGCAGCAGCACGATAAGAGTAATGATAAAACTGAAGAGCATATAGTGCCCGCGTTGTGCGTAAGGGATGAAAAGGGCGGCGCAGAACACGCAGGCAGCAAGTGGAAGGGGGGATGATATGTAGAATACAAGGGGGGCGGCAGCAATGACACCGACCACTGTTCCTAGGGCGCGGTCGCGTATGCGGCGTAGTTCGGTGGCGCCGTCACTGTGCATGACAAAGAGAACAGTCAGCCCCACCCAGGCCGGATGGCTGAAGTGCAGGCCGCCTGCGGCCAGGGTACACAAAAGTACCGTAGCGGGAACGGCCATGCCGAACAGCGGATTGTTGACAGCCCCGTGCTTGAACGCCTTGAATTCTTCAAAAGGGCTTGCGCCGCTGCCCTGTCCGCTGCCGAACCGTATGCCCAGCACGCTCAGGGTTGCCCCCAGGGCAAGACCGGTCATGTAGATGGCGGCTGCACTGATGGAACTGGTCATGCCGAAATGGGTCAGCAGGGCTGCTGTTCCCATATTTTTAAAAACAAGGCTGAGGTAGGCCTGATCAGGCCGGGGCAGGGCGGCCAGCCAACTGAACATGACCAGCGGTATAAGGGTAAGATTGTTGTTGCCCTGGGTAAACACACCCACCGCGCCGGCCATGCAAACGAGCAGCCCCCCGGCGCCGATGCAGAGCGTGCGCGGCAACGGTTTGTAGCGGGGAGCGATAAAGAGGGCGAACAAGGCCCCCAGAGCACCCAGCACAAGCACTTCCGGCTCGTTGCAGATCAGGCTGACACTGGTGGGAATAGCCATGGCCAGCATGTAAAGTATGCCCCGGACCACGAGGTCGCGGCGAGGAGTGGGAGTGGGCATGCAGGCTCCGTGTTTATGGGCGGGCAGTGGTTTTTATTGTTAAAAGGAATGACTGTAAATTAGGTACAGTGCTCTTTGCATCAGGTCAACCGTCTTTTTTCTTTATATAAACCGGAAACAGCAGGTCTACCCGCCCATCTGATCAGCAAAAACGCGCTGCACTGCATATCCAGCCATGCCGGGCAATAGCGGTTTTTTAGTAGTTTGTTTCAATTAGTATTTCGTTTTTACAGGTAAATATAGCACGAATTGTTTGGACGAACAGCGACGGTATGGGGGTGGCTCTAAAGTGCTCACCTATTTCATAATATAAAAATCTATTTAAAATTCTTTTTTCTATGTACCATCTTAAGAAACGGAGCAGCCGGACGATTTCAGTAAAGAGAGAGCAGTTGTAGAAAATGGCGAAAGCATACGGCAAAAAGGGACGCTGCCAGCCTGCCTGAAAGGAGCACAGGCAGAGGAGGAACTGTCTATGACCATCAAGGTGCGGGTGATACTTGGTTTCTTGCTGACGATAGCCATCATGGCCGGTGGAACCATACCCTATGTGACAAGTAAGATGCGCAACACTGCCGAAGAGTCGTATCTGACGGCCTCCGGAGAGCAATTACATCTCATGGGCAGCTATGTAGAAGGTTTTATTAACGAAGCAGAACGTAATCTTGCCTTTCTGGCTGCGGATGAACTGCTCATAGACGGGGAAAACACGTTTCCCAACTATAAAAACACGTCCACCGAAAATGCCTATAAACGTTCGGCCCTGGCCCCGGAAGCGGCCCGCGCCGGTCAGCCCCTTTTCAGGCTGGCCAAGGCAAATCCGTCCTATGTTGAAGTGTATGTGGGCTATCCTGATGGCAGCTATGGTTCATCCATGGCCGACGGTCCCGTTCCTGCGGGTTTTGATACCTCCAGGCGCGCCTGGTATGTGAGCCGCATGAATTCTGGCAAGGCCGTTGGGCTGTCAGACAGTTATCTTTCCATTTCCGGCGAACTGGTGGCTCCCGTCACGCACAGCCTGCGCGATCGCAATGGTGTTTTTCGCGGGGTGCTGGGCGTTGATGTTTCCCTTAACGGACTTTCGGAAAAATTCGAGGCCATGAATTTCGGCAGGACAGGCTATTTCCTGCTTGTGGAAAACACGGGTCGCATCATCTGTGACCCCAAGGACAAGGAACTTACCGGTAAAATCATCGGCAAGGACATCCAGAGCCCCGGACTGGAGCATCTGTTCAAAACCCAGTCAGGCATTGTGCTTACCCGCATAAAGGACATACCGGTGCGGGCCAACGTGCTCACAACCAGCCTTGGCTGGAAGATCGCCGTTATTCAGGACGAAAGTGAAATTTTTGCAGAGACCAACGAGGCCATACGCTCTGTTTCTATTATTTACGCTGTCATCGCCCTCGTCATGCTGGCGGTGGCCTGGTATATTGTACGCTCCATCAACCGCCCGCTGCGGCTTATCGTGGAAGCCGCGGACAAGATCGCTCAGGGGAACCTTGAGGCACATCTTGACGCGCGCGATTTTTACGGCGAACTGGCGGAGCTGCGCAATTCGCTTCTCAACATGGTCCACAACCTGCAAAACATGATTGAAACCGCCAATCAGAAGAGCGCCGAGGCCGAGGAACAGACCCAGCGCGCCCAGGCAGCCACGGAGCAGGCCGAATTTGCCCGCCAGCAGGCAGAAAGCGCCCGGCGTGACGGCATGCTGGCGGCGGCCGGGCAGCTGGAGGAAGTGGTCACTATCATTTCTTCGGCATCCAACCAGCTTACGGCTCGCATCGGCCAGTCAAACCATATGTCTGCCGAGTCGGCGGCCCGCCTGAGCGAGGCGGCCACAGCCATGAACGAGATGAACTCCACCGTGCGTGAGGTGGCGGGCAACGCTTCCCTGGCGTCGGGCATGTCTGATGAAACCAGGGGTAATGCGGAAAACGGCGCGCAGATCGTGCGCCAGGCCCTGCAAAGCATTGATCAGGTACATAAGGTTTCTCTGGTACTCAAGGAAGACATGAATCAGCTGAACGAGCACGCCCAGGCCATTAACCGCATTATGGGCGTCATCTCCGACATTGCGGACCAGACTAACCTGCTGGCGCTCAATGCGGCCATCGAGGCCGCCCGGGCCGGAGACGCCGGACGCGGCTTTGCCGTGGTGGCCGATGAGGTGCGCAAGCTGGCGGAAAAAACTATGGCTTCCACCCAGGATGTGGGCAACGCCATCAATGCCATTCAGGAAAGTACCGCCAAAAGTATGAGTGGCATGGACAAGGCAGTGGAAGAAATTGAAACCGCCACAGGATTTGCCAGCCAGTCCGGCGATGCCCTGCGCCAGATCGTCAGCAATGTGGAAACCACGGCAGACCAGGTGAGGGCCATTGCCACGGCCAGTGAAGAGCAGTCCGCCGCCAGTGAGGAAATCAATCAGTCCATTGTGCAGGTCAATGATATGGCCGGGCAGACGGCCCAGGCCATGAATGAGGCATCCAGCGCGGTAGAAGAACTGGCGCAGCAGGCCAACCGCCTGGGCGACCTTATTACCAGCATGAAGCAGGCCTGAGCACCCGCGGCAACTGATATTGATCTGTTGCGGGCTTAAAGGTGCGGCTGCAGCTTGACTGCCTCACCGCCCGACAAGACACTCCGGCTGCCCTGACCGTACAAGTCCCCCGGCATCAATCCGATGCCGGGGGACTTTTTGCAAAACGACTGCTGGTTGCGGCAATCTGTAATCTGCGTCAGTTACTTTGCCAGCCAGGCTTCCACCAGTTCAGGGTGCTCCTTCATGAAACGGCGGGCGTTTTTCATGGGGTCCGCGCCTTTTTCCTGATTCCAGGCCATGAGCTGCTGTAACTGCTCAGGGTTGGCGTAGGCGAATTTTGACAGAAAGGCATGGGCGGCGGGGTGGTCGTCCTTGAGGCCCTTGCGCGCCACATTATAGATGCCTTCTTCGCTGCCGAGGCTGCCCTTGGGGTCTTCAAGGTAATGCATGTCCCAGCGGCCGAACATCCAGTGAGGCGACCACGCCGTGACGACGATCCATTCCTTGTTGCGTATGGCGTCGGACAGGCTTGAGGTCATGATGGTATCGCTGCCTTCCATCAGTTCCATATTGTCAATACCGTAGTCTTTCATCAGTTTTTCCGTCAGCTGCATGACGCCCGCGCCGGGGTCGATACCCACGATACGGCTTTTGAACTTGCCGGCATTGGCTTTGAGTTCTTCAACGGATTTCAGCGTCACATAGTCCGGTACGGCGAGGCCAAGGCGTGCGCCCCCCGTAAGCTTGCCGAGCACTTCCACATTGTTTTTGACCTTGTTGTGCATGTCCTTGTGGGTGTCGGGCAGCCATGCGGTCACCATGGCATCGGCATCGCCGGTGGCAAGGCTTGTCCAGAGGATGGGCTGGGTCACGGGCAGCAATTCCACTTTATAGCCCAGCTTGTCTTCAAGCACGGCCTTGGCCAGATGGCTCGAAGCATTGGCGCAGTCCCATTCAACGTAGACAAGCTGAAGATTTTTATCTTCTTTTTTATCTTTGGCCATGACTCCTGCAGAGAGCAGCAGGGCAAAGGCCACGGCGAGAGTCAGTATGCGAAGTTTCATTGGTTCTCCTTTTACAAGGTTTTCCTTTTGCCGGTCGCAGCAACGGCGGCTGTGCGGCTGGCGCGGTTACGGGCATGGCTGCCCGCTCTGCGGCCGCGCACGGCCGTCATGCCGTAACACCAGCGTGAGCTAAATACTGTTAGCAGGCCGTTGAAAAACAGCCTTGCCCGTCCTGTGTGCGGCAGGGCCTCCACCGCGACATGGCGCAACTGCAGCCGTTGTCTGCAAGGTTTGCAAACAAACCGCGGCTGCACGGTATGGGGGCAATCCAAATTGAGCGCCCTGAAATTTTGAGAATGCGTATTCTCAAAATCAGTCCGGCCTAATGGGCCTTGCCGGAACTTTTTTGCGCCAGCGCACGGAAGAGGCGGTCAAGGGTAATGGCGACAATAACGATGCCAAGCCCGGCTTCAAAGCCCATGCCGATGTTGAGGCGCTGAATGGCCTTCCATACCTCGCCGCCCAGGCCGCGCGCGCCGATCATGGCCGCGATGACGGCCATTGAAAGGGCCAGCATGATTGTCTGGTTTACGCCTGCGACAATGGTGGGCATGGCCAGGGGCAGTTCCAGCTTATACAGACGCTGCATGCGGGTTGCGCCAAAGGCCTCGGTGCACTCCACAAGATCGCGGGGAACCTGCTGTATGCCCAGGCAGGTAAAGCGTATGGCCGGAGGCACTGAAAAGATGACCGTGGCTACCACCGCGCTGACCTTGCCGATGCCGAAAAAGGGAATGGCCGGAATAAGATACACAAAGGCTGGCATGGTCTGCATGACGTCCAGCACGGGCATGACAATTTTGCGTGCCACAGGGCTCATGGCCGCAAGAATGCCGCAGGGTACGCCTACCAGCACGGAAAGCAGGGTGGCCGAAAGCACCAGGGCCAGAGTGCTGATGGTGGGCGTCCACAGCCCCAGGTTCCACAGAAGGGCAAAGCCCAGAGCCACGAATACGGGCAGTCCCGGGCGGCGCGTTACCCACCAGGCCAGAGCTGCCAGAAGCAGAATAAAGAGCCACGGGGGCGGCAGCAGCAGAAATTCTTCAAAACGGTCCAGCAGGGCAAGCATGATTGCGGACCCGGCGCGGGTAACGCCGGAAAACTGCTCCACCAGAAACTCCACGCCGCTGTCAATATAACTGGCCAGGGGGAGTCTAGGCAGCATGCGCGCCTCTCCTGTCGTTATGTTCCACCAGAGCGCCCAGTAACAGTCCACGCACGATAACACCCTGTAAACGCTGGCGGTTATCTACCACAGCCAACGGGTAGGGCAGTTCGGCCATGAGCGGCACAAGTTCGGTAACGGGGGTGTCAGGTGTGACAGTCACGATGTCTGTGCGGGTTATTTCAGTAAGGTCCGAACGGCCCTCGCTGATCATGGCTTCGGCGTCATCGGCGTTAAGGATGCCCACAAAACGGCGGTGTCGGTCCAGCACAAAAAGTGAAGCAATGGAGTGTACGCGCATTTTGCGCAAGGCAGCGCGCGGGCCATCCAGACCAAGCACCGCGGTATCTTCGGAGCGCTTCATGACGCTGGCTGCGGTCAGTACCTGCGAGGCGTCGGCCGAGGCGACAAAACGGGCCACATAGTCGTTGGCCGGGGCCTGAAGGATTTCTTCGGGGGTACCTGTCTGCACAACGGCTCCGTCCTGCAGCAGGACAATGCGGTCGCCGAGCTTGAAGGCCTCGTTAAGGTCATGAGTGATGAAAACAATGGTCTTTTGAATGTCTTCCTGAAGCGACAGCAACTCGTCCTGCATTTCCTGCCGGATAAGGGGGTCAAGGGCGCTGAAGGCTTCGTCCATAAGCAGCACCTCCGGCTCAAGAGCCAGGGCACGGGCCAGGCCCACACGCTGCTTCATGCCCCCGGAAAGCTCGCCGGGGTAGGAGTTCTTCCACTGTGCAAGGCCGACGCGCTCAAGCATTTCTTCGCTTTTTTTCAGGCGCTGGGTTTCAGATACGCCCATGACCTCAAGGCCGAAGGCTGTATTCTGCAATACCGTGCGATGAGGAAAAAGCGCAAAATTCTGAAACACCATGCCGAAGCAGCGTTGGCGCACATGGCGCAGCCCTTTGGCATTCATTGTGGTTATATCCGCATCGTCCACAAGGATGCGCCCGGTGCTGGGCATGATCAGTCCGTTGAGGCAGCGCAGCAAGGTTGATTTGCCGCTGCCGGAAAGCCCCATAATGACGAGCAGTTCGCTGTCTGTAATATCAAGGGATATGTCGCGCAGGGCCACTGTGGTGCGGGTTTTTCGCAGAATGTCCGCGCGTGAGGCGCCTTCGGCTGCCAGTTCAAGCGCCTGGTCCGGCTGTGGCCCGAAGACTTTAGAAATGTTTTGAATGGAGATTTTTGCCATATACCCTCCTTCTGCCGTGGCATGGAAATGTCGCGGGTGTAGCCCGTAACCGGGCGAGTATATGGAAGGACGAACAATGATTGATCGTCAAAACGAACTTGCTGGAGTCATCAGCGTTGACGGCACCAGCAGATGAACGCCTCCTCGGTACAAACCGAACTTCCATAAAGTGTTATAAAAAGTATTGTGAGAACGAAATAGCATCTTGTGCAGAAAAAAATTGTTACTCTATTGTGCTTTGGCTCCTTTGTCTTCGGCCGTCGGGCTGTTTAAAGTCGGGAATACAGGCCGGGACGGAAAATTTGCGTCGTTCACATTCCTGTTGCGCCATGCTGCAATGTGTATATGTAAATGCAGTATAACTCTTTTACACATGTTACATAATGAAAAAAGTTGTTTTTTCAGATATGCATTGAAGATTCTTTTAAGATGCGACCTTGGATGGCGCTGAATCTACAGAAGCTGTAGCACGGTGTTGAGGTTATTCTGAAGAGAATAACAGGGTGCCACGCTGTTTGATGTGATGTTCAGAGGATAATAGAGTAAAAAAACATGTGATGCAAGTATGAATTTTATTTCTGTATTTATTTTCATATTTCGGGGCCTTGGGCCGCCCTTTCAGGCTGGCGATGACCTTTGTGCGGTCTTGTATGCTGTGCGGGCGGCATGGCGGCGGGCTTGCCCGCAAGCGAGGGCACAAGGAGAAAAGGCCCGGTCGCTTGCTGGAGCAATGTATTTTTTTAAGCGCTCTAGCGACTGCGTGGCAGGCCCGGTGTGAAGGTGCAGCGCAATGTATTCGCGCGGTCAAGCGCTGTAGCGGGTGTGTCATCAGCGTTGAGCATACATATTTTCAAAATTGAAATGCTCCAGGGAAGAGCGCAGACGGGGGCGTATAAGATGACGCTCATGAAAAGCCCCTCCGCCTGGGCGGAGGGGCTTGTTGTCAGGAATATACCGGGCAATCTGCAGTTGAGTATGCCTTACCGGCGGGAGTATACATTTTCACAGTAGTCGGGCACCGCCAGTTGCCTGCGTGGACGCCGTGAAGGCCGCGGAGTGCCCGCAACGTGAAAACGCGCTATACGCCGCGCATGGGCAGCACAAAACTGTGGCGGCCCATAAGGGCAGAGGCCGCGATGCATAGCGTGGCCACAGCCACAAGGGCAGGTTGCGTTACTCCGGCCGTAACGGCAAGAAGGCAGGCAAATGCCACCACATCCAGGGCTGTGGCAGTGCCGAGATTACGGCGTTGCAGGGGGCTTGAGCCGTCTTTCAGGGCGGGCCGCAGGTGCAGCTCAAGCAGGAGCATGTCAATAGCAAGCATGGCGAGCATGGCAGGAAAGAGTCTTTGCAGGCCATTGGTCAGGTGCAGGGCCATGCCCATGGCCGTGAACAGGGCGCAGCCAAGCAGTATGCCGCCGTTGGTCAGATAGGCGGAAAACCAGCGGGCCTTGCGCCATACAGGGCGGGATGTGGCCGAAAAAAGCACACCCTTGTAGCAAAGGCCGGCAGCAGCGCAGATGCCGCCCAGGCCCAGAAAGAGCACGAGCACGCGCACCCCCGGCTCCGAACCGATAAAAGACATGACGCTGGCGGAACTGGCCGGTGACAGTATCTTGAAGCCGGTGAGCAGTCCCATAAGGCCCCATAATGCGGGTATGAGCATGGTTGCCGTCGAAAGGGTCAAGGCCCATACGCCCACCCACATGGGCGAGGTGGGGCGACAGGTGCGCAGCATGTGGTGAAAGCGCGTGGGGTCGCCCAGGTCGGCAACAAGCAGGGCAAGGTCGGCCACAAGAAGCAGCCATGCCAGCACAAAGGCGGGCTGCGCCAGAATGCCGAAGGTCACCGGCCGCAGCAGCAGGGCGCAGGTTGTGACAATGTAAAGCCCCAGGGCGGCATTGTTCAGCCACACATCAATGACCGTCATGTTGCCCCAGGGGGGCAGGTGGGGGATGATATCGCCGGAATAATCCTGGCTGTAGGACCGGGAGGTGTTTGGCGGCAGAGCGCCTCGTGTGTTTTGCGCGGTATTTTGCATTACAGGACACCTCCGAAAATGACTGACGCGCCCAGTATGGCAATGCCGAGAACCACTCCGGCGGCAGCGCGGATATAGTCGCCCTTGAGACGGCGGGCGGGATGCAGGGGAGTTTCGGGCAGGCCATAGGTGGAGGGCCTGTCCAGCAGCAGGAAAATATTGTGCAGTGACGAATAGTTTTCTGTGGGTTCAAGGCCGTAAAGGCGGGCATTGCTCACACCCTGTGCCCGCAGGTGGGCCAGGCGGTTGCGGGCGGCATTGCGCATGTCTTCAAGCCTGCCGAAGCGTATGGAAGCGGCGGGGCAGGTTTTGGCGCAAGCCGGCTGCAGGCCGTCACGCACCCGGTCAAGGCAGAAGGTGCACTTGTGCGAGTGGCCGCTTTTCTCATTTCTGGCAATAACGCCAAAGGGGCAGGCCGCAACGCATGAGGCACAGCCGTTGCAGATGTCTGCCTGCGGATACACGCCGCCCACTTCAGTGCGGACAAGCGCCCCCGTGGGGCAGGCCCGCATGCAGGGGGCATCGTCGCAGTGCTTGCAACTGTCGCTGGCGAGAAGCCAGTGCAGGCCCTGACGGTTATTGGCCGGAATATCGGTATCAATGACCTCGGCGAACTTTACATGCCGCCATGTGCGGGCGGAAAGTTCCAGGGTGTTGTCGTAGCTGCGGCCAGAAAGTCGTGGTTCAAGGCCTGGCAGCATGTTCCAGTGCTTGCAGCCCACCTGGCAGGCCTTGCAGCCGATACATACCGAGGTATCGGTAAAAAAGCCCACCGGCTCCTGCATCGCCGGTCCCGTGCCGCGTCTGAAAGGGTAAAGCAGGCGCTGTGCAAAGCTGCGGGGTTTTTGGGGAAGGCGCGTCTCAGTTATCATAGTCGAGCCTCCCTTCGGGCTTGCATATCCAGGGGACCTTGCTCATGGGAGCGTCGGGCAGAGGCGCGTAGGCATCCTTGAAGTCGCCCTTGTGTTCGCTGCGGGCCGTGAGCCTGCCGGGCCTGATGCGGCAGGCAATGGACTTGACGCTGGCAATGTCAGAATTGGGGCCGAGAGACAGCGCCGTGAGCACGTTGACGGAGTCTCCCGTCACCTCGCCCTTGTAGCCGAAATGCATGGGTACGCCCACCACGTGCACCTTGTTGCCGCAGACCATGAGCGGCTGTATGCGCGGGGTGACCAGCACCCGGCCTTCAATGGAGCCACGTTTGCTTTCGGCAATGACCCAGTCCAGATTGCGCAGGGCAAGGCTTGCGGCCAGTTCGGGGTCCATTTCAAAAAACAGGCTGGGCTGAAGCTCGTTGATCCAGCTTGAGCGCCGCGTCATAACGCCTGCCACAAACTGTTCCGTTACCCGGTAGCTTGTGAGAATGACGGGATAGCGGGGATCGCCCTGTGCGGCGATGGCATTGCGCGAGTCTTCGATGATTGTGGTCGAGGGGGATATCTGCTGTGCAGCCATGGTGTTGCGCACAGGGGTTTCCAGGGCCTCGTAGTGTACGGGCATGGGACCGTCGGAAAGGCCGAATGGCGCGAACAGCCAGCCCAGGCCGTCGAAATGCACAGTGAAGGGCGCATCGCCCGGTATGGCGTCCATGCCCCTGCTTTCGGGCGTTGGGCGGTAGTCCGGAGCCTTGTCGAGCACATAGTTGGGCACGTCCGCGCCTTTCCAGCGCCCGGCATTGGCATCCCAGTGGATGATGGCCTTGCGCTCGGACCAGGGCTTGCCCGCGGGGTCGGCGGAAGCGCGGTTATAGAGGATGCGCGAATTGCCCGGCCAGGCCCAGGCCCAGTCGGGGTAGAAGTTTTCGTCATCACCGATGGTGCCGCGCCGTTTGGCAAGATTCTGTCCCGGCGCGGGGTAGACACCACAGTAGAGGCGGCAACCGCAGGCGGTGGAGCCGTCGGCGGCAAGCTGGCCCGTAGCCTTGAGGTGCTCGCCCGTAACGGTATTGAATCCGTTCATTTCGCGCAGTACCAGTTCGGGGTCCGGCTCGTCTTCGCCGGGTTTGCAATAGTCCCAGGTAAGCTGTTGCAGGGCCTTGTCCTTCTCCTGGGTGGAATCGGCGTAAAGGGCCTTGAGACGCTTGCCGAGCTGGTAGACATACCAGAGGTCGGACCTGCTGTCGCCCGGAGCGTCCAGAACAGGTTCGTGCCACTGCACCAGCCGTTCGGTATTGGAAACCGAGCCGCCTTTTTCCATAGCCAGCGCGGCAGGCAGCAAAAAAACCTCTGTTCCCACAGTTTCCGGGCCGGGGCCGTCGGGGTCGGCGTACCATACGGCGGCGCTTTCTGTTTCAAAAGCGTCCACCACCACAAGCCAGTCCAGCTTGCGCATGGCTTCGCGGTGAAAGCCGGAGTTGGGTGAACTCACTGCCGGATTTTGCCCGAAAACAAACATGCCTCGCACGGTACCCTGCAGGGCTTCTTTGAAAAACGTCTGTTCGGATTCGTCCTTCTGCATTTTGGGCAGGTTCTGATAGCAATACTCGTTGTCTGCGGTGGCGGCATCGCCGTACCAGGCCTTGAGCAGGCTGACCATGTAGGAAGGCATGGCCGCCCATGCGCCCTTGAGGCCTTCTTGCCGCCACAGGCCGCTTTCTTCCCTGCCTCTGCGGCCACTCAGGCCGTGTCCGTATTCCAGCAGGTTTTTCAGGGTGGCGTGTTCGGCAATGGCCTTGGGCTGCGGAATGTAGTTGGGCAGATTGTTGAACAGGGTGGGAATGTCGGTGGCGCCCTGTACGTTGGCATGCCCGCGCAGGGCGACAATACCGCTGCCCGGGCGCCCCACGTTGCCGAGCAGCAACTGGATGATGCCCGCAGCCCGGATGATCTGCACGCCGCTGGTGTGCTGTGTCCAGCCTAGGGCATAGGCCATGACTGAAGTACGCTCCGGCCCGGAATTGCCCATAAGCAGATCGGCTACCAGTTCCACGTCTTCGGGGCTGCAACCGCAGGTTTCAGCCGCTCTTTCTGGCGTATAGCCTGCGTACTGTTTTTCAAGTACGCGCAGAACGCAGCGCGGATGCTGGAAGGTCGGGTCTTTTTTGGGCATTCCCTGTTCGTCCATCTCATAATCCCAGGCGTCCGGATCCTGGTCGTAGGAGCGTGTTGCCGGATTGAAGCCCACGAAAAGGCCGGTGTTTTCATCAAAGGAAAACTTTTCGCTCACCAGGGTGGAGGCATTGGTATAATGGCTGACAAAGTCGGCAAACCAGCCGTTTTTTTTCAGGATAAGATGGATAAGCGCGCCAAGAAAGGCCAGGTCAGAATCGGGCCTGATGCTTATGTGATGGTCGGCCACGGCCGAGGTGCGGGTAAAGCGCGGGTCTACGTGGATGAGGGTTGCGCCGCGTTCTTTTGCTTCCATGACCCATTGAAAACCAACAGGATGGGATTCCGCCATGTTGGAACCCATGACAAGGATGCAGTCGCTGTTGCGCATGTCGCGCGGAAAGTTGGTGCAAGCGCCGAAACCGAATGACGCGCCCAGACCGGGCACGGATGCGGAGTGTCAGAGCCTGGCCTGGTTTTCGACATCCAGCATGCCGAGACCGCCGGTGAAGAGCTTTTTCATCAGGTAGTTTTCTTCATTGTCGCTGGCGGAGCCGCCGAGAGAGGCGATGCTGTGGCAGGTGTTTACGGGCATGCCGGCCGCGTTCTTTTCCTGAAATCCGGCATCACGGGCGACCTTCATGAGCCGGGCTATGCGGTCCATGGCCCAGTCCATCGGGCGGTCTTCCCATTGGGTGGCATAAGGGGCGCGGTAGCGCACCGTGGCGACACGGTGAGGGCTGCGCAGCATTTGCAGGGTGTTTGACCCCTTGGGACAAAGGCGACCCCGGTTTACGGGGCTTTCGTCATCGCCTTCCACGCCGACGATTTCGCCCTGGTATGTATATATGTTCAGTCCGCATCCGATGGCGCAATAAAGGCATACGCCGTGGTGCTTTTCCGCGTCGCGGTATCTGCTGTGGCACACGGCAGTGCGCGGGCTGAGAGGTTCCTTGTGGTGGAGCATGTTCTTTCTCGCGGTTTTCGGCTGTTGGGAGAGCAGCGGGGCAAGCCCGTATTCACGTTTTTTTATGTAACAGGGCTATATGTTAGTCTGTATAGCAGGATCGTGCAATAGCAGTTTTTATCAATAAGGTCTGGTGACGTCAGAAATCCGGGAATCGTCGGGCAGGTCCCCGAAATACGCAGGCAGGGACGCCAGCCGCACTGGCGATTGCCTGCGAGACATGCGTGCGTCAGGGGAAGCGCCCCGGGGCTGCCCCGCGGGCGGATATTTTTGTGGCGGCACTGGTTACGGCAGAATGACAGCCACCTCGTCTCCACGCCGCAGGGGCGGGCATCCGGCGGGTATGTCCACAAAGCAGTTACAGTCGTCACGCAGGGCTGGCTGCCCCACGCCTTCGCCGCGTGGGCGCAGAAAAACATCAGTACCCTCAAGCCGGGCCATGACAAGGCGGCGCGAGTCTTTGCGGCATGTGCCGAAGTCGTTGCTCATGATGCCGCGCTGTCGGGTCAGGCCATAGCGGGCGCGGCCGGAGAGCTTTTTGATAAGCGGCCCGGCCAGCAGCTCAAAGGCTGCTGCGGCAGCTACGGGGGTTCCCGAAAGGCCAAGCAGGATAGTCTTGCCCACAACGGCGCCCAGGGTCATGGTTCCCGGCTTCATGCTCAGCCCCCGGAAAAGCAGGCGGCCGCCGTGCCGGGCGGTGAGCCTGGCCGCCAGGCGGGGGACAAGGTCACGCGGTCCCCACGAAACGCCGCCAGTGGTAATGACAAGGGCGCTGTGGGGCAGCAGGTCTTCCATATGTTGCAGCAAAAGCGCGTCGGCATCGGGGCAGACCCGCATGTCGGCAATACGCGCGCCGAGCCGTTGCAGGCGTACGCCCAGCAAGGTGGCGCTGGTATTGTATATGCCTCCCTTGGGCAGCGGCAGGCCCGGCGGACACAGCTCATCGCCCGTGGCGAGCATGCTTGCTGCGGGGCTGCTATATACAGGTACATGGGTATGCCCCTGACCGGCCAGCAGGCCGAGGGTGCCGCTGTGCAGCATGTCGCCCCTGCCTACAAGCAGTCGTCCCGGGGCGACATCGCGTCCCTGGGCGTGACAGTTGCGCCCGGGCGCAAGGCTGTGGCACACGCTGATGCTGTGGCCGTGCCTGGTGGTATCTTCCTGCCAGATCACACAGTCGGCTCCGGGGGGCAGCATGGCTCCGGTGGTTATGCGTGCGGCCTGGCCGGGTTGCACCGACACACCCGGTCCGCTACCCGCATAGAGAAACTGGGTCACCTGCAGGGCGGCCGGAGCTTTCGGGCTTGCTGCGACAAGGTCGGCGCTGCGCGCGGCGTAGCCGTCCACCTGTGCGCGGTCAAACGGAGGCTGCGGCAACACGGCATACATGTCTGTTGCGCATATCCGCCTGTCGGCCTCCAGCAGGGGAAGCGAAAGAGTCTGCTCCACCGGGGCGGCGCAGGCCAGCAGGGCAGCCAGCGCTTTTTCCAGAGGCAGCATGCCCTGCGCTGAAGCCGCCGGCGAATGCGGGCAGTGCGACATGTCAGACAATCCTGTGCGGACAGGTATATATATTGATATTGCCCTGACGCACAAAACCCAGAATGGAGATGTCGACGGCCCTTGCCAGTTCCACTGCCGCCAACGAGGGCGCGCCGGGGGCCACCAGCAGGCGCACACCACAGGCTGCGGCCTTTTCCAGCATGTCCAGCGCCAGTCTGCCGCTGAAAATCATGAGTTTGCCCTGCGGCCCGATGCCACGCAGCAGCATGGCCCCGATAAGTTTGTCCAGGGCGTTATGGCGGGCGATGTCTTCATAAAAAAGCAGAACTCCGGAGGGGTCGGCCAGTGCGCAACTGTGGGCTGCCCCGGTAAGCCGGTAGAGATTGCAGTGCTCCTCAAATTCCGCCTGCAATTCGTGAACCCTGTCGGCAGTAAGGCATATGGCGTCTTCAGGCGCGGGGACAGAGGGAGGAGGGGGATCAAGGGTCACGGCCATGCTGCCCGCAGGGGGCTGATCGGGCGCAGTCGCCATACGGAGCTTGACCGCCGTGCCTTTGGCGTCTGTGGCGGCCTGCGTGCGGGACGGCGCGGGGGGCAAAATGCTCAGGGAACGTATCTGCCGGGCGTCTTGCAGCAGCCCCAAGGTAAACAGCCTGCCCACGGCCAGTTCCTCAAGCTTGTCGGGCATGCAGTGCAGACAGGCTACGTTTTTTCCGTTGCATGTAAGATTATAGGCTTCTTCGCGCAGGAGCAGGTCGTCCACTTCATATCTGCCCAGACGGTTGATGCGGGTAAGGGTAATGGGAAAACAGACCGGGGGATGATCGGGCTTGGACATGGCGGGCGGATTTCTCCTTGCGGTAGGATGCTGCGCCTGCGGTGGGTGGCGGCAGACGGCTTATCTTCAGTTTCGGCCAAAACGGGCTGAAAAACAAGAGGCCTTGCGGTACGGAGTTTTCACTGTCGGACGCGGCGCGCCAGCTCCATGCAATGTCTTGTAAAAGAGGGCTTTTCATTATCAGCATGCTCACCTAGTATGGAGCAGGCACCCGGACCGGGCCGAGCTGATTCCCTAAACAGGGTGCCTGGCGCGTTGCCCATCAGAAAAATACGAATCTGCCGCAAAGGAGCTTTTGTCATGAAAAAACTTTTGCTCTGCATTCTTTTTGTGCTTCTGGCGCTTCCCGCCCTGGCGGATGACGGCAGCCCCATGTGGAAGGACTTCAAGGCCAGGTGGATGAGCGTATTCCCTGCCGGTTCGGTGACAGTCCAGGACCAGGGGCAGATAAAGATATGTACCCTGGAGGAAGGCGTGACCGCCACGTTTTTTCTGGATAACGACGGGGTGGTGGAGCGCGCTGTGGTGAGCAACATGCTTCCGTCTTCGAGTCGCTACTTTGAGGGCGTTGCCCAGACCATCAAGGTTCTGGCAGGGCAGGACCCGCAAACTGCTGCCGTGAGCGCGGCCTTTGCCACCACCGCACCTGCCGTGCTGTGGCGGACTGCCGGCGGTTTTTGCTTTGAGCGTACGCAGGATCCGGGCGCAGGCTGGTTTTTTTATGCCAGCCGGGGCGAACAGTGTCCCACAGAAGTGAAGTAGGGCGAGAGGCAGCCTTGCAGACACCCTATGCGCGTCAGATGAAAAAGCTTGCGTTTCACGAACTTGAAAATCATGAGGGCTGGCAGCGGGCCGCCCTGTATTCAGGGCAGGCAGATCCTTTTTGCTGTCTGCCGGCCTGGCAGCTTTCCTTTCATGAAGTTTTTGCTCCCGAACGGCAGCTTATGGTGTGGTATGAACCGGGACGTGTTGTGGACAGCGTGCTGGTGCTGGCAGAGCAGGTTTTTTCCGCAGAATCGGTACTGCTGACTCCCATAGACACGCTGTGGTTTTTCAGTTCGCCTCTGCTGGGACCCCACGCCGTGGATATGCTGGCCCGCGCCATGAGCGATCTGGCTGCGATGTACCATCCATATTTTCCGCGTATTGTCATCAGCGGTCTGCAGCCGGGCGGCGCAATGCCCCGCCGTCTCCTGCAGGTCTTTGGCCGTAGCTTTGATTTCTTCATGCACTCGGAAACAGTGCAGTGCGCGGCCTCTCTGGATGGCGGCCTGGATGGCTTTTTGTCACGGCGCTCCGCCAATCACAGAGCCAAGCTTGCCAAGGGCAGCAGGCGTGCCCGAGAACGGGGCATCGTCTACGAGCGACATGTTCCGGCTGCGGAGGACGAGGCGGTGGCCGTGCTTGCCCGCATGTTGGCCGTGGAAGAAGAAAGCTGGAAGGGCCAGGGACAATGCGGCATGACCGAAGAGCCTGCCCGCAGTTTTTATGCAGCCATGTTGCGGCGTCTGGCCCCGGCGTGCGCCGCGCGCGTCATGTTTGCCCGGCATGAGGACAGGGATGTGGGTTTTATTTTTGGCGGCATGGCAGGCGGCATATACCGTGGACAACAGTTCAGTTATGACCGCAACTGGAAAGATGCCGGTATAGGCAATCTGCTGCAGCTTGAACAGGTCGCCTGGCTGTGCGAAGAACATGCCACACGCTACGACATGGGGCCGGTTACGGGTCCCCGCATGGGGTACAAGGCGCACTGGACGGAAAAACGCCTGCCCATACAGACCTGGCTTATGGTAAAAAAACAGTCCGGCTTTCCGCAGTAAATGTTGTTGCGTCCTGTCCCACGGGACAGTGTGCTCTTTGTTGCCGGATATCTGGGTAACGCCGCCCGCCTGCTGCGGATTTTGGGCCTGTTTCTCGCAACAGGTCTTTTTATTTGCTATTTGTATTTCTCTCCTGACGGTTTTCAATGTTCTGCCTATAAAATTTTCTGTGAAACGGGTGCGCCTGGCGGCCTTGCGTCAGGGCGCAAAGCCTTGATATGCGCGTATACTTGAGAGGATTTATAGAAAATTTATTGACATTTTCTAGCTAATAAACCAGATTTGAGGCTGCCCTCGCAAAAAAATGAGGGAAAGTACTAGGAGGACTGTCATGAAACGTTTTATAGTCGCTATGGCGCTTGCCCTTTCGCTTGCCCTTCCCGGGCTGGCCGCTGCCGAAGGCACCGGCATGTACCTGGCCCCCAAATTCCTTATGAGCATCCAGAGCACCGGACAGATGGAACGTTCCAGTGGTCTGGCCGGTAGCGGGGTCGACAACTACAACCAGTTCACCCTTGGCGGCGCTATGGCCCTGGGCTATGACTTCTGGCCCCAGCAGATGCTGCCCCTGCGCGCTGAAATCGAATTCGCCCTGCGCGGCAACAGCGAAAAAAGCTGGAGCGACGGCGGCTCGAACCTGCGTGATGTCAAGGGCGTCTGGAACAACTCCACCCTGTTCGCCAACCTGTTCTGGGACTTCCGCAACGATAGTGCCCTTACCCCTTATGTGGGCGGTGGTATCGGCCTGGCTTTCAACTACACCGGCTACACCTTCAAGGACAACAACGGCAACAAGTTTGAAGCTGACGACCGCTTCACCAACTTTGCCTGGAACCTGGGCGCCGGTGTGTCTTACGACATCAACGAAAGCTTCACCCTTGACGCTTCGTACCGCTTCGTGGGCCTCGGCTATAACGAAGTCAGCTCCACCGTGAACGGCATCAAGTACGAAGTGGGCAACCGTCCCTACAACAATGAATTTATGATCGGCCTGCGTTACGGCTTCTAGAGCACGTTATCTTGAGAACATGATTCTCGAGATTTTTACAACGTTCGCTACGGCGTTTAACAGCACAACCAGCTCGTTTGCGCCTTTGTGGTGAATGTTTCCTGCGCAGATGCAGAGTTCTGGTCGATTGTTGCTCTGGCTGAAGGCACTACTTGCTGCGACGCAAGCCGCCCCTGTACGGCGATGAAAGCCACGGATGCAACAGCGCTGTTTGAGGCGCAAAGATCAAGAGCCTCCCGGGATTGTCCCGGGAGGCTCTTTGCTGTTGGCAAGGCGCGCCTGTAACGCTGTTTGCCGGGGCGTTGATGAAGAAGCCGGTCTGTGGGGCGTTTATGCTTTTGGCGGGCCTTGTAAACAGTTTTCTACAGGATCGGATTATTCCCCGTATGAAGCACATGGGCAGGGGCGGCGGCTGCGGCGGCGCACGCAGGTGTAATGATCGTCCGGCTGCGAATCTGCGTGGCGTGATTCCTGTGGTTGCTTAGCCGTGTTTGCCTTGCACAGCCGGATTTGCGCATGAGAGAAAAAAGGGAAAAAATCTTTTTTCCCCCTTGACAATCAATGCGGCCTTATAGTTCGGAACTTTTGGCGTGCATGGATAAAAAATGGAGAATACATGAGAAAAACAGAGTAAATCTGTTTTATATTTGTGGATAAAATGTTGCTGTTCTGTGTATATACCAAAGGCTATTATTATGCACCTTACGGGCTAAGGCTTTTCAGGGCGGCCACACAGGCTGTCAAATAGAAAAAAATAAAACATTTCTGACAATTAACAGGAATGGCAATTGGGGAAAGCAAAAGCCGCCTCCGCCCCAAACAGCCTTTATTCATCAATTGCCCGCCGCCCGGATTTTGGGCTACAAGGCGTCATGCGAGATAAATGGGCTGAAATTTCTGAAAATCTCAAAAAAATGCTTAAATCCGGACTTTTCAAGGTCTGGATTGCTCCTCTGCACGCCAGTGTTCATGAAGGCGGGCTGCACCTTGTGGCGCCCAATGCCTACGTGGCCGGCAGGCTGGAAAGCATGATGCTTGCCTCACTGCGTGAGGCTGCCGCGCCTGTTCTTGGCCTTGAGCCGGAGCAGGTCGATGTACGTATCGAGGCAGCAGAGCAAAGTGCAGACGCAGAGATTGTTGAAGAAAAACAAAGTAGTATGCAAAAAAAACCTGCCGATAGAGCTGATGTTTCAGCTTCCGCGCCTTCTGCCGTTGCGTCTTTTATGGCGCCGGCCCGGGCGCCGCGTCAGGCATCGCTGCCGCTTCCGTCTGTGGCCGTGTACCGTGATACGCAGAATTGGCGATATTCCTTTGCCGATTTTGTGGTAGGACCCACCAACAATATGGCTGTTGCCGCCGCGCAGGATGTGAGTCGCAGTTGTGGCTGTGTGCGCACCCTTTTTGTCAATTCCAGCTCGGGGCTGGGCAAAACACATCTGGCCCAGGCCGTGGGGCGCGCCATCAGCGAAGAAGGCACCAATGCCCGCGTGGGCTATCTTACGGCCGAAGAATTTGCCTCGCGTTTCGTCACGGCCTTGCGGGCGCAGGACATTGAAGGCTTTAAGGCTCGCTTTCGCGAACTTGATGTGCTCCTGATGGAAGACGTGCACTTTTTCCAGGGTAAGGAAAAAATGCAGGATATGGCCCTGGCTGTTGTTAAAAGCCTTCAGGCCAAAGGCGGGCGCGCCATTTTTACCTCTTCGTTTTCACCGCGCGAACTGCAGAAAGTGGACAGCCAGCTTGTGTCGCATTTCTGTTCCGGCATTCTGACCGACATGGGCCGACCCACCAAGGATATGCGCTGTGACATTCTTGGGCGCAAGGCCAGAACATTTCAGGTGCTTTTGCCCGAATCGGTCTGTGACCTGCTCGCCAGCCGCCTGACGGGCGACGTGCGTCAGATGGAGTCCTGCCTTAACAGCCTTATCTTCAAGGCCCGCCTGCTGAACTGCGGCCTGAATGTCGATCTGGCCATGGAAGTTCTGAGCCAGTACGCTGACGTGGCCTGCGGTCCTGATTTTTCCACGATCCTGCGCCTTGTTTGTGAAAGTTACGGTCTTAACGAGCGCCAGCTGTCTTCGCGCTCACGCCGCAAGGAATGCGTGGTCGGGCGCAACACGGCATTTTATCTGGCTCGCAAGCATACGGAAATGACCCTGGAAGAAATCGGCGAAAAATTCAACCGCCGTCATTCTACCGTCATTAAGGGCATTACTTCGCTTGAGCGTGAACTTTCCAGAGAATCCACTGAGGGCCGTCGTATCGCCCGCGCCGTATCACTTATTGAGCGTAATGCAGGGCTGGCTGAACGCCCCATGTAGAGTTTTATTGCCCATACGGCAAATGAGCGGCCCGGTTTTTAAAAACCGGGCCGCTTTTGCATGATTGCGTTTGGGTGCTGCTGTGAGATTTTGGTTCTTGAATCTGGTGCAGATTATCTTTGAGACCGCTTATGCCCGGAAGGTATGGCTTCTGCTGCCTCCACCTCGGGGCAGGAAAATTTTTGCAACTGAGTGAAACCTGATACCGGTTTTTGGTGTGTGTGGGGAACCTTTTGCAAAAGGCCCCCCACAGGTTTGAACCGCTCACAGTTCCCCCAGCAGCAGGGCATCCAGCGCAGATGCGGATAAATGACGGGGTTCATCGCGCCGCGCGGGGTTCACGCCCCATTGGCGCAAAACGTCCAGCGCCATGGCCTCTCCTTTGTCCATGCAGCAGGCCACCGCCGGGGAAAGCGCCGCGCCCAGGGTCATGGCCGCGGGCTGCACGCCGATAAGCGCACAGTGCCCCGGCATGTTGCCGCGCAGGGTCGCCAGACCAAGGACCTCGGAAAAACTGTTCTGGTGCGGTCCGATTTTTTGTGCGGTAAGATAGGCGGGCATCTGTTCACGCAGCACCATCTCCCCCGGTTCAAGGCCAAAGTCCACTGCATCCAGTACCAGCAGCCTGTCCGCGCGTTCCACATAGGTCAGCAGCGTCTGGCCTTGTGTGCCGCCGTCCACCACTTCTACATTGCCGGGAAAATCCCAGCGGGAATAGAGATTTTGCGCCAGCCTGACGCCGTAGCCTTCGTCGCCGTAAAGAATATTGCCGAGGCCGATGATAATTACCGCTTCCATGAGATATCCTGTTTTTGTAGGCAGGCCGGGCCTGCAAGCAGAAGGCGGCCCCACTGCAGTGAAGCCGCCCTGTTGTTGCGTCTGATGCGGTCCTGGGGCAGATTAACGTTGAAATGTTTTACATTTCAACGTTGTCATTCTGCCGAAAAGTGGGATTTTTGGCAGAATCCACGTCGCGTTGCGCCGCGCTGCATTCTTATGCAGAGTTGGAGCATTTACATTTTTTCAAGGTTAAAATGCTCTAGGTTTTACGCCGCTCTCTGTAACCGCTGAACATGGTGGAAACCAGAGTGGTCTTGCCCATGATTTCTTCACGAATAACCATGTATATATGTACGGTTACAAAGGTGACCAGAAGAAGCATGCCCAGTCTGTGCAGGCTGCGCAGTTCCTGGCCGTTGCCGCCTATCCAGTAGGCGAAGTCCAGCACAAAGCGGAACGGCTTGAAGAAAGCCAGGCTGCTGCTCTCGGCATACATGCCGAGGCCGGTAAGCATGATCACGAGCATGAAAACCATGCCCACAGCCATGCCTGCCTGGGCCAGAGGGTTGTGCCCCACATGGGCGCGTGGCTCTTTATCGAGAAAGAGATACCAGCGGATGTCGTGCCACAGGTCGTTCCACCAGGCTTTGCTCCAGACGGGCAGAATGATCAGCTCACGCGAGTAGCGGTTGCCGATAATGCCGTAAAGGTAGCGCAATACTGTGGAGATGATAAGAATAAAGCCCGCGATGAAATGTGCCATGCGGGTGTAGCCCATATAAAAGGTGTCATAGGCTGACGTACCGGCTACGGACAGCCAGGGTTTGCCTATGATGTAACCGGTAATGATGAGCACGCTTACACAGGCTACCATGACCCAGTGCCAGATGCGTATGGGCAACTGGTACACATAGATGCTTTTGCCCATGGGTACTTCGGGCGTGCTTTGTCTTGTATCGCTCATATCGTTCTCCTACGCTTGGGGCGCTTACGCGCCGGGCGTCAGCGGGGCCGGAGCTACATGCCTCGGTCCATGCGCACAGTGAGCAGGTCCTTGCCGTCGGGGCCAATAATGTGGGTCGAGCAGGCAAGGCAGGGGTCAAAGCTGTGCAGGGTGCGCAGGATTTCCAGGGGCTGTTCGGGTATGGCCATGCGGGTATTCATCAGCGAGGCCTCGTAAGCGCTCAGTTGGCCGTCGGGGCTGCGCGGTGCGCCGTTCCAGGTGGTGGGGACCACGCACTGGTAGCTTTCGATTTTTCTGTCCCTGATTTTAACCCAGTGACCGAGAGCGCCGCGCGGCGCTTCGGTAAAGCCCAAGCCCCGCAACTCGCCGGTGGGCCAGGATTCGGGCTTCCACTTGGTGGTGTTGGCTGTGGCGCGGACTCCGTTCTTGAGGTTGGTGATAAGGCGATCGTAAAAATAGCGCATTTTTTCAGCAGCCCATGCCAGTTCCAGAGAGCGGGCGGCTATGCGCCCCAGTGTGGATTGCAGCACCGTAACAGGCACGCCGCCTGCGCGCCCCAGGAAGTCGTCCACAAGGCCCTTGATGTCGTCATTTTTACGGGCGTAGCCGATGAGCATGCGGGCCAGGGGGCCGACTTCCATCTGGTGCCCGCGCCACAGGGGGGTCTTGAGCCAGGAGTAACGGTCCCGTTCGTCCACCTGCTTGAGGTCTGTGGGGGTACCCTTGATATTGGGGCCGGGATTGTAGTGCGGTTCGGTGATGCCCTCCCAGGGGTGCAGGCCGGTTTTTCCGGCGGGGTAGGGCTTGTACCAGGAATGGTTGACGGTTTCCTGGATTTCTTCGGGATTGGTCAGACTCACGGGCAGCACTTCGTTGAAGTTGCCGTTGATGATGGCCCCGGGAGGCATGAGCAGGCTGTTTTCGGTATAGTCGTTGGCAATGTCGGGAATGCCGCCATAGGCCAGCACCGAGAGTTTGGACAGGCCGCCGCCGATGTTGAGCCAGTCGCCGTAAAAGCCGGCCAGAGCGAGCGTGTCCGGAATAACCACCTGCTGGGCAAAGGTACGGCAGCGCTCGATAACCTGAAGCACGAAGTCCAGGCGTTCCTGATTGATGACATCGGCCGCGCCCACGCCGTCAATGTTGAGCGAGCAGGGCACGCCCCCCACCAGCCAGTTGGGATGGGGGTTTTTGCCGCCGAAGATGGTGTGGATGTGCACCACGTCTTTCTGGAAATCCAGAGCCTCGATATAGTGGGCGACCACCATAAGGTTGGCTTCGGGCGAGAGCTTGTAGGCGGGGTGTCCCCAGTAGCCGTTGGTGAATATGCCAAGCTGGTTGGAATTGATGAGCTTGAGCAGCTTGTCTTTGACCGACTTGAAGTAGCCCGGCGAAGAGTTGGGCCAGGGCGACAGTTTTTGTGCCAGTTCGGACGTTGCCTTGGGGTCGGCCTTGGAGGCCGAAACCACGTCCACCCAGTCCAGCCCCGTGAGGTGGTACAGGTGCACGAGGTGGTCGTGGTACATAAGGCAGAGCTGCATGAGGTTACGGATGATGTTGGCATTGTCGGGAATATCAATGCCCAGGGCGTTTTCCACGGCATGCACCGAGGCCAGGGCATGCGTACCGGTGCATACACCGCAGATGCGCTCGGTAAAGGCCCAGGCATCGCGGGGGTCGCGTCCTTTGAGGATGATTTCTATGCCGCGAAAAATGGTGCCGCAGGATACGGCGTTGGTGATCACGTTGTCGTCGTTGATATTCACTTCGCAGCGCAGATGACCTTCAATGCGGGTCACGGGGTCCACAACGAGGCGGCGGCCCGCGTCAACAACAGTATATCCTTGTGTCTTGTATTCATAGGACATGGGTGCGTTCCTTAGCTCTTGCTGGTGTCTTCGTTAGCTTCCGGGGCTTTCTTCTTGTCGCAGGCATGACGGACCATGCTGGCCGCGCCGTGAATAGCCACACCGGCGGCCACGCCCGCCACTGCGGCCACCCCCACGCTTTCAGCCGTGGAGTTGGTTCCCATATGCGGGATGGTGGTGATGCGGTCGTAAAAGGACTGCTGATCCCAGAAGTTCTGTTCCGAGCAGCCAATGCAGCCATGCCCGGACTGGATGGGAAAGGAAACGCCGTTGTTCCAGCGGGTGGAGGGGCAGGCATTGTAGGTGGTGGGGCCTTTGCAGCCCATCTTGTACAGGCACAGGCCGGAGCGCGCGCCTTCGTCGTCCCACGATTCTACAAACTGGCCCGCGTCAAAGTGGGCACGGCGGTAGCACTGGTCGTGTACGCGCACGCCGTAGAACATTTCGGGCCGCCCTTGTGCATCAAGGCTCGGCAGGCGGTCATAGGTGATGATGTAGGTCAGGATGGAACTCATGACCTCGGGAATGGCCGGACAGCCGGGAACCTTGATCTGCGGTTTGTTGGGGAAAAGCTTGTGCAGGGGGGTGGCCGCAGTGGGATTGGGCGAAGCCGCCTGCACACAGCCCCAGGAGGCACAGGTGCCCCAGGCGACCACGGCCTTGGCATGCTCCACGCCGCGCTTGAGCTTTTCATAAAATGGTTTGCCGCCGTCAATGCAGTACATGCCCTGTTCATTCAGGGGCACGTTGCCTTCCACAGCCAGGATGTACTGGCCCTTGTACCTTTCAATGGCCTGCTCGTAGCAGGCATTGGCCTGTTCGCCGGCAGCTGCCATGATGGTGTCCTGATAGTCCAGGGCAATCATTGAAAGAATAATGTCGGCCGCCAGGGGGTGGGCCGTGCGCAGGAAGGATTCGGTACAGCAGGAGCAGGAAAGACCATTGATCCAGAGTACCGGAAGACGGGGTTTGGTGGAAAGGGCCTGGGCAATAGCCAGGTCCGCGCCGGGGCCAAGCCCCATTGCAACGGCTGTGAGCGCGCAGAACTTCATGAAGTCCCGGCGGCTGACGCCTTTGCTGCGCAGAACCTCGGCGGTTGTTTCAAGACGTGCCATAGTTACCTCAACGCTTGCTAGGTTGGAAGTGAGCTGTGAGGAGGGGGTGCAAAAGCTGCACCGGGCAGAGAAGGGGCTATACTCAAGCCCGCTTTATCATAAAATCTACTAATAAGGTTATAGGGCAGTACTTGCAAAAGCAAGTGAAAAAATTGAATGAATTCTGCAAGGAGCAGGGCTGTTCGGCCGGTGGTACAAAAAACGCGGCAGAATATACCGCATTTTCTATTTGCCCTGTTTGCGCAGCTCCATCGCAGTCAACGTGTGCACATTAAGAAAAGAGAGGTTCTTTTGAATAAAAGAACCTCTCTTCATAACAGGCTTTTCAGCTGTCTGGAGCAGACCGGCTTTGAGGGTACATATCCTCAAGGCTTGCCAGGCGTTCCCTTCAACATTTTTTATCAGGTCAACAAAATGCATTTACGCTTCAGCGGCAGACGCCTGTCCGCACAGCCGCCAAGGCAAAATAAAGGGTAAACTGCCCCAGTGCGACGGCCGTCCCTCAACCGCAGCGGACGCGGCCTCGCCGCGTCCGCGAGGATCCATAAGGCTATTCTTCTTCGCCTGCGCCTTCAAATTCAATGAAGCCGGGATTCACATTGGTCATGGCGTTAACGATAAGTTCCACCAGGCCGCCGTAGGCGAAGTTGTTCTTGGTGTACAGGTCGTTGTGCTCAAGAATTTCGCGGATCTGGCCCTTGCAGTTGGAGCAGGGGGCGCAGATGTATTTGCGGGTTTCGGGGCCAAGGCAATCCTTGAAGGCTTCGCTGATCTGCCACATCTTTTTGCGGCCGGAGATGTTGCCGCGCCATTGTTCGATGTTGTTGCGGGTCATGATGGCAAAGCCGGAACCGCCGCCGCAGCAGTAGTTGTCTACGCCGTGGCAGGGCATTTCGCGGAACTGGGGCGCAATTTTACGCAGGATTTCACGCTGAGGCTCCACAATGCCCATAAGGCGCACCACGTTGCAGGGGTCGTGCAGGGTCACGGGGAAGTCGTTGCGCGAGGGGTCCAGCTTGAGGCGGCCGCTCATGACGATGTCGCGAAGGGTAACATAACAGCTTTCCCGCGGGACCTGATATTCAAAGGGGATTACACGGTCGGCGATGACGGTGAGCGCCTTGTGGGCATGGCCGCATTCGCCGATGACGATTTTTTTGACGCCCAGCTCCTTGGCGGCCATCATGTGCTGCAGGGCGATGCGGGCGGTCTGGGCATCGTCGTAAAACACGCCGTAGTTCACGCCGTCATAGGCAAGGGCCTTGCTGGAAAGCGTCCACGACAGGCCGGCTTCCTGGAAGATGAGCGAGAAGGACGCGATGTTTTCAGGCCAGGCCATGATTTCGCCGGCATTGTGCAGCAGCATGATATCCGCGCCCTGCACGTCAAAGGGCGTATGAATGCCCACGCCGGTGATTTCCGCGTAGTCCTCGTCAATGAACTCCACGTTTTCTTTTACCACTTCGGGCGTCATGCCCGTGGAAGAGCCGGCCTTCATGTGGTTCATGGTTCCGCGCTCGTGCAGTTCGCGGGGATATATGCCCAATTCCTGGCTGAAGACCTTGCGGATTTCGCGGGCCATCAGGCCATTGTCCACACCGATGGGGCAGGTCTGGGCGCAGCGGCGGCAAAGGTTGCAGCGGTAGGCCAGTTCGCCCAGGCGGGCCACGGTTTTCCAGTTCAGGTTCATGTCGCCGTAGCGCCATTTTGCCAGAGGCTCTTTTTTCACATACTGCTTGTAGATGCGGCGGAAGATTTCAGAACGGAAGTTGGGGCGGTACATTTCGTTTTCGCCCGACATCTCGTAGAGATGGCAGGCATCAGAACAGGAGTTGCACTGCACGCAGTTGTCCATGCTGGTTTCAAGCATGGGCAGGAAGGTCCAGTTATTTTCCTTGCTGAACAGTTTGCGCACGCCGTCGAGGAACTTGTTGACCAGTTCTTCCTCTTCTTCACGGTTTTTGGGCTTGGGAATGTTCAGCACGCAAACTTCGTCAAGAATACAGGCTGTGTTTTCTTTCTGCTCTTCAGTAAAGGGCTTCCAGGGCATGGTATGCATATCCACAGCCAGTTCGGGGATTTCTTTCAGGTCAATGCTGACCATCTGCCCGTCGACGGTGGAAACGTCAGTCAAGCGAAGGTTGTCTTTCATGTCTGAACTCCCTAGTCTTCTTTCTTTTCTGTGGGATTGGTGGTGGCAACATCCACCCAGGTCCTGGGGGTTCCATCACCGGAGATATGCTTGGCCGACCAGGTCACGTTGAACTTGAGGGCCTCAAGGATCTTCTGCTTGTTCTTTTCGCTGTAGTTGGTGGGCTCATCGCCCCAGCGGATGTCGTGGTACATGAAGTACTTCATGATCAGGTGCCCCATGTTTGTCATGGGAATCCAGATGAGCAGGAAGAAGCCCAGCAGCAGGTGCAGGCTGAAAAGCGTGCTGGTTTGCGGGGCAAAATTGAAGGTGAGCAGGTTGTAGATGAAGGTGCGGGCCAGTTCGAAATACGAAGGGGCAACAGCCCAGGCAGCCAGGCCCAGCACGCCGAAGGCCACAAAGACGCCCAGGTTGAAGTAATGTTCGGGCGTACTGTAGCGGCGCAGTCCTTCGTCGTTGCGGCGGCGCTCAATCAGGCCGATGCCGCCGATGACAATGCACAGCGCGCCGACCAGCACCACGGCGTTGATGACGTTGCCCACAAAAATCATGACGCCGCCCTGCGGGTTCAGGCCAAATATCTGGGCGATGACTGCGCAAAGCACGATGATGGTTCCGCCCATGAGCATGTACATGCCCACGTGGAAGGGGTAGGTGCGGACCCACAGCTTCAGGTTGTGTTCAAAGGTGGCATGCAGAAAGAGCACTTCAGTCAGAATGCCCTTGATGTCGCCCCAGTGCGAAATGTGGCGCGGCTTGGTCCACCAGTCTTTTTCTTCCATAAAACTGCCGCCGTAGGCCGCTTTTTGCGCGCCCTCATGGGGAACAGGATAGAGTTCCCAGCGCACATGCAGCGGGCTGGCCGCCATATAGGACCGGATTTTCAAGTACGCCATGCAAAAGAAGCCGGCTACCGCCAAATAGCCCAAGATGTAAAACAAAATGGTCATGCGTTTTCTCCCGTAGGGTCAATATGCCGCTGAAACATGGGTTCGGCGGGCCCGGCCCGGCCGGTGCGCCGCTAACAGCCCG
>OJPW01000095.1_pt1 | contig 93919 bp, 79 predicted proteins | sample 1598571 | NCBI WGS metagenome assembly OJPW01 (sample SAMN03922493, study PRJEB24848) | human gut metagenome | isolation source: stool sample | host: Homo sapiens | place: Germany | collected 2011-05
ACCTCTACCCGGCCAGTTCCTGACAGGGGTTACCCACGGAAAACCCGGAAGAACCTAAACTTCAATGCCAAGCTTTTGCGCCATCACCAGGGCCTTGTGTGCAGCCTGCAGGTTGTCCGGTATGCCGTCAGTAATGACCAAGACGACTTTTCGCTGCTCGCTGAGGGGCATCAGCGTTTGCAAAACCCACCACAAGGCCGCAGCCAGAGGGGTGCCACCTGAAGCACTGATGTCAAAGCCGTCCGGCACCTTTTGCCCATGCCGCATGATGGGGAATACAGAGCTTGTGGAAGCCATCGCGGGAAAAGCCGTGACCGCAGGATTTACGCCTTTGATATTTTCCAGCGCTTTTGCCACAGCAAAGCACGCCTGCCTTGCCAGAACGATGGGCGCTCCGCTCATGCTGCCGCTTACATCCAGCAGGATGTGTACAGCCGTGTTGAGGCCGGTTTGTTCTGCCTCTCTGCGGAAGATACGCGGATTACCCGTCTGTAGCCGATGGAGCGAGCCAGGGTGTAAGGCCCCGCGCCGACCGATGCTGCACCGTTTTTGTGTCTGGGCCTGTAAAAGCCCTTGAAGGCGAGTTCGCAAGGCAATACTGGCCTGAAGGGCTTGCAGTTTATGCCCCTCCGGTAATGCGCTTGACTGCCGAAATCCTTCAACCGCCACCGTAATGTTCTCAACGGCCGACTCTGCCTGACAAAGAACAAGTGCCGTTGAAAGAAGCTCGCCCAGGTTTTGAGGCAGGTCTTGGGCTTCGGCATGCAACAGGGCTGTAAGTTGGGCTTTGGCCTTGCTGGGGGATGTGGATTGCCGCGTTTGAGGTGTGCAAACGGACGTGGGGTTTTGCTCCGATTGAGGCGTGGAACCGCTGCGAGCGACATCAAATTTGTGGCCCTCATGCGGCCCTGAAGCGTGGTCTTTACGCCGTCTTTCTGTGGTATTGGGCTTGTTTCCTCCTTTTTGCACGTTGTTTTCATCGCTTTCTGTCTGCTGCGGCGGCTCCCACTGTCGAATACCCTGTGCCAGCTGCTGGGCATAGGCAATGGCTGAATCCGTGTCAGGGCAATGGATGCGAACCTTGACCAGAACTGCATCCAGCACTTCCTTCAGTCCGGAGAAGTGTTGGCGTAGTACCGCTGCTGCTGCCATGCGTGGAATGCTCACTTCTTCCACATCCCAGGCCCGCACGGTCAACAGCACATAGTCCAAAACAGCAAGGGCCGGGGAATCATCCCCGGCCCTTGGCTGTGCCTGCTCCACAAAGAATCGTCGTATCAACCAGTTTAAGTTGTGTCGGCAGCCAGGGAAAATGCCAGACAGCTTTTTCTCGATGCGCCAATCCTCCAGGCAGTTAAAGAGGTTGAAGGTCACAGGATCAAGGTTGGCAGCCTTCAATACTACAAAGTCCGTATGCCGGATATGGCCGGATTCATGATCGACAAACGACCTTGCCAATGCCAGCAATTCCGGTTCGCAATCCATCGGCAATGAGGGCAGTTGAATGATCTTGCCGTTAGTGCAGGCTTCATTGCCACCAATACGCACCTGTACCCCGTACTGGTCGCCCAGCACGGACGCCAGCAGGGGCAGGCAGTTGAGAACGTCTTTGGAGCGTATCATGGCGTCACCACAGGCCTAGGCTGGGAATGGCGGGATGCGGCACAGCCGTTTCCACTGAGAGCGTATCCGGCAGGATGGGCGTTTCATCCGGGTCGCCATCAACATTGCCATCGATCCGGTCATCCCCGCTATCCAGATCGGAAATACTGTTCGCCCCAGCCAACAGGGTGTCCAACACAAAGGCCGGGCCATAACCCTCAATGACCTTCTGTGCGTGTGCGACCAAGGCATCACTGTCCCTGAGCAGGCAAACCAGACCTTGCAGAAGCAGCAAGTCTGTGCCGATGATATTGCCCTTCTTGGGTATGCGTAGCAGGGCGGCCTGCACGATATCTGCCACAGGAGCTACATGCGGTTCCACAAACGACAAGCCCGTGAGCTTGGTATGCAGAGTCCGCAGAGGAGAAAGGGCCTTGTGGGTTACTTCCGTCTTGCCGTGGTAAACCTTGCGCCAGATGTCTTCGGCGGATTTGGCCACTTCGCCAAAGAGCGTTCCTCCGAGACCCTGGACCTCCTCTGCCAGCCCGGCTTCCAGCACGGCTGTGTTATCTGTATGTTGCGCCAGCGGGGACACCTTGTACAATTGCCAGCGAAAATCCATGCGGGCGCGGACATAGTCCGGCCCTACGATGGAATTGCGGATAATTTCGCCCCACTGATGATGCTTTTCTATCCAGCTCTGCACATTTTGGTCGTAACCAGCCAGAAAGGCTTCTTTTTCTCTCTGAAAGTCGTTGCGGATGCTGCAAAGCTCCTGCACGATTTCACCGGCTTTTTCTTCAGGGATGGCCCAGCCGGACATGAAGCGCACGCCGTGTCGGTCCAGATAGTTGAAGGCGCGGGCCTTGAGCGTGCCGAACACCTTGAGGTTTTCCGGGTCGGCAATGCGCTTGGAACCCAGCGAAGCCAAATCTTCGGGGGGCAATTCCGCCCCACCCAGGTCTTCCTGGCTCATCTTGCGCCGGGCTGACCACAGGCTGACATTGAGGTTGAGGGCCAGCAAATTGTCCAGAATACGAATGTCAGAAACAATTGGTGTCATAACCGTCTCCTAAAATGAGCTTTTTGTGGTGTTTAAGACGTAACCTTTGGTGAGCTTTTTGGCTGCACGGGCTTCAAGCTCCAGGACGGAATTGTTGCCCGCACAATTTTCAGCGGGAATAACGTGTTGTTGCCCAACAGTATTCGGCTTACCCCAATGGAGCATGAGGCCTTCGGGGCGGGCCTCGCCGATCCAGAATTTACCGTTCTGGTTCTTGCCGGAAAGGGTATGAACTACCTCCAGATGGACGCGGGGGTTAGCTACCGCAGTTGTGTGGTGCAGCTGGCCGCGCATGAACCGTAGGGCCTGATCTCCTTGCAGATTTTCAGGGCCAGCCGTTTCTGTTTTGGGGGCTTCAGTTTCCATATGTTGCGGGAACATGCGCTGAGCCAGTTCGTGCAACATGGCGCGGGTTTCGCGGCTGGCGCGATAGGCCAATGCCCGGTCAAGGGCATAGGTGACAGGCTGTATGCCCTGGTGGGCCAGAGGTTGGAACCGCACGGTCAGATCGCCCCAGCGCAGCAGGCTGCGCGTGGAGAAGGTGACTTCAATGGTGTTGGTCAGATTGCCGATGGAAGCCTCGCCCATGAACAGCTTGCGAACCTCATTGGCATAGTCCACCATGGTGGCGCACAGCGATTCGGGCAGCGATGGGAAGCGCCGGGCAAGCAGGCTTTTTTCCACATCGGCAGGTGGGTAGCCCACTTCGCAGATAGTAAAGCGGTCCAACCAGGCAAGGTTCTGCCGCTGGGTGCCCTGATAGAGGCCGGTGTCATCGCCGCCGCCATTGGTGTTGGCCGTGGCAACCAGACGGAACATGGGGTGTGGCGCAATCAGCTCGCCGCCGTTTTCCGCTATGCACAGGGGGGAGCCGTCCAATACGCTATTCAGCCCAGCTGCAATCTCTGGCGAGGTCAGGTCAATCTCATTCAGCAGCAAAAGTGCGCCGTAACGCATGGCAAGCGCCAGTGGGCCGTACTCAAAGGCCATGTTACCACCCTTAACGGTCAGGTGACCAACCATGTCGGCAAACTCCAGACGTCCGTGTCCGGTGACCTCAAAGACGGGATAGTTAAGTCTGGCAGCCAGCTGCTTGATGCAAGTCGTTTTACCACAGCCTGTGGGGCCGAAGACGTACAGTGGTTCCTGGGGGTTGAGAAACCAGACCACAACATCGCGGCTGGACTCATGGAAGATATATTCGTGGTCAATAGCCGGGGTGTAGGCCGAAGGGACGGCGTAGCCTCTGACAGTGGTGCCGGATGGTTTGCCGCTGAAGACCTGACCGGCATCAAGATCGGCAGCTTGGAGGGTGCGGAAATCACGGGAAATGTCGTTCATGTTTTGCTCCTGAAACGCGAATAGCCTCCCTTTGACGGGAGGCCGCTCACTCGGGTATTATGGTTGAAACAACGGAGGACAACCATGTCCATGACACAAATATCGCTGGATGAAGCTACATTGGCTTCTTTGGATGCTGTGGCTTCGGCGCGGGCGCTTACTCGTGAAGAAACTGTGCGGGAAGCCATCAAAACTCTTGTTGAGTATGACGTGTGGTTTCGCCGCAAAGTTGAGGCGGGTCTAAAAGATATTCAGGAGGGTCGCGTTATTTCAAGCCAAGAAATGGAGGCGGAGGCCGACTCCTTGTGTTTACGCTTGGCCGCTCATGATGGATTAGCCTGATGTTGCTGCAATGGTCTCAAAGGGCACGCCAGGACAGGATTTCCATCATTGAGTATATCGCAAGAGATAATATTGATGCCGCAACTGCCATTAATGCAATGCTCCGTGATGCAGCACATGGCTTGTTAGACTTTCCCCAAAAAGGGAAAAGTGGACGCGTGGTCGGCACTCGTGAACTTATTGTCCATAAGCACTATGTGCTTGTGTATACCTGCTCACAGGATGCAATCCGCATTGTAACCGTGCTGCATACATCGCGGCAGTACCCAGCCTAGTCAAACGCAATCTCCCGTGTGAGCTGCATCCCAAACGGATTGTCCCAAAAGCCACCGTTCACTTCAATGTCGTTATAGTCTTCGCCTGCGCGGATGAAGTAGTACCCTCATATTTCAGGTCGGCCATGAAGTCTTCCACAAAGGCCACGTCCGCAAAGTCCGCGTACCATTTCAGCCCTCCCCACATGAAAGCCACAGCGCCTGTCTCCGCATCCTTCCTGTCCGGGGTTCTGCCCATAAGACCTTTGATAGCTTCAAAACGTTCAGGATCGTTCTGTTCGGCTGCCGCTAAGGCCTTTTGCAGTTTTTCCACGCCGACTTTCGTCAGGCACAGGGCCACATCAGAGTAGTATCCCATGGTTTTCTCCTTGCGGGATATGGTGTTTTTCAGTTTATGGAGGAAATTGACAGTCTTTCAGAAGGCGCGCCGGTGCGCTCACAACGGGCCAGCAAGGTATCCACGTCGATGTCGCCCAGATGCTCTGCATGAAAAATCTCGGTCAACGCCTCTCGCAGAGCGTCCTTGTCCAAAGTAGTCCGCCCTGTTGTCACGGACATACGAAAGCGGTACTTCCCAGCGTCTACCCAATCCCGTGTGCCAGCCTGACGGTGAACCAGCTTGAGTACCGTTTCCATTTCTTTGATTTCATTATCTAAGACCGTGCGCTGCTCCTTAAGGGCCGCCAATTTTTCAAGCGCCGGTTCCCATTGCGGCATATCCACGCCTTTGGGAAACTTGGGGCAGTCGCCGCTATATTCACAATACGAACAGATTGGGTAAAAACCTTGAGCGCAATCCACCTGTGCCAGGGTTATGTTCCCTGCGCGAAATGCTGTAAGCTCGTCCCAAAGCTGTGTCGCATGGTCAAGGGCAGTATCCAGCATGGTCTGATTGAAGCCATAGGGGCCGAATGCCTTCACTTCCTTCATTGAAAGGCAGAGCAGCCATGCCTCCAGGCTCGCCTCGGCAGCAGTTGCGGGCAGATGAAGGCCAAGTTGGGCACGGCAAAGTTGCGGGAAGGTCATTTTGTCATGCAAAAGCGTACCGTCTGCAGCACGAAGGCTGAAGACGGGCTTGCTCCATGCTTTTGTCAACAGGCCGATTTGGCCATGAAGTTGCAGCAGATGGGAATCGTGAGGCGAGGCTGGCAGCTTGTCTGTGCTTTTCACTTCCAGAATACGTATGGCGTTGACGGGTGCACCCCAGACCAGCACAAAGTCCAGATGGGCTTTGATGGGCACGCCTTGATGCTGCCAGTCGATCTCAAGCTGGGGTAGTACATGCAGGGCCAGCGATGTCAGAGCTTGCCCAACCCCCGATTCAAACCAATGCCCGCGTTGCAGGGTCAGCAGACGCTCCAGGCTGTTTGTGGTGGGCAGCACCTTTCTGGCTAGTGCAGCCCGTGGGCATTCCCAGTGCTGGCCGATGTCGCTCATGCCCACATAGGCAGATCTGTCGCCCAGGTGTGCGGCGGTACTTTGCTGAGAGACCGCTTGCAGCCCCTGACGAATTAATGCCCGCAAACCTTCCGTACGGTCTTTCTGTTCCATGCTCTGCCTCCATAAAAGCGAAAGGGCCGCCATCAGGCAGCCCTCTCACTCGGTATTTTGATTTTTACTATGCAGCATCAGCGTATTTCCACCAGATTTTGCGCTGCGCATTCCAGCGGAAGCCCGCGCCAGTAAGCAATTCTTTTTTGGCCTGCGTGTTGCCGGTAGCGATGATGCAGGGCCGCCCATCTTGAGCCGTTATCTGCTGGTAGGTGACACCTTCCAGCGGTGGGAAATTTTCAAGGCTTGCTGACGGACGATTTGAGGGGGTCGAAATGTTGTTTGCGGTGGATGGGTCGCGTTGACGCGATTTTTGCGATTCAGGGGCTATTACGGGCAATTTAGGCCGTGTAGGCGATTTTTTGCCGTTTTTAGCCCCTTCACCATCATCATCTTCCGTGACCATGCCCAACATGGCGGTAAGAGCGTAGCGGCGGGCGTATGTCATTGCCGATCCCATGCCCTGCGGGTCGGCCTTGGGCAAAGGAATCACGGCAAGAGAGCTTTGCCACTGACCAGACTCTGCATGCGTCAGCTTGGTAACCAGCCCTAAGGAATTGGGCTGTTCAACAGGCACTGGGTACTGGCACAACCAAATGCCGTTTTCGATGAGCGCGTCCCGGCAGGCGTCCATGACGCTGTTGAGGCTGGCGTACCAGCTTTTGGTGAAGGGATTTTCCGCGTCTTTGGTGACGGGTCGCACGGTTCGCTGTACGCAGAGCAGGGCCTTAGCCAGGTCGGTGATACTTTCGGATTGATATTGGTTCATATGACAGCCTCCTTCGATAGCAAAATGACAAAGCCCCGCCCAGCGTAGTGCTGGACAGGGCTTTAGGGGTGATTTTAAACATTACTCTGGTGTTCTTGAAAGAGTAATATATTATTAAAAATTGATGAATAACAGTTTTATATAGCCGGATATGCTTTTACATAAGCGCCATTGCTTCATTCTTGTGTGTTGATATCAGGAACACGAACTTTTCAATGGCATATTTTCCTGGGGGAGGGGCAGAATGAGTAGCTATCATACCTGTCCAATTTGGGGGAGCACTTCTGACCCGCAGCGCGACCTGCCGCCTATCGACCGGCTGGAAGGATTTCGGCCTGGCGGGCACAGCATGTACCAGCGGGTGATTGTGGCGGTGCTGTGCGGGCGCACCCCGATTCCAGCCTGGACCTACTGGATGTCATGCCCTCCATACGCGGAAAGAGTCACCAGCGGCCAGTGGTTACGCCCGTGAGCCGACTTTTGCGGCCTTATCCGGACAAGAGCGTTTGACAATCGGCCCCTGCCTAAGGTATGTTAAAGAATGCTGTAAGTTGGGGGAGCTGCGTCCAGCATCCCCGTTACCGCCTCTGGCGTGGCAAGAAAACCAATTGCCCATGAGGATATAGAGAAATGGCCGAGATGGAAAACCGTTGGTTATCAGTAGACGAGATAGGCAAGTATCTCGGTGTCAGCAGTGACACCGTGTACCGCTGGATAGACAAGCATACGATGCCCGCCCATCGCATGGGCCGTCTTTGGAAGTTCAAGAAAGACGAGGTCGATGAGTGGGTGAAGGCTGGCGGCGCGGCGGACAAGAGCAGACAGGATCAAGCTGAATGAGCAGGAAGAACGGAAATAACAATTCAGTCGATCTGGATATCGGGACCCTCTCCGGGCATCTTTGGGAAGCTGCGAATATTCTCCGCGGTCCTGTCGACGCGGCCGATTTCAAGACCTACATCTTCCCGCTGCTGTTCTTCAAGCGGCTCTCCGACGTCTATGACGAGGAGTATGCCGTGGCCCTGGATGAGTCCGACGGCGATGTGGAATTTGCCCAGTTCCCTGAGAACCACCGGTTCCAGGTTCCGGAGGGCTGCCACTGGAAAGATGTCCGGGCCAAGAGCGCCAATATCGGCCATGCGCTCCAGAAGGCCATGCGCTGCATCGAGCAGGCCAACCCGGACACCCTGCACGGCATCTTCGGCGATGCCCAGTGGACCAACAAAGACCGCCTTTCGGATGCGCTGCTCAAGGACCTGATCGAACACTTCTCGTCGCTCAACCTGGGCAATGAGCACTGCAAGGCGGACATTCTCGGCCAGGCCTATGAATACCTGATCAAGAAATTTGCCGACCTCACCAACAAGAAGGCCGGTGAATTCTATACCCCGCGCTCCGTGGTCGCGCTGATGGTTCGCATCCTTGCGCCCAAGGCCGGGGAAACCATCTATGACCCGGCCTGCGGGACTGGCGGCATGCTCCTCGAGGCGCTACACCATGTCAAAGAGCATGGCGGCGACGAGAACCTCATGCTGGGCAAGCTCTACGGCCAGGAAAAGAACCTGACCACATCCTCCATTGCCCGTATGAACCTCTTTCTCCACGGCGCGGAAGATTTCCATATCGAACGCGGCGACACCCTGCGCTTGCCAGCATTTTATTCAGGCGACAGCCTCGCCACCTTTGACTGCGTCATCGCCAATCCTCCCTTTTCCCTGGAAAAGTGGGGGGACGACGTCTGGATCAATGACCCCTACGGCCGCAACTTTGCCGGGCTGCCGCCAGCCAAGTCCGGCGACTTCGCCTGGGTTCAGCACATGGTCAAGTCCATGGCTCGCAAGACTGGCCGCATGGCTGTGGTGCTTCCCCATGGCGTGCTATTCCGCATGTCCAAGGAGGGCGAGATTCGGCGCAAGCTGCTGGAGATGGACATGCTCGAAGCGGTGATCGGCCTCGGCCAAAATATTTTCTATGGCACCGGTCTCGCGCCGTGCGTTCTGGTCTTTAGGGACAGCAAGCCCAAGGCCCACCGCCAGAAGGTGCTGTTCATCGATGCCTCGAAGGAGTTCAAGACCGGCCGCGCCCAGAACGAGCTACTGCCGGAACACGTGGACAACATCCATCGCTGGTACGAGGGCTATCAGGATGTGGAAGGGATCTGTCGGGTGGTCACGCTCGACGAGATTCGCGAGAACGATTTCAACCTGAACATCCCCCGCTACGTGGAGCCGGTGATCGAGGAAGAGGCCATCACCCTCGATCAGGCTCTTGCCAATCTCAAGGAATCACTGCGTGCTGCATATTCCGCCGAGGATCGCCTGAAGGAGCTGCTTATTCGTGAGGGATTTTTGTGAAGAATAATAAGCAGATTTCCCAATCGGAACTCGAATCCTACCTCTGGGGCGCGGCCACCTTGCTGCGCGGCTACATCGACGCCGGGGACTACAAGCAGTTCATCTTCCCACTACTGTTCTACAAGCGCCTGTGCGACGTCTATGACGAGGAGATGGCCGATGCGCTGGAGGAATCCGGCGGCGATCAGGAATACGCCGCGCTTCCTGAACAGCACCGCTTCCAGATCCCGGAGGACGCCCACTGGAAGGCCACCCGAACCAAGGTCAAGAACGTGGGCAAGGCCATCCAGGACGCCCTACGCGCCATTGAGACGGCTAACCCCGACACCCTGTACGGGGTGTTCGGTGACGCCCAGTGGACCAACAAGGACCGTCTGCCGGACCGCATGTTGCGCGAACTCATCGAGCATTTCAGCTCGCAGACGCTTTCGCTCTCCAACTGCCCGGAGGATGAACTGGGCGTGGGCTACGAGTTTTTGATCAAGAAGTTCGCCGACGATTCCGGCCACACCGCTGCGGAGTTCTATACCAACCGCACCGTGGTCCACCTGATGACCGAGATGCTCGAACCCAGGCCGGGCGAGTCGATCTATGACCCCACCTGCGGTTCGGCGGGCATGCTGCTCTCCGCCGTCGCCCATCTCAAGCGGCAGAATAAAGAATGGCGGAATCTGCGGCTGTTCGGCCAGGAGCGCAACCTGCTCACCTCCGCCATCGGCCGGATGAATCTGTTCCTGCACGGCATCGAGGACTTTCGCATCGTCCGTGGCGATACCCTGGCCAACCCCGCCTTTGTCGAAGGCGACCGGCTCATGCAGTTCGATGTGGTCCTGGCCAATCCGCCTTACTCCATCAAGCAGTGGGACCGCGATGCTTGGTCCGCCGATCCGTGGGGCCGGAACATCTACGGCACCCCGCCCCAGGGCCGCGCCGACTATGCCTTCTGGCAGCACATCATCAAGAGCATGAAGGCCAAGAGTGGCCGCTGCGCGATTCTGTTTCCGCATGGCGTTCTCTTTCGCAACGAAGAGTCGTCCATGCGCGAGAAGTTGGTCGCCCACGACGTGGTGGAGTGTGTTCTGGGCCTCGGTCCCAACCTTTTTTACAACTCGCCCATGGAAGCCTGCGTCGTTATCTGCCGGATGAACAAGCCTAAAGAGCGCAGGAACAAGGTGCTCTTCATCAACGCGCTGAACGAGGTGACCCGCGAGCGGGCACAGAGCTTCCTCACCGACGATCACATCCAGCGCATTGTCTCCGTCTACCAGGCCTTTGCCGACGAGGACGGCTTTGCCCGGGTGGTCGGCAATGACGAGATCCGGGAGAAAGCCAGCAATCTCAGCATCCCGCTCTACGTGAGGGCGGAAAACGGAAATGGCAATGGCAACGGCGCAACCGAAACAGTCAGCCTCAAGCAGGCCATAGCAAACTGGCAGGAAAGTTCGATGGCATTGCGGGAGTCGATGGATGGCCTCTTCGAGGTGCTTGAGGACGCTCGGGTGATGGGAGGTGGCAAATGAGTGCGCAATCCCTGAAGCCCGGCTGGAAGATGGTCAAGTTCGGCGAGGTGGTGAAAAACGCCAACCTCGTAGAACGCGATCCCGAGACCAATGGCGTTGAAAGAATCGTCGGGCTTGAACACATCGACCCCGAGAATCTGCATATCCGGCGCTGGAACTCCGTTGCGGATGGCACCTCGTTTACCCGCAAATTCGTACCGGGACAGACGCTCTTCGGTAAGCGCCGGGCCTATCAACGCAAGGTCGCCTACGCTGAGTTTGAAGGCATTTGCTCCGGGGACATCCTGACGTTTGAGCCGAAAAACAGAAAGGTTCTGCTGCCGGAACTTCTGCCATTTATCTGCCAGAGCAATGCCTTCTTTGATCATGCGCTTGGCACCTCGGCCGGTTCGCTGTCACCGAGGACCAGTTGGACCGCGTTACAAGATTTTGAATTCCCGCTGCCACCCCTTGATGAACAAAAGCGCATTGCCGAGATACTGTGGGCGGCGGATGAAACCACGGAATGCTATGCGGACAGTGCATTGCGGATCGTTGCCATAGCCGATGCCGCTCTTTCCAAGTTTTTTGAGAAGCACAAGGAAGTCTTGTCTTGGACTCCGGCTATAGATGTTTGCGAAAAGATTTCTGTGGGCATCGTGATCAAGCCAGCTTCCTACTATGTTGACAAAGGCGGGCATGCAGCGTTGCGTTCTTTAAATGTAATGCCTGGAAGATTTGTGTTGGACGAGCTGGTTTATATTTCCGAAGAGGGGCAGAAGAAAAATAAAAAATCCATTCTGCAAGAAGGTGACGTTGTAGTTGTTAGAACTGGACGCCCAGGAGATGCCTGCGTCATAGGAACTGAGCAGGCTGGCTTTAACGCAATCGACCTTATCATCGCCAGGCCCAGCAAGAGATTGCTTCCCGAGTATCTCTCTTCATTTGTTAATTCCGGGCTCGCCAAGCAACAGATGCGCAGAGGTATTGCAGGGACAGCCCAGACGCACTTCAATATTGGTGAATTCAAAAAGTTGCTCATACCAATGGTGCCATTGGAAGATCAACAAGAGGCTCTGTCCTTACTGGAACAAGTTAGGGCAAAGCAAGCTGCCTTGACTGATCATCTCGCAACGGCTGCAGAGGTAAGGAAAGCCCTCCTCAATAAATTCACTACGGAGGCCGCCCATGTTTAACGAAGAAAACACGGTCGAACAGATGGTTCTCGACACGCTCTGCGGCGGCGTGACTTCGAACATGGTTGCCGAAGAGCTCGCCAGTTACGGCGGCGAGATCAAAGGCTGGCGCTTCGTTTTCGCCGAGGAACTGCACCGTCAGCACTCCGACGTGCTGGTAGAGTCGATGGTGCGCGACGCCCTCATCCGCCTGAACCCGGAAATCAAGGCCCAGCCCGACCGCGCCGACGAGGTGCTCTACCGCCTGCGGACCATTCCGCTGTCGGTGCAGAGCGAAGGCCTGGTGCGGGCCAATGAGCTGTTTGCCGAATGGCTGCGGGGCGAGAAGTCCATGCCTTTCGGTGAGCGCGGCGAACACACACCGGTGCGCCTGATCGACTTCGAGAATCTCAGCAACAACGATTACGTGGTCACCAACCAGTGGGTCTATCCGGTCAAGGAAGGCGGCCGCCGCTTCGACATCATCATGCTGGTCAACGGCATCCCGCTGGTGGTCGGCGAGGCCAAAACGCCGGTGCGCCCGGCGGTGACCTGGGTGGACGGGGCCAGCGACATCCATAACGGCTACGAACAGAGCGTGCCACAGATGTTCGTGCCCAACGTCCTCTCCTTTGCCACCGAGGGCAAGTGCTATCGCTACGGCTCGGTACGCATGCCCATCGATATCTGGGGGCCGTGGCACGAAGGCGAGAACAAGGCCGAGGGGACGCTTGCGGATGTGCAGCGTTCCATCCGCTCCATGCTGCGCCCCCATGTGGTGCTGGACATCCTGCAGAACTTCACCCTGTTCGCCACCGACAAGAAACACCGGCGCATCAAGATCATCTGCCGCTATCAGCAGTACGAAGGCGCCAACCTGATGGTGGCCCGCGTGGTCAAGGGCTATCCCAAGAAGGGCCTGATCTGGCATTTCCAGGGTTCGGGCAAGTCGCTGCTGATGGTATTCGCGGCGCAGAAGCTGCGGATGCACCGCAAGCTCGGCAACCCCACGGTGATGATCGTGGTGGATCGCATCGATCTGGACACCCAGATCACCGCCACCTTCAACGCCGCGGATATCCCGAACATGATCGGGGCCGCCACCCGGCAGGAGCTGCAAAGCCTGCTGGCGGCTGATACCCGCAAGATCATCATCACTACCATTCACAAATTCGGCGAGGCGGACGGCCGCCTGAATGAGCGCTCGAACATCATCGTGATGGTGGACGAGGCACACCGCACCCAGGAAGGCGATCTGGGCCGCAAGATGCGCGACGCGCTGCCTAACGCCTTTCTCTTTGGTCTGACCGGTACGCCGATCAACAAGCGGGACCGCAACACCTTCTGGGCCTTCGGCGCGGACGAGGATGAGCAGGGCTATATGAGCCGCTACTCGTTCCAGGACTCGATCCGGGACAAGGCCACGCTGCCGCTTCATTTCGAGGCGGTGGATGTGAAGCTGCACATCAACAAGGACGCCATCGACGAAGCCTACTCCCAGATGACCGATGAGTTGAACGAGCTGGATCGTGACGACCTGGCCAAGCGGGCCGCCAAGATGGCGGTGCTGATCAAGGCTCCGGCACGGGTGAACGCCATCTGCCAGCACATCGTCAAACATTTCCAGGAGAAGGTGGAACCGAACGGTTTCAAAGCCCAGGTGGTTACTTTCGACCGCGAATGCTGCGTTCTTTACAAGAAGGCCATGGACGAGTTGGTCGGACCGGAGGCCAGCGCCATCGTCATGCACACCCAGGGCGGAAAGTCCGATGAATATGCGGAATGGAAGCTGGCCAAGGACGAAGAGGAAAAGCTCCTCGACCGCTTCCGGGATCCAAACGACCCGCTCAAGTTCCTGATCGTCACTTCCAAGCTCCTGACCGGCTTTGATGCGCCCATTTTGCAGGCAATGTACCTCGATAAGCCGATGAAGGACCATAACCTGTTGCAGGCTATCTGCCGCACCAACCGTGTCTACCCCGGCAAGACCCACGGTCTGATCGTGGATTATCTGGGCATCTTCGATGATGTGGGCACGGCTCTCGATTTCGATGAGAAGGCGGTGCAGAAGGTCATCACCAACCTGGACGAGCTCAAAAAGGAGCTGCCCGGCGTAGTGACGAAATGTCTGGCGTTGTTCCCTGGCGTGGACCGCACCGTCGGCGGCTACGAGGGGCTGATAGCGGCGCAGGATTGTCTGCCGGATAACGAGACCCGGGACAAATTCGCGGCGGAATACTCGGTTCTCTCCCGGCTGTGGGAGGCTCTGTCTCCCGATCCCTGTCTCGGCCCCTATGAAAAGGACTACAAGTGGCTGACTCAGGTTTATGAATCGGTGAAGCCGCCGAGCGGCAACGGCAAGCTACTCTGGCACGCCTTGGGAGCCAAGACCATCGAGTTGGTGCATGAGAACGTGTATCTGGAGACGGTGCGCGACGATCTGGACACCCTGGTGATGGACGCTGAAGTCCTCGAAGCACTGCTCGATGCCAAAGACCCGGACAAGAAATCCAAGGAAATCGAGATCAAGCTCATCGCCCGCCTGTGCAAGCACAAGGACAATCCGAAGTTTGTCGCCCTGGGCGAACGCCTCGAAAAGCTCAAGGAGCGGCACGAACAGGGCCTACTTCACAGCCTCGATTTCCTCAAGGAACTGCTGACCTTGGCCAGGGAGGTCGTCCAGGCCGAGAAGCAGGTGGACCCGGTCGATGAACAGGCCAAGGCCAAAGCTGCCCTGACCGAGTTGTTCGCCGAGGTAAAGAACGGCAAGACGCCGATGGTGGTCGAGCGGATCGTGACCGACATCGACGAGATCGTGAGGCTGGTCCGGTTCCCCGGCTGGCAAAACACCAAAGCCGGAGAGCGCGAGGTCCAGAAGGCCCTGCGCAAAGTGATTTACGTGAAGTACCAGGTCAAGGACCAGGATCTGTTCGACAAGGCGTTCGGATATATCCGGCAGTACTACTGAGAAGGGATGGTAATGGGGATCTATGGCTAAAACAGGTCAGGCCAAGCAGATCATTGAAAACCGCAGAGGCGACACCTTTGGCGGTTGGCCTGCCCGTACCCTGCTGGAGGCGGGCGACATTCCCATTGCCCAAATCGCCGAGCTTGCCCTGCGTGAAGGTCAGAGCTCGAATCCTTTGTACCGGATCCACCGCTGGTTTGCACGACGGGTGGGCTCCCAGTTCCGTTCGATCATCACCGCGCTGACCCTTTCCCCTGACAAGGCCGACGCCTTTTGGGATACCTATCTCAGCAAGACCTCCGTGCACGGCGCTGTCGTTCTCGATCCCTTCATCGGCGGCGGGACAAGTTTGGTGGAGTCCATGCGCTGCAACGCCCGGGTGATTGGTTTTGATATCGACCCGGTCGCGACCTTTATTACCCGATTTGAGTTGGTCGCCTCCCGGATGGAGGATCACTACCCGGAAATCGATCAGATTTGCAATGAGGTCGCACAACTCATTACGCCGTTGCATCGGACTATGGTTGATGGTGTCGAACGGGATGTTCTTCATCATTTCTGGGTCCAGGTGAAGCAGTGCTCGAATTGCCAGAGCGATGTAGAGCTCCATCCCCATTTCCAACTGGCCTACTCCAAAGAGAAGGGCCTGCAGTGGGTATTCTGCAAGGACTGTCATGCGGTCCACGAATTGCCGATTGAACGCAAGGTGCTGCACTGCTCTTGCGGCAAGCGCACCACTATCAGCGCGGGCACGCACGGCAACGGGATCATGACCTGCCCGACCTGCAAGCACACACAGAAGATCGCAGCGGATGACCTTGACGGTGCCGAACGCCCCACTTGGAGGCTCTTTGCCCAGGAGTATCTGGTCGGAACCGGCAAGAACTGCACAAGGCATTTCAAGCGCGTCGAAGAGGCGGACCAGGAATTGTACGACCGAGCCACCCGAAAGCTGCGGATGATCGGGAATGGCTTGCTTGTGCCGACGAGAAGCATTCCCCGCGAGGGGCGTTCGGATGGACGACCTCTGATCCACGGGATTCGGCATTACGCAGACTTTTTCAACGACCGGCAGAAGCTCCACCTGCACCTTCTCGGTTCGGCCATCGGCCGAGTGGAAAGCGATGAGGCGCGGCGTTGCCTTGAGCTGGCCTTCAGTGAACATCTCACCACGAACTGCATGTACACGGCCTATGCGTTTGGCTATCGCCGAACGAGCCCGATGTTCTCCATTCACTCATACCGGCACATCACTCGTCCGGTCGAACTGAACCCTTGGCAGAATGGCGTCGGACGGGGGACGTTCATCAACACGGTCCGGAAAATATCGAAGGCGATTGCCTTTGCCAAAGCGCCCCAGGAGCTGCATCCGGAAGGCACCAGAGTCGCTTATGAAGATGATTTCGAGCGCGAACAAGCCTGCCTTGGCTCTGTCGATGATGTATTGAGCGGCAGCGCTACGGCGGCGATTGAAACCCAATCTTCCGAGGAACTCCATTTACTACCGGACGGCTCAGTGGATCTCGTGCTGACCGATCCGCCGTATTTTGACAATCTGAGCTACTCGGAACTCTCGGACTTCTATTTGGCCTGGCATCAGGCTTTGGGAATCGCACCGCCCCCGTATGACGATAACGTCACTTCAGCTCCGATACTGCAGAACCTGGCCATCACGCGTCGGTCCGACGAAGCCATCAAGGGATACCAGGAACGGCTTCAGCAGATTTTCGTGGAATGCAACCGCGTACTCAAGCCGAACGGGATCTGCGTGTTCACCTACCACCATAAACTTGCATCGGCATGGGATGCTCTCGGCACGGCTCTGCTTCATTCGGGACTCTCGGTAACCAAGGTTCTGCCCATGCGTGGCGAAGGCCAAGGAGGCCTTCACACTTACGATGGCACCATCAAGTGGGACGCGGTGCTGGTCTGCCGCAAGAAGAAAGGCGTCATCAAGAGGGGCGTTCCGGTCATCAGCGAAACCGCCTTCAAAGACGCTGTCGTGGAGGCGGAATCTCACTTTGATGCCTTGTCCGCCCATAAACGGATCGGCTTCAAAATTCCTGATTTCACTAATTTGGCCCGGGCGTTGGTCGTCAGTAGAGGTTTCTTAGGCGAGGCGGATACCAGCACACGACCGATGTCGGATGCATTGAAGAACATACCAACCCCGGGAGAGTTGTGATGGCGAAACTCGATAAAGGAACGCTTGCCCTAACATTCAAATTCGATTGTGACCGGTTTCTCCGGTTTCGTCTGGCCAGTGATGCTGAAAGGGACTCACTTGGGGTCTCGGCCGAAACCTACAAACGCCCTGGTATTGAACTTATCAAAGCGGCCGGACGGCGTTGGGAAGCCGACAAATACCAGGATCTGATCGACACCTCAGATGATGGGAAAGTTGTGTTCCTTCTCGAGGACAAGGTCGATGATCTTCTGGGACGGAAGCCCTTCAAGAAAATTCAGAACCTTTTTGACATCCTCCGGCAACAGGAACCACCCCAGGCAATTATCGAGGCGGAGTTCACGGTTCCCACAAACATTACTCCCGGCCTTCAAAAGGCATACGACGATTTCGGTCTCGACCAGGTACGAGTGCGCCCGGACATCCTTTGGATACGTCCAGGTGATACTGGTGCGCCGCTGATCGGCAATGGGACTGTGCCTGAATACGAAATCCATATCCTTGATGTGAAAATGGCTGCGGAGCCATCCCTCCGGCACTTCACAGAGGTGACCTACTACGCTTTGGCGTTGGCCACAGCCATCCAGCAAGAAGGGCTTGGCGGCAGATATGCCGTTTCGGCGGAAGGCACCATCTGGCCAGGAAGCCATGACATCAATGCGTTCAGGAACCTGGTCCAGCTTTATCAGGCCAAGGGAGCCGCAGATCCCGTTTCCGAGGCCCTCAGCGAAACGCTGATTCGGGTTCCGTATGAAGTCTATGAAGTCCACGTAAAGCAGTTTTTCGAGGATCGCCTTCTCCGGGTTCTACAGACCGGTATGGAGGATGCCAGTTGGCATGTCGGTCCCAAGTGCCAGCTTTGCGACTACGTTCGCTACTGCCGAGACAGGGCATCCGAATGCGATCACCTTTCCCGGCTGGCCTGGCTCAATCAAGGGCAGGCGGAACTTCTCCGTTCAAATGGCATTACCACTACGGCGGGACTGACTGAAGCCGTGACTACCGCCGATGATCGGTGGCAATCCGTTATCGATTCCAGCCACCAGTTGCGGGCGGATGGGCCAGCGCTGGCAACTCGCGCCCGTTCCTTGACCGAGGGGGCACCCTTGCCGGTCGATGGACGGCGCAGCGCCATGATCCCCGCGTGGACTGACCAAAGCATCTTTATCACGATTCATTTCGACCCGGGCTCTGGTATCTCCTTTGCCCTGGGCGCGGCGCGGCTCTATTTCCCGCACGGCCGCAAACCCGGCGATCCTCCGGTGACGGACGAAAAGATTTTCATCGTCGACCGTGTCGATGCGATGAATCCGGAAACGGAACGCGAGAGGCTGAAGGAATTTGCGACCGTGGTCTCTGAGTGGTTAGAGGAGGTGTCGACCGTCAACACAAGTCTACCGGCTCGTGACCGTCTCTCTTCCCACATCTTCTTCTGGGACATGCTGGAGGTGCGTCAACTCAAGCGCATGTTCGAGCGTCATATGCAGGACCCTGACGTGATCGAACTGATCGAGGTACTTACCCGATTCTTCCCGCCGGACAGTCTGTTGCCCGATCCGGATGCTTTCAAGTCTCAGCCAGGGACCATCGTCAAGGAAGTTCTTCGAATGCTGGTTGGACTGCCGGTTGCCCACGATTACTCCCTGTTTGATGCAGCGAATAGTTTCTTCCCAAATGTTCGAGAGGATGGCACCCCGTATAAATTCGATCTGCCTTTTGGGTTCGCTACCCCAATGAGCGATCAGATCCCCTTCGAACGTGCCTATGAGCTGTGGCAGGACAAAATTTTCGTTCGCCATTTCAATAAACTTCATCCTACTGACCCGTCAAAGTGGAGGCGCTACACCCGGGACGAACTCTACGATGGCATTAAGCGGGCCACGAGGGTTCACCTGCAAGCTTTGCAGCACATCGTCCGACGACTGCGTGAAAACTACAAAGACCGGTTGGTACTGAAAAAGAGCGGCTTCTCTGCCGCACGTTCCTCCCAGGCAAGCGTTCCGGAGGCGGCAAGAAGCCTGATCGCTTTTGAGAAGCTCAATGTCGCGTGCCAGGAAATGGAGAACCGGAACACTCGCTCACTGCCTGTCGATGAACGGGAGGCGAGGTTTTTCTCGATACGCGGGTTGACCTTGAAGCCTCAAGCAGAGGCTGATCCGATCATCGATGAGATCAAGTTCGCGAATCCACAGTACCAACACGAAACGCTCTATGTTTTCGATTTTTCTCCGACCAGCAGGGATTCCCGAATCAAGGAAGGCGAATTTACCGTCGCCCTATCCAACGAGAATGAATACGTGGATCTCGACGAACCGTGGCGTCGGCGACTTGGGTTGGGCTTCCAGGATGCAGAAGAACTGCTGGGCGAACACGGCCTGACCGAGCGGTGGATGACGAACAAGTCGATAGGGGCATTGCTTCAGGTAGAGGTAATTCGGTTGGAGGCCATGCAGGACAATCCCTATGTGGTTCTTAAACCGGGTCACCAGGGGCTCTTTCAGTTTGCCGTCGCCCAAGGACTCGTGGCGCTCGACTCACCGCTTGTCCTCGATCCGATGTACCGGGATTTTTCGAGCGACAGAATAGAAAAAGCATTGAGGTCTGTCGGCGGCAAGGCAGCACCGATCAAACGTGCCAGGAAGCGGAGGTAAGGCAAAATGGCTAAGAGACCGACAAAAATGACCGAACCAGCCCATAGCCTGATGTATACCCCCGGCTCGCTGGCAGCAGGAAAAGCATTCGCTGACACCAACCAGTTGTACGCGAAGGTAGCACCATATCTGAAGGATGCCTTTAACGAAACGCAGGAATCCCTTTTTCACGATGCATTCGGAAGCAGGATTTCTTTGCTTTGGGGGCCGCCGGGTACAGGAAAGACCACGGTCTTGGCCGGGACTATTCTTGGGTGGATTGAACATTACGCCGAAGCGGGAATTCCGCTGCGTGTCGGTATCGGGTCCAGCAACTACAACGCTATCGATAACGTCCTCAACGAAGTCCTGGAACTGATCAACAGACGGACGGCGACGGTCGGAGTGTTAGCTTGTCCGGTTCGTGTCACAAGGGTGAGGAGCGACTCCTCCGCACCTCCCTTGAGTGATCAGATCGAAGATATGCCGAGGACCTCCGCAAGGGCTCAGGGTTTTGTGAATGCCCTGAAAGGCTACGATCCCGGGATCATCATCGTGGGTGGAACCTGGCAACAACTTGGGCGACTTGCCGAAAAAGACCACCAGGATAGTGAGCCGACCGCCGAATGGTTTGATCTGCTGGTGATCGACGAGGCGTCACAGGTTCAGGTTGCTGCGGCAGCGGCCTACTTTCTGCTTTTGAAGTCTGATGGGCATGTTGTCCTTGCGGGTGACGACCGGCAGCTCGGTCCGATCTACGGCTTCCAAATGAAGGACAGCGTTCAAGGGCTGTTTGACTGCATTTTCTCCTACATGAAGGAGACGCACGGCATCACCCCGGTGCAGCTTAAACGCAACTACCGGACCAACGTGGAAATTTCCGCATGGCCTTGTAAGCGGTTTTATAACAATGAATACGAAGCGTTTTCGCCTGAGAAGAAGCTGGATCTCGCCATCAATATTTATGGCAAACCTGCCGACTGGCTTGAGCAGTTGCCATGGTCCGACGAGTTTCTCCGCATTCTTGACCCTGCCTGCCCTGTGGTGGTGATCAGCTACTCCGCCAACACCTATACGTTATCGAACCCTTTTGAGGCGCAGATCGTTTCCGCTTTGACCCTTTTGTACAAGAAGCTGGTCGACGCCCAACAGGCCGGAGTAAGCGCCCAGGAGTTTTGGACGCAGAAAATCGGCATTGTGACTCCCCACCGAGCCCAGATGGCATCCATCAGAAATCTGCTCGTGGACGCAGCCGGTATGACGATGGACCCGCCTCCATTTGTGGACACCGTTGACCGGTTCCAGGGTCAGGAGCGCGACCTGATCCTTTCCAGTTATGTAGTGGCCGACCGGGATTTTGTTGCGTCTGAAGATGCGTTCATCCTAAGCCCACGACGATTCAATGTGACGCTGACCCGGGCGAGAAGCAAGTTTGTGATGCTTATCAGCGACGCGCTTCTCCAGTATCTGCCATCCGATCCGGACGTGGCCCGTGACGCTGCTCACCTGCAGCTCTTCGCCGAGCAGTATTGCAGTTCGGTATGCGACACCATCGACTTGCCGTTCTTTGAACGCGGTGCTCTGTCGACCATGAGATGCAAATTGAGGGGGCGATACGAGAATGGAGTTTGATGCAATCAACGCCGATCCATTTGTGGCTGTAGGGAGGGAGTACTGAAAGAAGAAGTGCTCCCCCAAAATTGGACAGGTGTGATAGCTACTCAACCAGAGGAGGAGAACACGTGTCCAAGCGGAAGAATCATGCCCCGGCTTTCAAGGCCAAAGTGGCCTTGGCGGCTCTTTCCGGCAATAAGACCATCGCTGAGCTCAGTTCAGAATTCGGCGTTCATAGACCCTCATCCACAAGTGGGTGAAACAGCTCAAGGAGTCGGCAGTGGGCATCTTTGCCGGTGAAATCAAGACCGAAGAGGCCAGGAAGGAAAAACAGCTCCAAGTACTTCATGCCAAAATCGGTCAGCTCACCGTGGAACGGGATTTTTTAGCCGAAGCCTGGGGGAAGCGGTGAGCGTCTCCCGCAGGCAACGCATGGTCAATTCCGGCCATGCGAAGCTCAGCATTGTCCGGCAGTGCATGCTGCTCAAGGTGGCTCGTTCCAGTCTGTATTACAAAAGAACCGGAGAATCGGTCACGAACCTTACATTGATGCAGGAAATCGACCGGGCTTTCACCGAATGGCCATTCCTTGGAGTCCGGCAAATGTGCCGTTATTTGGTGTCGCTGGGGTACGGCGCTGGCAGAAAGCGCGTCCGCCGCCTGATGCGGTTGATGGGGCTCATGGCGATATACCAGAAACCGAAAACCAGTGAGCCAAACCCGGAGCATAAAAGGTATCCCTACCTGTTGCGCGATTTGACCATCGACCGGAGCAACCAGGTCTGGAGCTCGGATATAACATACATTCCTATGCGTAAGGGGTTTTTATATCTGGTCGCCATCATGGACTGGCACAGCCGCAAAGTCTTGTCCTGGCGACTCTCAAACACCATGGAAACGGATTTTTGCGTTGCGGCCCTGGAAGAAGCCTTGGCAAAATACGGCACACCGGATATTTTCAACACGGATCAGGGCAGCCAGTTTACCAGCTTTGCCTTTACAAGCGTCCTGCGGGACAATGGAATCCACATCTCCATGGACGGCCGGGGCCGTTGGCTGGCCAACGTGTTTATCGAACGTCTCTGGCGCTCGCTCAAATACGAGAATGTTTATCTGCACACGTATGAGACGGGGCCGGAAGCCCGCGCTGGCATCGGCAGATGGATCAGCTTTTACAATCAGGCTCGTCCTCACAGCAGTCTGGACGGGATAACTCCAGAGTACTGCTACCATCAAGGGTTAGTAAAGGCAGCCTGATGAGAAAAAAGACAAGCTAAGGAACCGCTATTTTCTGTCCGAACAAGGGGGACCACCTCTCCTGCCGCATCGGGATGTCCGTGCAGCAACTTTTCCAACTCATCCAGCTCAACCTGCTCGGTTCGGCGTCTCTGGAAGAACTCCTGAATCCACGACGGCGACGAAAAGATAATCTTCAACATCTCAGCCTATTAGACTTGGTTGCTTAGCCGGACAGCAATGAGGGTAGGCCTGACATGGAATTGGCCTACCCCCAACTATAATGGCCAGTACGCTCTGCGAACTGGTCATGGCGTTCTATAAGGCGTCTGTTACTCATATTCGCCATTGAGGAGGCTGATAAGGTCTTCCACTTCACCTTTTGTCATGTAAATATACTGCTTGTCGAAACGGATATTGCACAGGAGTTCCGCGTCCATATCCTGCCTCGCTGCCAGATCATACGCATAGCTAAGCTGCTTTTCCGAAGCGGGTTGTTTGAGGTTCTCGTCGAAATAGTGCATTGCCTTTCTCCTATTAGGTCGTAAAAACTGCGTGGTTACAGTTTTTATGGGTTACAGTGGTTTTAGCTTTTTACGCAGGTAGGTCATAGCCGAAGCCCGGCTGTAGCCTATTTTTGTCCCGACCCTGATACGTTCGCCGGGCCCCTTCTGTAAGGAGTCTTCGTTGCTGAGCGTCTTAACAGAAATGAGCCCGCCAGTGATGCGGGCCAGTTCAACTCTTGAGACCACCGGTGGCAATTCTTTTTCGATGGTGCTGAAAAAATCCTGCGTGCCAATGCCCATGTTAATGAGCCGTGCGGTCCGATCAAAATTCGGATACCAAGCCTGCTGCATGAAGACTTCCTGCCTTTAGGTTGATGAAGGAATGTGTGGGACGCATATAATAGGTTGGACAGGGGGATGGGAATACCCCCCCCTGCCTGACTACTCACCAAGGCACTTTGCCGTTAATTTGGTCGTTGGCTTTCAGTGTCTTGATGATCTTGTCCGCATCCGCGCAGGTGCAGTCTACCAAGGGCTTGCCCACCAGATCACGTGCTAACGTGTCTGAGTTTGCCCCTCGGGCCAGCTTGTTGATGAAGCTCATCTGGCTGTCGCTGACGGGCTTTTTGTTTGACGCAGTGGGTGGAGGAGGCGGGCTCTGTCCGCCGCTTGCCTGCCGAGTGCCTGAACTCAACGCCCTGATACAAGCCACCGCAGCATCCAGGGAACTGTACACGGAATCGGACAGAAGCCTGTGGGGCGCCTCGCTGTTGGCCGTATCTGGCGTCGCGACCCCCGGCACGGAAACGTGGGTGTTCCCCATCTGAAGGTCAGTCTGGGCGATGGCGACATGGCCGTTTGTCGCGTCAGGAGCTTGCTTTATGGTGACTTTTAAGGTGGAAATGCCCAGATTGCCAATTTTTTCCTGCATCTTTAGCAGGCCATCATCCACAGCCACATGGTTCGTGGTATTCTTGTCCATAATGCCCTCCTAGAGGTTCGGAAGCCTTGTGCAACCGAAGTTTCGCTGACCGTCGTAGTCAAGCGTTTTGGTGTAAGCTTTTGCCAGATATGAAAGCTGGCGCAGGACTTCATGGAAGCGGACTTCACAGGCAGTCTGACCAGCATCTCTCCGAATCATCTTCCCGTTGTAGTCAGGATCGCCGTCCTTCAAACAACGGTTGATGCAGCCTGGTACGGGGCAACCTAGTGTGCGTGCCCACGCTGCTTCCACGTTGTGAAACACATGCCTGTAGCTGCGTGTCTTTTGCCCGTTCAGAAGCAAAGCACAGTGGTAATGGGGGTGAGAGCTTCGCAACTGCTCCCGAACCCAGATGTAGTGAGGGTCAAGTCCATGACGGGTATACTTTTTCACGACATAGGCCATGCAGCTTGAAATATGCTCATTGCTCGCTGGCCAAGGATAGCTTGCAGGATAGTGGACATCAAAACGGACGACTAGTGACTTCGAATGATCATGGACATATTGTTTGAGGAGCGCATGTATCTTGCGGTCGATGCTCTCAATGACTTCATAATCCATTTGCATTCCTCTGGAGTTGATAGTTAAACTGCAGTGTTCTTCGTCTTGTTCAGTTAATGTAATTGTTATTTGTACTACCTCCCTCCTAATGGCAAAGTGATTGTTCGCCCTCGGGTGCTTGGGGGAGGCTTGAGGGATACGGTGTCTGTTTGTGGCATATCTTGCTGTCCGAATTAAAAATTTATTTTCACTGACAACACTGTCCGCTTGACAGCAGGTGCATCCCGCGCTGCCTCCTGAGAGGCAAAACACTCCTGCTGGTGGCCCCGTGGCCACCAGCAGGAGTGTCAACGCGCGGTCAACGCAAACGGATTTGAGAGGAAAAGAGGTTAGGACGGAACCTCGGCATCCTTGAGCATGCTTTTCAGGTAATCAAGAAAACCCTCTTTTTTATACCACACTTCACGCTTGACGAAAAAGCGACCAGTGGGGCCGGTTTTCTTACTGTCACGATTTGCAAGCGTTCGTGGGTTGATGATGCCGAAGGTCAGTTCGCGCACTTTTTTGCGTGGGAAACAGGGGGGCAGGGTTTCTTTGAGCAGTTTGAGGATGTCTTGGGTTGGGGTGGTCATGGTGTTGGCTCCTGCAGAATGATGTCGCCGTGGCGCATCGCATGCGGGAGCGCTGTGAAAAAAAATGGTCGTGGAATCTGCGGGCATGGAAAACGCGTCGGGGTGGAGAATACCTTTTCCCTACCACACAAAGAGGCACCGGTTCCACATCCGTTGCCGGCTTGCGCGCCAGCGGTCGGCCGCAGCAGCACAATGAGGAAAAGAGGGCTGTGCAGCATGTTCATATGAGCCTGGGTATTGAACGCAAAACGTGGCTATTTTCCTTGTGAAACACTATTGTTTTTTGTTTTGTCATTTTGTCAGTGACAATTACATCATTAGTTGTTCAATCAAACAGACTTGATTACAATGCCCAATATCAAGGACAGGGGCATACACCTGAACAAAAAAAGGGCATACCAACCAGAGCCGATATGCGCGATTTTTTGCTGTCATTGCATGGCCGCCTCAAGGTGCAAGTTGTCTGTATTGATATGAATTCTGCTTATCGGCGACTGGTGCATGATTGGTTTCTCAATGCGGGCATTGTTGCGGACAGTTTCATGCTATCAGACTGCTGAAATGGCTGGTGAATTGATCAGAAAAATTGTCGGGAAAGGGCCCGGTGGGAGCGCGTGCCCCTGTCTTTGGTGTAGACCCAGTTGATCCAGCGCCGGGCATACGGCTTTCGTAATTTTGAGAATTACCGCCTGCGCGTGCGTGTTTTGTGCTGTTGAGATGGCTGGGGAATCGGTCAGAAAAACTGTCGGAAAAGGGCCCGCTGAAAGCGCCTGCCCCGGTCTTTGGTGTAGACCCTGTCAACGTCACCAGAGGTCATTGTACGTCACGAATTGTGGTGGCACAGGAGTGGCACAAACTGAAAATTAGGCAAAGAAAAAGGCATTCAGGTTTTAACCTAAATGCCTCATTTTATTTTGGTTGCGGGGGCAGGATTTGAACCTACGACCTTCGGGTTATGAGCCCGACGAGCTACCGAGCTGCTCCACCCCGCGACACGTCTGCAACAACATGTTGTTGCGAAGTAGATATGTAGCCCTTTGACCTGATGGTGTCAAGCATAAAAGTTGAATTATTTTTAAAAGTGCAAAAAAGCGTGCAGGGTTTTGGTTTTTGGGCAAAATATCTGCCGGGATTCACTGTGGGGATATGTTGCCCGGGTTCGTGCGTGTTGCGTGTTGGGCCTTTACCTGCTGTATGCCTGTCGGGCATAAGTGCTTTTTGGCCCTCAGGGGTGTTCTGCCTCCGCGCACTGAGCCGTACCGTTCTGCCTCTGCTTTTATTCAAGGTTGCGCTGTACGCGTGCTTTGCCGTCAGCGCTCAGAACATAGGTCAGGTCTTGCCTGGCCTCGTCATCTGCCGGATCTGCCAGCATCACTACGCCAACGGCTCTGAGTGCCTGCAAGTGCAGTTCAACGGCTTCGGTGCACAGATGCCGCTCACCAGGGTAGAACCCTGCCAGGCCGGAGCTGATTTCTTCCGCGGTTCTGGGCAGGCCGTCCAGCAGCATGGCTCCTATATTCAGGCGCACGGTGCGCGAAGGGGGTCTGTTCATACGGCATCCTGTCGGTTTCACGGGCGGTCCGTCATCAGTCTGCATGGCGCAGGGTAATGCCCTCATGGCGGCTGCGTATAACAAAGACCACGCCGCAAAAAACAAGTCCCGCACCTGCCAGCAGCCGTCCTGTCACAAGCGCATTCATGAAAACAACGCTGAACAGTATGCCCCACAGGGCGTAGGTGATGTTCAGGGCCATGGCACGGCTGACGCCGATCATGTTCATGGCCATGTACCAGCAGCGGTAAGACAGGCAGCCGAGCCAGCCAGCGCCGAAAAAAAGCCATAGTTCACGGCTGTGCACGGCGCGGACTGCCATGTCTGCCAGGACGGAACCATGCCCCTGCAGCACAAGCCATGCGGCCGCCACAGGGATGATGAGGCAGAAATACAGGGCCGCGGAAACGAGCTGATAGACGTTCAGCGCCACGCCCGGTTCAATAAAATCCATGCCTGATGCAGCGCATACGCCTTCGGCTGCCCAGCCCAGCGCGGCCACAAAGGCAAAGGCGATGCCCAGATACAGATGGGGGCTGTCCTGCACAGCCGCTGCCGGGGCGCAGCTTATGACGGCGGCTCCGGCAACACAGCATAGGAGGCCCAGGCCCGTGCGCCGTGAAATGCGTTCCTTGAGAAACACCCGCGCCAGCACAGCGGCAATGGCGGGGTACAGGGTTGTGATGGGCAGGGCGTAGGCAGGCCCGGCCAGCGCCAGAGCCAGCAGAAAACCGCCCATGCCCAGAGGCGCGCCGATAAGCGCGCCCAGTATGCACCAGCGGCCGGGCTTGCTGCGCAGGGTGCGGAAGACCTCGCGCCGCTTTCCCTGGGCAGTGTTGATACCCAGAGAAAGACAGGCGGCCGCAAGGTCGTGGCAACCCGCGGCAAAGAGGGGGGCGAGCAGCCAGAACAACGGATCGCAAAAAGGGCTTCCGCCAAGGCCTGTTTTCAGCAGCATACTGTCGAGGCTGAAAAAGATGCCATTTATGGCGGCAACGGTCAGGCCCTTGCGGGCAAAGGCACGATCTTTCCGGTGGCTGAGCGCCAGAGATGCGTCCGTCATGGCTGCTCCAGGCCCTGTCTTATGCGTTATCAGCCAGCAGCGCCCGGTAGGCTGCGGCGTCCGTCATGGCTGCGGCGTCATCGGGGTTGTCGGGGGTGATGCAGATCATCCAGCCCTCGGTGTACGGTTCCACATTGACAAGGGTGGGCGCATCTTCAAGGGCGCTGTTTACGGTGCGTACCGTGCCGGAAACAGGCATGTAGAGGGAACTGACGGACTTGATGGATTCCACCGTGCCGAACTCTTCGCCCGCCTTGAAATGCGCACCTTCGGCGGGCAGGTCCACAAAGGCGATTTCGCCGAGCTGGTCCTGGGCAAAGTCGCTGATGCCTACAAGGGCCGCTTCGCCGTCCATGTGCAGCCAGACATGCTCGCTGGTGTAGCGGATGTTTTCGGGCAATTCCACCTGATCCAGATCTTTCATGCTGTTCTCCTGAGCTTTGTTGCTGTTCTCTTGCGCTGTTCAGCGACGTTTGGGCGTGGATTACTGGGGCATGCGCAGGGCGGCCTCTCCCATAGCTTCCGCAAGGGTGGGGTGGGCGTGAACCGCCGCGGCTACATCTGCAACCGCAGCCCCAAGGTGCAGGGCCAGAACGCCCTCGGCTACAAGGTCTGTGGCGTGCGCACCGGCCATGTGCACACCCAGCAGAGCGTCTGTGCGCGCATCGGCCACCAGTTTGCAGAAGCCGGGCAGGGCGCTCATGGCCTGGGCCTTGCCCAGTTCGCGCATCTGCACCACAGATGTTTTGACTTCATGCCCGGCATCCCTGGCCTGCCGCTCGCTCATGCCGACGCAGCCTATTTCGGGCGACGTAAAGATAGCCGAAGGGATGTGGCGGTAAGCCATATCCCGGCCCGTATCCTTGCCGAGGCAGTCTGCCACGGCGCACAGCGCTTCCGCCGAGGCCGCGTGGGCGAGCATGACGCGGCCGGGACCAAGCACATCACCAATGGCGTAAATATGCGGCACAGACGTGCGCATGCGCGCGTCCGCCGTAATCCAGCCTCGCGCGTCCGCCGCAATTCCGGCTTCTTCAAGGCCGAGGCCGTCTGTACAGGGCGCGCGCCCTACGGTTACCAGCACTTTTTCGGCCCGCACGGTTTTTTCCGGCCGGGGAACAGCGCCGGCAGGCGCAAAGGGCGATGCCGCCAGCGCCGCATGCACGCCGTCCGGGCCGGTGGTCACATTGGTGAGCGTGCAGCCGGTTTCGCAGGCGATACGGCGCTTTTTCATCTCGCGCTGCAAAAGGGCGCTGATATCTTCATCCACCGAGGGCAGGGGCAGAATACGGTCCTGCCCTTCCACAAGAGTTACGGTGGCGCCGAACGCACGGTAAATACAGGCCATTTCACAGCCAATAACACCGCCGCCCACAATGATGAGCGAAGACGGCACGGATTCCAGCCGCAGGGCGTCATCACTGTTCAGGATATGCGTGTGGTCTGTGGGCAGACCGGGCAGTTCTACCGGGCGTGAACCGGTGGCGATGATAATATTGTCGGCTTCCACGGTGCGGGTGCCGCCGGTCCCGATCAGTTCAACCAGCCCGGCGCGCAGTATGCGGCCCCGGCCTCGCACCAGGTCAATACCCAGGGAGGCGCAGGTCTTTTCCAGGCCGGAGCAGAGTATGGAACGCACACGTTCCTTGCGCTGGAGCACGGCCGCGGGGTCTATATGTATGCCGCCTTCGATGCGTACGCCGAACGCAGCCGCGTTCTGGGCCAGTTCCAGCGCCTCGGCAGAGGACTTGATGGTTTTGGTGGGGATACAGCCGTGGTTGAGACAGGTTCCCCCAAGAGATTCACATTCCACCAGCGTTACGCGCATGCCGGCGCGGGCAGCCGCAAACGCCGCCGTGTAGCCGCCCGGACCGCCGCCGATGACTGTCAGGGTTTTGGTTTCGGCAGTCATGGCTAGTCCTCGTCTTCGGCAAGGGTGAGCTTATAGGTCACGGGAAAGGCATTTTCCAGCGATCCCGTCACGAGACAGCCCTTGCGCATGACCTTTTCAACCCGGTCGAAAATAAAGGCAAATTCCTCGTCCATATGAACGGTCACGTCAATATCAATACCGACGACGCGGCCCCGGCCCAGTTCGTCAGTGCCGGTGCGCACCGTGGCTGAGCCTTCGATACGGTCGTATTTGGCGTTGCGGGTATCCAGGGCCTTGTCCAGAGCGGCGCAATAGCAGTACAGGGCCGAGGCCCCCAGCATCTTTTTTGCTACGCCCGCGCGCTCTTCGGAAGGGACCGCCTCTCCGTCAATGGAGATCATGCCTATGGCGGCCACATCCATATCAAGGTCGACCCTGGCCCCCTTGCGGGAAAGAGAAACACTGAGGTTATGCGACATGTTGAGTCCTCCGGAATGGGGTTTGGAGCAGTTGGCCTGCCTATTGCACTAATGGTGCCAGAGGTCTTTGCGCGCGAGGCCCACGCCGGAGCTTGTGTTTTCTGGCACATCGGGCGATTATCGCTTACGAAACACGACATTTTTGTCGCGTATGGCGACAAAAATTGTAAAAGGTGATGCCATGACATTGTCCTCTCAACCTCTTTTTTTAAACGTGGAAAGAAGTTATCGCCGTTTACTCAATCATTTACCGGGTATGGCCTATCGTTGCCGCATTCTGGGCGATACCCGTGATGAAAAGAAAAACCTGATTTACGAGTTGGAATTCGTCAGCCGGGGCTGTTACGACCTTTTGGGCATCACTGCCGGGGACATGCTGATGGGGCATAACAACACCATTGAGCGCATGACCCACCCCGATGACCTTGAGCGGACCCGAAAAACCATACGCGACAGTATTGTCGCGCGGGAATCCTATCAGGTGATGTACCGCCTTCTGTTGCCGTCGGGCCGGATAAAATGGCTCTGGGACCAGGGCGAATGCGTGGATGATGAAGAGGGCTGTCCGCAATATCTGGAAGGCCTGATCATGGACGTGAGCGAGCAGAAGTTTCAGGAACTGGCCCTTCGTGAAGAAAATCGCGCATTGCGGGAATCTGTGGTCAACCTGCGCGGCTTGGGTTCAATGGTCGGGCAGAGCGAACCCATGCGCCAGCTTTACAGCCAGATCCTGCGGGCAGCGGAAACGGATTCAAACGTCATCATTTACGGTGAAACAGGCTGTGGCAAAGACCTTGTGGCACGCAGCATTCATGAATACAGCGGGCGCAAGGGCAACTATGTGCCTGTCAACTGCGGCGCCATTCCCGAGCAGTTGCTGGAAAGCGAGTTTTTTGGCCACGTAAAAGGGGCTTTTTCCGGTGCGCACGCCAATAAGGACGGTTATATCGGGGCGGCCCACGGCGGCACGCTGTTTCTGGACGAAATAGGCGAACTGCCGCTGCATCTTCAGGTCAAGCTGCTGCGGGCCATTGAAAACAAGATGTACACCCCTGTGGGCGACAACAAGCCGCGCAAGTCTTCATTCAGGCTTATTGCGGCCACCAACCAGGATCTTGCGCGCATGGTGCGCGAAAAGAAAATGCGCTCGGACTTTTATTACAGGGTGCATGTGCTTTCCATTACCCTGCCGCCGCTGCGTGAGCGGCAAGGTGATATTCCCCTGCTTGTGGATGCCTGGATGGAACGGCGCAAGGTGTTTCTGGTGCTGCCGCGGCATGTGCGCCTGGCCATGGAGCGTTACGACTGGCCCGGCAACGTGCGCGAACTTTACAATTTTCTGGACAGGTACATGGCCTTTGGCGAAGAAGCCCTGTCTTCGCTGGGCGACCTGCATGCCGATGCCGGGCTGGTGCTTACCGTGGAGGCAGAGGCGGCCACCCTGGATCAGGCCGTCATGCGCCTGGAAGAACGCATGATCCGGCAGGCCCTGGACCAGTGTCGCTGGCAGAAGGGCCGGGCGGCACATGCACTGGGACTTAACCTGCGCACACTGCAACGTAAAATGAAGCGGCTTGGCATGAGCGAACCAAGAACGGGCACCTTGATGCTTGAGGGCGGCCCGCCACGGAAAGAACAGTAAGCGTTTGCGTGGCGCTTCCGGTTACCCTGTGCGCGGGGATGCGGATCGTGCCGGGCATGAAACGGCGCGGGCGACCGCGCCGCATGTTTTGCGGCGGGTCGCCCGACGTGGGGTATGGACGCGTCTCCTGGCAAGGGAGATCAGGCGCAGTCGTGCTTGTCCCAGGGTTCGCGGTTGTCGCGCTGGATGACAGATTCCATACGCAGCAGAGCTTCCTTGAGTTTGCGGATTTCGTCGAGCTTCAGGTTGGGATTTTTCATGACCTGGTACACGATGCCGCCGGTGCACTCCGCCGTGATGGGCAGGTCTGCGATGGTAGCTATGGTGAGGGCAATGTCTTCGGCACTGACTGCACGCTCTACCGCGCCGGCCTTGCCGTTGACCGCCAGGCCGTAAAAGGCCACGGCGTCGGCCCCGGCAACCACTACAAGGGTGCGCCTGTCGGCATATTCAAGGATGGCGGCCAGTTCGGTCTCGCCGCCCTTGAGCAGCAAAAAGGCTTCTTCGTTCTGCTCTGTCAGGGCGCTTGTGTCTACGGTTTTTGCGCCAAGGGCCGCGGCGCGGGCCTCAAGGCCGTCCTTGCAGGCGTTGGGCAGCAGGGCGGCCTTTTTGCGCAGCTTGTCGAGCGCTTCCGACGCGGCGTTCAGGTTCAGTTCCGGCGCCAGGAGCAGTATTGCTTTTTTTTCTGCCATAATACTTTCCTTTATTTCGCGCCCGCCCATGAGGGCGGGCGCGGCTGATGCGGGGCGTGCCCCGCCGGTTGCAAATGCGGGCTGGCTAGTCCACCAGGTCGGGGTTTTCCATGATCTGGTAAATGGGCGCGCCTTCTGCGTCTTCAGGAATGGGGTTGCCTGTCACGTAGCAGAAGGTGGGTACGATATCGGCCAGCCAGCGCGGGCGCGTGTAGCGGTAGCCTTTTTTGATGTTCGGCCCGCGGAACATGAGCAGGTTCTTCAGGCTGCCGCAGCCGGATTCGCCCGTGGGCAGGCCATAGCCGTGCTCGGCCATGTATTCGGGCTTGAGCACGTACACCACGTCGCCCGCCTGTGCACCCCCCATACCGAACACATGGGCGTCTTCGCGGCGCACGGCCAGCAGCACCGGACGTTCGCCGGTTTCGGGGTGTTTGTAGTCAAGCAGGGCATCGATGATCTGGTCGCGCACCTTTTCATAATCCTCGGCTTCCACAATGCCGCCGGGGTATTTGTCCTTCAGGTTGACGTAGACAAACATGTAGCGCTGGGGCACGGCCACGGACTTGCTCACGTCAAGCACGTAGTTGAAGCCTTCGGTTTCTTCGTAGATGTCCCAGTAATTTTCCGATTTTTTTGGCTCGTAGGAGCACAGTCCGGCCTCTTTGAGCGCGTGGGCCGTATTGAGGATGGGTCCCATGGGGGTTGCACCGTGGTCGGAGCAGACGCACATGAGGGTCTCATCGCCCATAATGTCCATCAGGCGGCCCAGCAGGCGGTCTTCCACTTCGTAGATGTGGCGTTCCATCTTTTCGGCACGGGTGCGGACGGCTTCGTCCTTGCTGTCCAGATCGCTGAGCCAGCCGTGGTAGAACCAGTCAATGGGGTGGGAGTGCATGTAGAGCAGATCCCAGTCCGGATTGGCCTTGATAAGCGAGCTGATGGTGTTCCAGAGCCACGCGCTGTGAAATTCCACGAGTTCGCACACGGTGTCGGTATCAATGATGCCGTGCAGGTAGGCCACAAGACCGATGTCGTTGGCCGTGATGTCTTTGGAAAAGTCGATGTGGGCAGCGGCTTCGGCAGGCGACACAAAGCCGCAGCTGCCCGCTATGCCGGATACGTAGAGTTTGAATTCTTCAGCATCGTCAGACAGCTGCATGAGCTTGCAGCGGAACACGCCCTTTTCCGTGCGGCCATCGGCCTTTACGGTAAAGTCGTGCTGCACGGGTTCGCTCCACGCGCCCAGGGTGATGGTGAAAAAGGCCTTGGCATAGTCTTTTTCAGGGCACAGCGCCATGCGGTCATAGCCGTCGTCCTCGCTCTGCCAGACAAGGCAGTGCCATACCTGATCTTCAATGGGTTCGATGGATTCCTTGAAAGTCATGTTCACGGTCATTTCCAGCGGCTCATCGCCTTCGGGCAGGTTTTTCCAGCCTTTGGCGTCGTCAAAAACGCCCTGAGCGCCCATGGGATAGTAGTCGGTGGAGATCACGCTTTCAGAACAGAGAAATTCCTTGTGTTCGTTACCGTGCAGGGGCCAGCGCGTTTCTGCGGGGCTGAGGCCCTCGCCCATGATCATGACGCCTTTGTCCATCTTGGACGGCCAGGACATGGGATAGTTGATCACAAGACATTTTTTGCCCGCCTTGTCCCAGGCGTCCCAGATGGTCTGGGCGGTCAGGATGTCGGAGCCGAAAGCCTGGGTGGTTTCTTTATAGTCCAGGCTGCGGCCTTCATGATAGTAATAATAGTCTTCCACGCCGTGTGTGCGGGGCCATGCGCCGGTGCAGATGGTAGCCCACGAGGGCGGGGTGACCGTGGGCAGGTTGAACCCTTCGGGAATGTAGCTGCCTTCGTTCATGAACTTGCGGAAATTTTCCAGCCCTCCCTGGGCCAGCATATGTTCAAGCCTTTTGGGAATAAGGCAGTCATAGCCGATAAGGGCGGCGCGTTTGGCTTTGGCGGACATAACTATAAACCTCCTTGATAATGCATGACGAGCATAAGATTGCCGTGTGATGCCGCCAGTTTAATCAATAAGTATGCCAACGTTGATAACGCCTCATTTTACATGGATATATATGCAATATTCTTGAGCATGACACAATGAGCACAAACCTTTTCGGCCTGCACGGGCGACCAAAGGCGACCGAAATGGCGTAATATGTGGGGGTTTCTGTTTAACTTGCTTGATTTAAAGAGTTTTCTAAAAAGGCATTTTTGTCGTAAAAGGCGACATGTTTGTCGTGCAGAAGGGCCTTTGGGCTTGGCATTATAAAATAATACAAGTATTTCAGCTTGGTGAATTTTGGCACGACTACTGCAGAATGGGTGAAAATCTTTTTCACTATCTGCTCATCGGGAGGCAACATGGCTGAAATCAAGCCCACTGGCGCATCTGGCGAAAACAGCGCCGAGGACCTGCGACCGGACTGGAAGATATTTGTTCCGGGCCTGCTTATCGTGCTGCTCATCAGTTTGCCCGCAGTAATTGTGCCCAAGGCTGCGGAATCGGTGCTTACGGCAATTTACCAGCCTTTTGCGGCCAACTTCGGCACGCTGTACCTCTGGATAACCGTTGGCCTGATCTTTCTCTGCTTCTACTTTGCCTTCAGCCGCTGGGGCGACATCAAGTTTGGCGAACCTGACGAAAAGCCCCAGTTTGCCCTGCCGTCCTGGATAGCCATGATTTTCTGTTCCGGCGTGGGCGGCGCCATCATGTTCTGGGCCATTACCGAGCCACTCTGGAACATACTTATTCCGCCGCAGTACGCCGACCCCATGAGCACGCAGGCTTATGACTGGGCGCTGGCCTACCTGCTGATGCACTGGGGACCCAACGCCTGGTGCACCTATCTGATTACGGCGCTACCCATTGCCTACATGTTCTACATCCGCAAGGAGCCTTTCCTGCGGGTCAGCACGGCCACAGAAATGATTATCGGCCAGCGCATGGCGCGCGGCTGGCTGGGCCTGTGCATTGACGTGTTCTTTATCCTGGGGCTCATGTTCTGTACGGCCGTGACCATGTGCCTTTCTTTGCCCACAGTGGCCTATGCACTGCAAAGCGTGTTCGGCATCAGTCCCAACCTGACCACGCAGGTCGTCATTCTGGCCTTCAGCGGTCTGGTGGCGGGCTATACCGTGTACCGGGGGCTGGACAAGGGCATCAAGTGGCTGAGCGACGTCAACGTCATTTTGGCCCTGCTGCTGGCGGCTTACTGTTTCTTCGCCGGCCCGACCGTGCAGCTTTTCAACATTTTCACCAATGCCTTCGGTAAATGGCTGGGCAACTACCCCAACATGGTCTTCTGGACAGACCCCTGGGGCGGTGGCAGCTTTCCGCAGGACTGGACCATTTTTTACGCCCTGTTCTGGGCGGGTTTTGGTCCTTTTATGGGCCTGTTTATTGCGCGTATTTCACGCGGCCGCACCGTGCGTGAAATCATTTTGTGGGGCATGACGGGAACGGTCTCCGGCGGCTGTCTGATGCACGGCATCTTTGGCTCCTATTCCCTCTATGTACAGCATGCCGGCATTCTGGATGCCGTAAGCATTCTCAAGGCCGAGGGCGGGCCAGCCGCCATGATTGCCGTGCTCGGCACATTGCCGTTCAAGGAGGTGGTGCTGGTGGCGTACTGTCTGCTGTCCACCATTTTTCTGGCAACCACGGTCAACTCCGGCTCCTATGTGGTCGCCAGTACGGCCACGCGCCGCCTCAGCCCCGATTCCGAGCCTCATCGCCTGCACCGTACCTTCTGGTGCCTTGTGCAGTGCATTCTGGCCCTGGGCATGATCTGCATGGGCGGCCTTGGCGTTGCCAAGATGTTCGGCAATTTTTCCGGCGCGCTCATGGCCCTGCCTTCGCTGCTGCTGACCTTCTGCTGGCTCAAGATTATCCGCACTGACGGGCCTTCGGTGCTGCGCAAGTACCAGACAAAGCTCTGAGAACACGGCCGCACCCCGAGCGGCCCAAGGGCGTAGCCCGTGTAAACAGTCCGGAAATCGGCGGTTCTCCTTCCTGCCGGTTTCCGGACTGTCTTTATGGCGCACACGAAAGAAACAATTTGTCTCATAAAATAGTATTATATTTTAAATTGTTAAGTAAGATACGCACAGTTTGCGCACCTGTTTTTTCATGTAGGGAACATAGTTCATATCTGGCGTAGCTCCGGCGTGCATGCGGCCATATCCGCAAATATTGTTCACGGAGGCTGCGCCTTGATGGAAAAGAACATATAAATTCATAATAAAGTTAATAATTACAAAATATTAATTATGTTATGCACAATCAGTACATCATGTTTTGCACAAGCACTGACATTACGAACGCAATGGATGGGATTTTGCCGGTATGGACGCAAAAAAGGCCCCTGCACCGGCATTTCCGGAGCAGGGGCCTTTTGAATGTTCGTAACTGCGGCTGGCGGAGGGGCTATGCCCTGGCCGGAGTTTTTGCCGTGTATTCGCGCAGGGCAAAGGCGAATACCGTGCCGATAAAAGCTACCACGGCCAGGCACTGAAAGGTGCGCGGCAGACCGTGGTTGTCGGCAATCCAGCCCAGCAGCGGCGCGAACACGCCTCCCAGGCTGGTGGCCAGCCCCAGGGTAACGCCCGAAGCAAAGCCGATATTGCGGGCAAGATATGTCTGCCCCAGAACCACCAGAGAACTGAAAGGCGCATACAGCACAAAGCCAAGCAGGGGCAGCAGGGCGTAGGCGGCATAGAGATTGGGCAGCAGCCCGAAAGCCAGCACCGCGGGCGTCATAAGGGCGAAGCCCATGCGCACGATGGCCCTGAAGCCGTGTCTGTCGGCCAGTACTCCGCCCAATATGTTGCTGGCGACGCCGAAGGTACAGAAAATGGTCAGGGCAATGGCTCCGGCGGTTTTGCTCTGCCCAAAGCCGTTTATCCAGTACAGCGGGATAAAGGTGTTGAACCCCACAAAAAGAACGGAGCGCGCAATGATGGCCCCGGTAAGCTTTGAAAATTCATGCCAGTTGTTTTGTGGGGCTTCTTCGGTCCCGGCGTCTGCCACCGGCATGCCGCCCCGGTGCGCCTGGACTCCTTTGCCCTGTGCCCCGGCCTGCTGCGTTCCGTAAGCGGCTTCGGCGGTTCTCTGGGCTGCGGCAGCAGCTTCTGGCGCAACCATACGCATGATGAGCAGCAGCAGAATGGAGGCCATGACTGTAGCCAGCAGGCCGAAAATAAAGGTTCCGGGCATGCCCAGCCAGCTCAGGAAAAAGGTTGCCAGCAGCGGCCCGATAACAAAGCCCGCATTGCCGCCGATGGAAAATATACTCATGCCGGTGCCTTTGCTTTTTCCGGACACCTTGTTGGCAAAGCGCGCTCCCTCGGGGTGAAAAAGGGCTGCGCCCACGCCGCTCAGGCCGATGGCCGCAAAAATGGCCCAGTAGCTGGACATGAAGCCCACTGCCGCCAGCCCCATGCCTGCCAGAAACACGCCGAGGGGGATGAGCCAGGGCTTGGAGAGCCTGTCTGCCATAAGGCCGAAAAGCGGCTGTATGATCGACGACAGGCAGGAGTAAGCAAACATGAGGCCGCCCGTGGCCTGGTAGGTCAACCCGTAGTGGGTGCGCAGGAAGGGCAGAATGGCGGGTAATGCCCCGCCATTGACGTCGCACGATAAGTGACCGAGCGATACAAGGGATATTTTTTTCTTGTCCATGCGCGCACGCTACACCAAGGGAATGACAAAACCAAGTGGCCCGGAAACGCCCGTCTTTCAGTGCGCGGCCGGGACCGGGCCGCGTTGACGCAACGTCCCGTCTTGCATAAACATGTAGGGGAGTAACTGAATTTTCTCGGCCAGGCCGTGCGTGGCACCTGCCTGCCGGGGAGGAGGATTGTCATGATGAACAGTATGCCCGCCGGCATAACACTGACGCGCGGCGTCAGCACCCGACACCATGCGGCCTGCGCGGATCTCTGGCTTGAAGCATCACTGCTGGCCCACGATTTTGTGGATCCGGCCCTGTGGCAGCGGCAGCGTGACGCCATGCAGCAGCACTATCTGCCGGCATCGGATCTGGTCATGCTGGAAAGGCAAGGTGCCCCTGTTGCTTTTTCCGCCCTTTGCTGTCCTGATGGTGTGGATTTTATCGCCGCGCTTTTTGTCCGGCCTTCGTGCTGGCGCATGGGGCTGGGCACGATTTTGCTGCGGCATGCCATGGCCGGGCGCGACAGCCTGCGCCTTGATGTATATCACGCCAACATCGGTGCCAGAGCTTTCTATGAGCGTATGGGCTTCAAGCCGGTGAGTGAAAGTGTGTGCGGGCATACGGGGCAGCCTGTGGTGGAAATGCTGTGGCGCACGCCTGTGCTTCATATGCCGCAGCCCGGGGCGGGCAACGGCTGAAGCGCTCGCCAGCGGGTCGGCGGTCATTTTTGCGCAAGGCATTTTTTCCGGCAGATACGTGTTACGCGGCACACAGCGTTTTTGCGTTGGGCAGGTGCGGCGGGCAGCTTCCGGCCGGATGCGGGTCAACCTGAAACTGCAAGTCCGCGCGGCTGCTCCCCGGCAACAGGAGGGGACTGCGCGGCGGGAGCCGTCATGAGCCGTTCTTTTGATTCCGCTGCTGCTCCGTGCGGCGCGCCGCTGCCCCAGGTGGCCCTGCTGGGGACGGGCGGAACCATTGCCGGGGTGGCCGACACCCCGCTGGAACAGATAAGTTATCAGGCGGGTGTGCTTTCTGTGGAGTGCATGCTGGAAAGCCTGCCGGGTATTGACGGCGTGGCCCGCATCGCCAGCCGCCAGTGCGGTAACCTGCCCAGCGAGGATATGCGCCCCTGTCATTGGGCCAAGCTCGGGCGCGACTGTGGCGCGGCTCTGGATGACGCATCCATGTGTGGGGTGGTGCTGACCCACGGCACAGACACGCTTGAGGAGTCGGCTTTTTACCTGCATCTGACCATGAGCAGCCCCAAACCTGTGGTGCTTACCGGGGCCATGCGTCCGGCCACATCCCTGAGTGCGGACGGTCCCATCAATATTCGCGATGCCGTGGCCGTGGCGGCCAGCCCCGGGGCGCGCGGGCGTGGTGCCCTTATTGTGATGAACGGGCGAATTCTTTCGGCGCGCACGGCGGTGAAGGCCGGAACACTTGATGTGGAGGCCTTTTGCGCTCTGGAATCAGGGCTGCTCGGCCGGGTCATCAACGGCCGCCCTGTTTTTTACCACAAGGGCGAGGATGGACCGCCTCTGGCAGGGACCTATGCGGCCCATGCGGGGCAGGAGCGCTTGCCCCGCGTGGACGTGCTTTATGCCTGTGCCGGAATGCCTCTGGACGCGGTGCTCTTTTCTATGGAGCGTTCGGCCGGGCTTGTGGTGGCTGGTATGGGCAATGGCTCGATGCCTTCAGATGTGCGCAAGGCTCTTGCCGGGGCTGTTGCTGCCGGCAGGCCCGTGGTACGGGCCAGCCGCACGGGCGGCGGCCCTGTGACGGATCTGGACGGATACGCACCCTTTATAGCCTCGGGCATGCTTTCCGCGCCCAAGGCGCGGGTGCTGCTCATGCTGGCGCTGGCCGAAGCCGCCCGGCAGGGGGCGCAGAGTCCGCAGGCGCTGACTGCAGGCGTGCGTCGGGCTTTTGAATGCTGCCACGAGGCATGACGGAACGAAACATGATGTTTTTTCCTGACTGCGCCGGGCATGTTGCGTCGCCGGACCATTTGACTTGCCTGAGAGATTGAAAAGACGCACAATCGCCCTGCGCTGCCGGGTTGTGCAGTTCTGGAGTTACCGTTTCAGGTGTTCATTGCGATGTGAAACAGGGCAGATGCGCAGCACGGCGGTTTTCTCGCAAGTCTTCGGGCAACGGCTGAAATTGCGTCAGGCCTTCGTGGCGGGAGTCTGTCCTTGCAGCCGTCAGAGCGCAGTTTCAGTGTGCAGCCGGTTTGTGCCTGTTTTCAGAAAATACATGAGGTTATTGCCACCAGGCATTGCAGATGAACCTGCCTCAAGGGTAAAGGAGCCGCAGAAGCATGTCATACCGCTTCATTCCACAGCTTGCGGATGAGGAAATCCGCCTCCAGCAGGAGGAAGGCCTGTGCCGGACAGTGCGCCGCGCCTGGAACTCACCCCAGTACAGCAGCAAGTTGCGCGCCTGTGGGCTTGAGCCTGGCGAGGCCATCTGCCTGGACGATCTGCCGCGCCTGCCCACTGTGGATGTGGACGATCTGCGCGAGGGCTATCCCTTGCCCCTGCTGTGCGTGCCTCCCGCTGCCGTGGTGCGTGTTCACGCCTCCAGCGGCACGACGGGCAAGCGCAAGATCCTGGCCTATACCGCGGCGGACGTGGAAACATTCAATCTGCAGATGGCCCGCTGTTACGAGCTGGCCGGGCTGACCGCTGACGACCGCATGCAGATAGCCGTGGGGTATGGCCTGTGGACGGCCGGAGTGGGTTTTCAGGGCGGCAGCGAAAAGCTCGGCATGCTTACCGTGCCTGTGGGGCCGGGCAACCTTGAGATGCATTTGCAGCTTTTGCAGGACCTTGAATCCACCTGTTTCGGCGCTACAGCCTCCATGGCCCTGCTACTGGCCGAAGAGGTGGAGCGGTCGGGCCTTGGCGGGCGGCTCAAGCTGCGCAAGATGATCTGCGGGTCTGAGGCGCGCAGCGAAAAAATGCGACAAACCATTGAAAGCAAGCTGGGGCTTGAAGGTTGCCACGATATAGCGGGCATGACCGAAATGTATGGTCCCGGTACGGCCATAGACTGCGACGCCCACGACGGTCTGCATTACTGGGCGGACCTGTTCATCATCGAGGTACTTGACCCCGTCACGTTGCAGCCGGTGGCGGAGGGAGAAGTGGGCGAGATGGTGGTGACCAGCCTGCGCAAGGAGGCCGTACCCCTGCTGCGTTACCGCACCCATGACCTGTGCCGCCTGCTGCCGGGGCGCTGCGCCTGCGGCCTGAACATGCCGCGCCATGACCGCATTCTGGGCCGTTCAGACGACATGCTCATCTACCGGGGCGTCAATATCTACCCCGGCCAGTTCATGGCTGTAATCGGGGAATTTGCCGAACTGGGCGGCGAGTATCAGGTGGACCTCAGCCGCGACGAGCGCGGTCTCGACCATCTGGCGCTCACAGTGGAGCGCGCCCAGAACGCCTGCGGGGGCAATGATTCCGCCTTGGCTTTTGCGCTGGAAAAACGCCTGCACAAGGCCATCATGGCACGTATGGATGTCAGTATTGTGGATTATGCCGCCTTGCCGCGCACGTTCAGCAAGTCCCGTCGCGTGGTGGACAGGCGCTGATCTGCGATGGGCAAAGGACTGCCGGGTCCGTTCAGTCGCCCATATAGTGGCCGTTTGTGAGGCCTGCCGTGACCGTGGCCCCTGAAAGCTGTTGGGCTGCGTCGCAGCCGCATGGACTGTACGTGTTGCCGTGAACACATATCTGTTTTCCTAAATAGTTTGACAAGTCCGATATTAGAGTTAATAGTAATTGTGTGGAGTAAGTCCACGCGACTTGCTTTTGGAGCCGCCTTTTTTCCCTCTGACCAGCTACTGGTCACGGCAATATCTCCAGGGATATTGCTTGCTCAGATTCTTCTTCTGACCACTTATTACCCTCTCGCGATCTGCCTGTGCATTTTTTTGCCGCCGCTCTGTGAAGAAGGCGCGGCGGGTATTTCTGCCTTCCCGACACACGGGCATCTTCGCCTTCCCGACATATTTTTCAGCGAACATGACGGAGAACCCCATGGCAAACCTGAATCTTTTCCGCCCGTCAAGCGGCCAGCACAGTGTTTTTCACAGCACGGGCAATGAAGCAGTCATTCTGAATTTCCCGGCCGGAGAAGCGACCCTTGGTCGCGAGGGCGAGGCGCTGACCTTTACGTTTGACGATGGCGGCACACTGGCCCTTGAAGGATTTTATACCACCTATACCAGCTCAAACGTGCCTGAATTTCTGGTGGACGGACAGGCGCTTTCCGGCAAGGAATTTTTTGCGGCACTGGGGCATGACGACCTGATGCCCGCCGCTGGTCCCGCCGGGGTGGAACGTGGAGCCCGATATAATGAATTTGCAGAATCCAGCCTTGCCGAAGGTGTGGATCACCTTGATGGTCTGGACTGGCAGATGCAGCCGCTGTTTGCATCCGAAACAGAATTTCCCGCCGAGGGGCTTCTTGCCGCCTCCGGTGGCGGAGGCGATACGCCCGGCCCCGGTCCCGACCCCGATGGGGGTACCTACCATACGCGTCTTGTGATGAGCCACGGCAGCGGGCAGTCCCTGTCTTTTCAGGCTGTGGATGAAAACGGCCATCTGGTTACGGATGCGTCCAAGCTCAGTTTTGCTTTTGCCGGCGGCGTGTCGCAATACTTCAATCCCCCCTCCGTTGACCCGGCCACGGGCCTTGTTACCGTTACGCTTACCGAGGCCGGCAAGGCGGCGCTGGCAGCAGGGGGCAAGTTTGCCTCCACGCTTGAGGTGAGCATCGGCGGCAAGACCTACACTATGGATCTGCTGGGCAGCGGCGGAACTTCCACCTATGACTACACGCAGCGTGAAGCCGAGGCGGGCATGGACGGCCCCCTGAAGGGCGAATGGTATGTTTCACACGGCAAGATTGTCAGTGGAGAAACGATCACGCTGGGCGGTGACAGCATCAACAACATCCTTGTGGTCAATGCCAGAGATTCCGGCAATGCCTACGCCACACACAATACCGAGATGACGTTTGCCCACGATACAGTGGGCAGGGTCGATATTGCCGCCAAGGCGGAAGGCGGCGGCGCTTACGGCAACTATATCCAGGGTTATGGCGGCAACGCCGCCGGACTCATCGATGCAGGCACAAAGGCCGACGTGCACATCAGCGCCTCTTCCGGTACGGGAACAGCCATGGCCATGGCTACCTCAAGCGAGAAGGCTGCTGACGGCAGCATGTATGAAACTTCCGCCGTTGTGCGTGGGCGTGATATCAGCTTCAGCGCCAATGCCACAGAAAAAATGGCTGCGGGCATATGGGGTTCCGGCAAGACCACAGTGAATGTGGAAGCCCAGGGTGATGTGAATTTTTCCAGCGTTACCAAGGGCGGCACCGTGGACAACATGTCCACAGGAGTTTACACGCGGGACCAGGCCATTGTGAACATCAGCGGGCAGAATGTCAGCAGTGAAGCCAAGGCCCTTGCGGGCGGCGGCGCCGACGGCACGGTGACAAGCAGCGGCTTCCGCACCTCCGCGGGTACCAGTCTGAACATCACCACGGCTGAAAACGGCACGTTCAACGCTTCTTCATACCAGGAGACATCGCCGTATGACAGCCCCTATTCCGGCGTTTCCTGGACAGGCGGGCGTGCTGCGGGCTTTACCTCCATGGGGCTTACGGCGTCCGGCAATGTCGATCAGGGCGGGTGGGGCAACAAATCCCATCTCAACGTCAAGGCCGGTGATGTGAACATCAGCGCCACGGTAGATGCCTCTTCAGGCAAGGGAACTGCTGCGGGCATCTATGCGGGGTATGGCGGCAACGTCAACATCAATACTTCGGATAACGGCAACGAGCTGAATATCAGCGGGCACGCGCCCAGTTGGGGGGTGGGCATCACCTCCACCAACCACGGCATCACCCACATCAATGCCGGCGATGGCGATGATGTTATCAATATCAACGCTTCCGCGCACAACGGGGCGGCGGCCATCGGCCTTGCCACACAGGCTGGCGGCACGACGGTCATTGATGGCGGCGGCGGTAACGATACGGTGAACATAAACGCCACCTTTACCGGCACGAAAACGCTTTCGACCGACTATATGGATGTCAAGGGCGGAGCGTTCGGCATGAATGCGGCCTGGGGAACAGCCGTCAACAAGATTACCAATGTCAATAATGTAAACATTACTGCCGATGCCAGCGGGAGCGACAACGGCTGGGCCTACGGTATGTTCACCCGTGACGGATGGGGAACCTCGACCCAGAATATTATTGAAAATTCGGACAGCCCCATTACGGTTGTCATTACGGCCAAGGCCGGAACGGCCGGCGAGGCATACGCCATGTACGGCAATGCGGGCGGGTTGAACCTTATTCAGGGTGGCAGCAAGGCCGGCGATGAACACGGCGACAACATCACGCTTACGGGCAACGTGGGCGGCTATGTCAACGTTATCAATACCGGAAGCGGCAACGACCATATTGAAATCAACGGTGATCTGCGAGGTGCGGACAATACGTTCAATATGGGGGGCGGCAATGACGCCTTCACGCTCAACGGCAATATTACCGGCGGCGCAAACAGGATACTGATGGGCGATGGCGACGACCGGGTGGTCATCAACGGCAGCGTCACGGGCGGCTCCACCACCATCAACCTGGGAACCGGCAATGACACCGTAGTGCTGGACGGCCACGTGAAGGGCGGCCTTTCCATCATCAGCGGCGAAGGCCATGACCTGCTGGTGCTCAAGGCCGACTCCTTTGACGACTTCATGGACAAGTATGATGCCTGGTTGCAGGGAAATATCAGCAAGATCCAGGTTGAGGAAATCAATGTGAGCGTCAACGGCCTGAGTGATGCCGACCGGGCCAGCCTGGAAGACTATTTTAACAGTGATCACTTCAACGGTTACCAGGTCGGTTTTGTTGACGGTGCCGCGGCTGCCGCTGCGTACGTGGCTGACGACATGCCCGATGCGTACCGTGAGGCCGGGCTTACAGGCAATGAACATGATTCGGGTGGCGGAGTATCCGGCCAGACAGAGCAAAGCTATGAAAGCGTACATACCGACAGCGTGAGCGATGACACCGGTACGCTTGTGGCCCAGCAGCAGATAGCCTCTGAATTTGGCGGATAATCCGTAAAAATATAAACATGCAAGCGCGGGGCTGCCGTTTCCTGAAGGGGGGCGGTCCCGCGTTTTTTTGCGTAACATCCCCTGCCCGTGCCGCATGGCGGCAGCAGTTGTGCTGAAGAAGTGATAAGGCCTTGCCCGTGTCAGGCGGTCGTGCGATTATGGATCGACATTGCATGCGAGTGACACATTCAGCACAGGAGGTTTCATGTCCGCAGGCAAGCTGCTGGCCCCGGGCCTGGCCTGGGCGGGCTATCTCTGTCTGGCCGGGGGCGCTTTTGCCCTGTGGCTGCCCGTACTGGGGGGATTGCCTTTGCCCGTGCTCGTGCTGGCCCCTGTGCTACGCCGTGTTGCCGGGGCGCAGGGCGACAGGGTGTTGCTCGGGCATGCGCGGTGGCAGATGAACACGTTCTGGCTGCTGCTCATGCTGCTTGTTGCCCTCGTGGCGCTGTTCGGGGCAGTGGGGGTGCTGTTCAGCGATGGAACAGCCCTGGACGCCGTGGAATCCATAGGCAGTGCCTACAGTGCGGGCAATATTGGTCTGGGCGCTGTTCTGGAGCGCTTCTGGGCTATTTCCGACATCAGGTATTTCACCTGGGGCGGCCTGCTGTGGATGGGGCTGGCGCTTGTATGGCCCCTCAAGCGCGTTTTGCAGGGCGTGTGGGGCATGGTGGCCAGGCAATCTCCGGCGCGTTGTGGCATGCGGGGCAAGGGTGCTGCTTTTATTGCGGCCCTGGTCGTTCAGGCAGGGATGCTTGTTGCAATGCTGGGTTTGCAGCGGATTGCCCTGTGGGGCGGCTGGCAGTAAGCCTGCGGCAAGACGATGGTGTCTGCGCGGCACGGCATGGCCGCATGCCTGAAAAATGCCTGTTCCGGACGGCGTACCCCTGATTTTCTGAAGGCCCCGGACCCGGGCCGAATTTTTCATGAACACGAGCCGACGCTGACTGAAAAACAATGGTTTCAATGTGGTAACGCCGCTCTCTGCGTTGTTTCAGTGCTGCATGGCGGGGTGCTTCGGGGCCTTCGGGCGCGGCAGGCGTTGGGCTGCGCTCCTGCGGCCATATCTGCCCCACGCTGCCAGTTCCGCAGCGCCCGGGCGCGCAACAGTATTTTGCTTTTGAGAATGTACACTCTCAAAAGTGAAGGCACGCCGCTCCGGCAACAGCACCAAAAAATTGCCCTCGTATCCCCACGGTGGGCGTCTGCGCGCGCAGGCGCCAGAGCATTTTCACGTTAAAAAGGCTCTAATCAGCCTTTTTCTGGCCTGAGGCCGCCTCGCGGCTGGTGTCTTCCTTGATCTGGCGCATGTAATTGTACACGGTGTAGATGGACACGCGCATGGCCTTTGCCAGGTACTGCACCATACCCTTGATGAGAAAAGCCCCTTCTTCATCCATAATGCGCACAAAATGCAGTTTTTCTTCACGCGTCATGGTGGCAGGATGTTTGCCCGCCCGGCGGATGGCCGTTTCAATGATGGCATCGCTTGTCTCGCCGAGGCAGGAGGGAAAGGCCTCGCTCATTTCCTTGCCGGGGGCGCTTTCAAAACGCAGCAGGGCATGCAGAACCCCCTGAAAGCGCTCCAGGTCTGTCAGGTCAAAATGCATGCAGACCGCCCCGATGACCTGTTCTTCACTGTTGCGCAAAAAGCTGATGGAGGACTTGAGTGTCCGTCCCGAGGGGGTTGCGGCGGAATAGGCAATGATGTCCTGCACATTGTCGCCGCCCTGCCGCCAGGCCTTGGTGACCATGTTTGTGGCCGGAGCGCCTACGTTACGGCCGGTAAGGGCGCCTTCAATGTGGATGATGGAGTGCTCAAGATCGCTGAAATCGTGCACGGCCACCTCGCAAAAGGGGCCAAGAGTGCGGGCCATCATTGCCGCCATGCGTTTGGCATTGGCGAATATGGCTTGTGCCTCGGCCTTGTGGCAGGCGGTTTTTTCCGTATCCTGCGGGTAGGCGCGTCCGCTTCTGGCTGTGCGGCGGGGTTGTGCGGCGGCGCGCGGCGGGGATATCTTGCGACTTTGCTTGGGCATGCGGGCCTCCCCCGGCGGACTGGGAACCGGACTGTGGCCGAAAAAAGGCCATCCGGCGTGTTAAGGATGAAATTTTAAGGCATGCTACACAAAAAAACAGATATTGTGTACCCCAAGATCCCACAATCGGGCAGAAGGGTTGCTGGCGGCATCGGGGGCATCTGCCTTGCAGGCCTGTCTGCCGTGGCAGGCCCGGCCGTCCGGCATGGGCGGGAAATGCAAAAAAGGTGCGCGGCCCGGGGCATGGCCCGGCCCGCGCACCTGACATTGTTGTAACGCGCCCGTGCGGGATGGCAGCCAGCAGGCGCTTATGCGGCCTGTTACGGCTTTCTGGGTTCCCTGGTCAGGTCGTCGGCACTTTCCTTGGCATGGCGCACGAAAATGGCGGCCGTGCCGGGCATCTCGCCCAGGCCTTTGAGGTGGGCGTCAACCTTGATGCCCGCTTTTTTGAGCTGGCTGGCCCACGAGTCTTCCTCGTCGCCGGCAAGGTCGTTGCGGGCGTGGTCTCCGGCAACCAGCATCAGCGGGGCCAGTACCACCTGCTTGACCTTGGCGGCTTTGAGTTCCTTGAGCAGGTCTTCAAAGGTGCGCGCACCCTCTACTGTGGCCATGTGGACCTTTTTGTCCGCAGCCTTGAACACGGCGCATACGCCTTCAAAGGCAAGGTCGGCGCGCCCGTGGCTCTGGCCATGGCCCATAAGCACAAGGGCAGTATTTTTGCCGCGGGCTTTTTTGGTGTCAGCCAGCAGGATCGCAGCCAGTTCCTGCGCATCGGCCCTGGATTCCAGCAGGGGGCGGCCCAGGAAAACCGCGTCGAAACGGCCCGGATGTTTGCTCACGTCAAGCAGAACTGCGCGTTCAAGGGCTGAAAATTCTTCGCCGCCAAGCACATGCAGCGACTGCACGCGCACAACCTTTACGCCGTCTTTGGCAAGCTGGGCCATGCCATCGCTGATGCCGCCCACGGGCTGGCCCTGTTCGGCCAGTTTTTTACGAATGATCTGTGATGTATAGGCCCACACCACGGGCGATCCGGGAAAAGCCTTTTTAAATTCAGCATCTACGGCCTTGAAGGCGGGCATGCCCTCGGGAACGCTGGTGCCGAAGGCCACCAGCAGCACCCCTTCCTTGGGGGCATCGGCGGCATGGCTTGTGCCGTGCAGGCACAGGCTCGCGAGCAGCAGCAGAACGAAAAGCAGCGGGCGAAACCCCGCATGTGAAAGGATACGCGGCATGGCAACCTCCTCAATTTCGCGTTGAAAGGTTCGCAAGGGGCACCGGCCCCGGCGGATGTTCGGACTTGAGGGCTGTGGGGCCATATGGCCCGCGCCTTGGCTTCGCCTTCACCGCATATGCGACTGGCTGTCGCATGCCGCTCTTCAGAACAGCATGAAGAAGCTTTGTCCCCTCTTACCGCAGCGCGACTGTTTTCGATTTGCACGAAATTCCCCGCCAAAACGACAGAGGACAACAGGGCGCGGTAAATGTCAAGGCAGGCGGTGGCTTGCGCCAGCCGGGGAAATACAGGGACTTCGGAACCGGTTTTCGGCTCCGGAGGCCATTTTTGGCGGATTTTTCCTTGTTCTTTCGGCAGAATTCTGGTACTTATGCGGCCTCCCTTGTATTAGGGAAATCATGTTTGGAGGCTGGACATATGGCAGGTTTGGAAACCGGGCACGAAACCGAAATGAATTTCGAGAGTGCCCTCGAAAACTACCTCACTTCCGATTTTGGCGACCTTGAAGAAGGCTCTATCACCAAGGGTGAGATCGTTCGTGTGGATGACGACAATGTGCTGGTGGACGTGAACTTCAAGTCCGAGGGGCAGATCCCCACGGCCGAATTTCGCGATGCCGCCGGAAACATCGGCGTTGCCGTGGGCGACAAGGTGGACGTGTACGTTGTTCGCAAGAACGAAAACGACGGAACCATCACCCTTTCTTTTGAAAAGGCCAAACGCATGCAGGTTTTCGACCAGCTCGAAGACGTGCAGGAAAACAACAGGGTCATCACGGGCCACATTGTGCGTCGCATCAAGGGCGGCTACACTGTGGATATCGGCGGAGTAGAGGCCTTTTTGCCCGGTTCCCATGTGGACCTGCGCCCCGTGCCGGACATGGACGCCCTGGTCAACCAGGAGTTCGAGTTCCGCGTGCTCAAAATCAACCGCCGCCGCAGCAACGTTATCGTTTCCCGCCGCGTGCTGCTTGAAGAAGAGCGCGATTCCAAGCGTCAGGATCTGCTGCGCACCCTTGAAGAGGGGCAGACCGTGGAAGGCAAGGCCAAAAACATTACCGAATACGGCGTGTTTGTTGACCTGGGCGGCCTTGACGGGCTTCTGCACATCACCGACATGAGCTGGAAGCGCATCCGCCATCCCAAGGAAATGATCACCATCGGTCAGGAACTGACCCTCAAGGTTCTTTCCTTTGACCGCGACAACAACAAGGTTTCCCTGGGGCTCAAGCAGCTTGTGCCCGATCCGTGGCAGGACATTTCCGCCCGCTTCCCCGAAGGGGCCAAATGCTCCGGCAAGGTCACCAACCTGGTTGACTACGGCGCCTTTGTGGAGCTGGAGCCTGGCGTTGAAGGCCTTGTGCATATCTCTGAAATGTCATGGACGCGCAAACTGCGCCATCCTTCCCAGATGGTTCACACCGGCGACGAAGTCGAAGTGGTCATCCTGGGCGTGGACGGGGAAAAGAAGCGCATCAGCCTCGGCATGAAGCAGGTTCGTCCCAATCCCTGGGAACTGGTTGCCGAAAAGTATCCTGAAGGCACCATTCTTGAGGGCGTTATCAAGAACATCACCGAATTCGGCATGTTCATCGGTATCGAAGACGGCATTGACGGCCTCATCCACGTGTCCGACATCTCCTGGACCAAGAAGGTGCGCCACCCCAACGAAATGTACAAGGTGGGCGATACCGTGCAGGCCAAGGTGCTGACCGTTGACCAGGAGAACGAAAAGTTCACCCTGGGCGTCAAGCAGCTGGTGGACGATCCGTGGGGCCATGTGCCCAGCACCTATCCCGTGGGTTGCACCGTCAAGGGCATTGTGACCAATATCACCGACTTCGGCCTCTTTGTTGAAGTGGAAGAAGGCATTGAAGGGCTGGTGCACGTTTCCGAACTGTCCAGCAAAAAGGTCAAGACCCCGGCTGAAATCTACAAAGAAGGCCAGGAAATTCAGGCCAAGGTTATCCATGTCAGCGCTGAAGAGCGCCGCCTGGGTCTGTCTATCAAGCAGATTCAGGAAGTGGAAGACCGCCGCAAGCCCAAGGAATTCCATTCCGGGCCGCAAGAATCCGGCCAGAGCCTGGGCGATCTGCTCAAGCAGAAGTTTGAAGAAAGCGAAAACAGCTAAACGCTGTTTCCAGATACTGCAAAAGGGCGCCCCCCACGGGGGCGCCCTTTTGTATTGGTATATGACGCAGTCGCGTTTTGGCTGGCTCCGCGAGGTACTGCCTGCTGCTCGGCAGTCCGGTTTATTCCGGGCTTTTTTACCAGTGGAAAGAGGAAGCCATGTCGTTTACAGTCAGGAAAACCACATTGCTGATCCCTGTCACCTGCTAACGCCATTGCTGCGGCTTCGGGCCTTTGGCCGCGCCGCGCATGATGGGCCGTGTAAAAACTATGAGCAGCCTCAGTCTTGCCACATTGATGACCGTTCTGGACACGCTGCCCAATGCCGTCTTTGTCAAGGGTGCCGACCTGCGTTTTACGTTCATCAACAGGGCATATGAAAAAATGTTCGGCGTGAGCAGAAAGGACGTTTTGGGAAAAACTGTTCTGGACCTGGAATACCTGCCGGAAGAAGACAGGAAAATGTACCAGTCTGAAGACAGGGAGATGATCCGCCGGCAAGAGGTGAGCCACCACGTGCGCAGTTATCTGTTTGCAGACGGCAAGGAGCACACCTGTCTTTACTGGAGCGGCGGCTTTGAAGACGAAAACGGCGTGCGCGGCCTTTTGGGTGTCATTGTGGATATCGCGGAGCAAAGCCAGACCATCGGCGCGCTGCGCAGCCAGCTTGATTCTATGATCACCAGGGTCAGGCAGGCTGACGAAAGCAGCCTGACAGACGCGCTCACCGGGCTGTATACCCGCAAATATCTGGACATGGTGCTGGAGCGGTACACCCGGCTGGAGAAAAAGCCTTTTTGCTGCATCATGCTGGATGTGGATCATTTCAAGCAGATCAACGACAGTTTCGGCCATCTTGTGGGCGACAGTGTGTTGAAAGACGTGGCGCAGGTTATCCGTCGCTGTGTGCGTGAAATGGATACGGTATGTCGCTATGGCGGCGAAGAGTTTGTGGTGCTGATGCCCGGCAGCCTTCTGGAACAGGCTGAACAGGCTGCGGAGCGGATTCGCAGGGCTGTTTCCGGCATGATAAGCGGGCCTGACAGCCGGCTTGTGACCGTCAGTCTCGGGTGCAGCGAATACGAAATGGATGAAGACGCCCTGCAGGTTCTGCACCGGGCAGACAAGGCCCTTTATGGCGCCAAGCGCTCCGGACGCAACCGGGTGTGGGTGGCGCGGCGCAATCCGGTTGCTGCCGTGCATGCCGGGCCAGGTTGCCGCTGACGCCCGGTTGCTGTGCGCGGTCCTGTTCTGCCCAGGCCGGTTCCCGTCCTGAAGAATGCCCCGGCAGGATTCTGTACGGGGCCTGGCATAAAAAATATGCCCGGCCTTTTCAGGGGCCGGGCTGTGATATCCGGGCTGTGCCACCGCCTGCTAAGGCCGGGCGGTTTTGCTGTTGCCGCTATTCGGCAAACAGGGTTTTTTGCAAGAAATCGTCAATCTTGGCGTTATTGCCCTTGATGGAGTCATAGGCCGCCTGAAGCGCTTCGGGCCACTCCTTGTCACCGGCGTCACTCATGAACATCATGACGTAATCAGCATCGCCGATCACATCCACATTGGCCGCAACGGCCCCGGCCCTGACGGTGAAGCTCCAGCCGCCGTCCTCGGTAGCTATGGGGGCCGAACCTTTGAGCTGTTGCGCAAGCTTGGCGGCAAAGTCCTTGTCCGAAAGATTTCCGGCCTCGCCTCTGGTGAAGATGGCGATGGTAAAGAAAATCTCTGGCGTGGCCCTGACGGTGACCTTGCCCTCACGCTCCTGCACGGTACATGCGGCAGGCACGTCCATGCTGAAGTGGGCAAACTTCATCTCCCTGGCCAGGGCAGGGCACGACAGGGCCAGAAGCGACAGGCAGAAGAGGGAAAGCAGGAAAAATCTGTTCAACATGGTGATCTCCTGTGTATGATCCTCGATGCGTGAGAAATTCTCACGGGCCTGTCTGTTTGTCCATAAAAAAATAGCGCTCCGGCAAGAGGATTTTCGCGGCTAGCGCGGCGCAAGAACCCTTTGCACCAGGCTGTCCAGCGCCGGTGTTTTGCCCTTGATGGAATCAAGGGCGCCCTTTATGTCTTTGGGCCAATCCGCCCGGTTCTGGTCGGTAAAAAGCTCCACAACATGCTCGTCATCCCCCATGACAAGAACGTCAAAGGGAACCACAGCCACCTTGACTATGAAAGTCCAGGCGTCTTCACCTGCCTTGCTTACAGGCCCGCCGTTGATGGAGCGGGAGAGCTTCTGGGCATACTCTTCAAGGCTCGTGTTCTTGTCGCGTTCGACAACATTTATGGTGAAAAAGTGGTCTTCGTCATCCACCACAAACACCGCCCCATCGCGCGTCATGAAGTGACATGCATCGGGGATGTCGGCGCTTATGAAAGCCAGGTCATAGGTTTTGGCGGCCGCAGGGGCGGCAAAAACGGTCAGGCACAGGGCCAGCAGGGAAAAAACAAAACGCGGGTACATCATTATTCTCCAGGGCGCGGGGCCGGGTATGGGCTGAACTGATCTTGAACGTCTGCACTACACGGCAACGGCGCTCGTTGTATCGCCCGGCAGCGAAAAACCGGCTGCGGTGTGGGGCCAGCAGCGGTTCCGGCAGGCGTCGGTAATGCCTGCAAGACACATTGTTGCATTGGTACGCAAGGCTGTTGCCTCTCTATTTTACCCGCCCTGCAAAAGGGCGGGTAAACGGTCTGCCGGTGGCGTACTTGCCCCATTCTGCCGTTGAAAGTCTGTATTTCCAACGGTTGCAAGACATTCACGCTGGTGCTCAGGTGTGCAGACCTGCGGCCTCCGCAGGCAGCGTCTGCTCACGCAGCCGCCAGGGCAATGTTAACGCAGTATTATCTTAAAACTGGTACAGAAAAGCCGGAGTTTGCGGGCCGGCATGGCCGCTGCCGCCCCGCGCAAGGCCCGCAAGAGAGGCCAGCCCGCCCAGAGTATCGGACTCAGGCCCGAGCACAGCGCCAAGCATGACCCGCAGCCCGCGCCCGAGCAGGCCGTCTTCACGCGGGCGCGTCAGCAGTTTGCGCTCGGCAGGCACGCCGGTCTTTTGGGCCAGCCAGGCGAGGGCCTGCCCGCGTCCGCCCAGTTCATCCACAAGGCCCAGCCCCAGGGCCTCCTGCCCGGTGTACACTTTGCCGTTGGCGAGCTTGAGTGCGCGGTCGCGGGGCATGCCGCGCCCCTGGGCCACAATGTCCACAAACTGGTCATACATGTTGGTAAGCACACCCTGAAAATAGGCGCGCTGCTCGGCCGTCATGGGCCGCATGTAGGAGGCGGCGTCCTTGTACTGGCCGACCACAAGAGTTTCCTGCCCCACGCCGACCTTGTCCATAAGGCCCTGCAGTTGTGGCACGTCCATGCGTACGCCGATGGAGCCGGTAACCGTGGAAGGATTGGCGAATACCCGCTGACCGGCCATGCTGACCATCAGCCCGCCGGAGGCCGCCATGGACCCCATGCTGACGGCCACGGGCATTTTTTGCGCCAGATTTTTCAGGGCGTCATATACTTCCTGCGAGGCAGCTGCCCCGCCGCCGGGCGAATCCACCCGCACAAGCACGCCCTTGACCGACGGATTGCGGGCCACCGTGCGCAGCCATTCCAGGGTAGGCTCCACATTCATGATGGGGCCGGTTACACTGACCAGGGCAATACGGTCGCCGCCCATGAGGCCGCCGTCCTTGCCCGCGCTTCCGGCCACAACGCCCAGAGCGCCCAGGACAATCACTATGGCGGCCCAGAACAGTACGGGATGGCGTTTGCGAAAGGGGCGGCGCAGCAGTGTTTTCCACACGGATGCGGGGATCTGCGCCAGCGGGCAGGCCGTGGCGCAGGGGGTTGCGCCCGGTGCGCCCGCCGGGGCTGCGACCGGGGCTTGTGCCCGGACAGGCTCCGCCTGCGGGCCATGCTCATTCGTGACCTTGCCGTTGGCGGCAGAGGCTGGAGAGCCTGTCATTGACAGCGGTTCGTCATAGGAAAAGTCTTTATCGCTCACGTATGATCCTTTGCACCGGGCATGGCCGTTTTGCCTGTTTTGCCGTTAAGCGCAACGCACGTGCAGGTGGGCAGCAAAACGTTTCCCTGCCGGGCGGGCGCGGGGCAGGCATGTGCGGGCTGTCCCGGGCATTTTTTGTGGTGAAGCGCCTGCCAGACGTAAAAGGCGTCTTGCAGGCATTTCGCGGCACGACATCTCCGTGCCGGGGTTATAGGCAAACGCGCCCTACTGTTTGGGTTCCATAGCTTCAGGCCACATCTGGGCAGCCTGCTCACGCAGCTTATATTTTTGTATCTTGCCGCTAGCAGTAAGGGGAAAGCCACTTATTACAGCGACATACTTTGGTATCTTGAACCAGGCGATTTTGCCGCGGCAGAAAGCCCGCACGTCTTCCGGGCCGATTTCCACGCCGGGGCGGGGAATAATGAAGGCCGCCACCTCTTCGCCATACTTGAAGCTTGGCACAGCCACCACCTGCACGTCCAGCACACCGGGCATGCCCATGAGATATTCTTCTATTTCACGCGGGTAGACGTTTTCACCGCCTCGGATAATCATATCCTTGATGCGCCCCGTGATGCGCAGGTAGCCGTTTTCATCCATAACGCCGAGGTCCCCGGAGTGCAGCCAGCCGTCAGGGCTGACGGCGCGGGCCGTGTCTTCGGGCATGTTGTAGTACCCTTTCATGACATTATAGCCCCGGCAGAGAATTTCGCCCACCTGTCCGCGCGGCAGTTCTTCGCATGTTTCGGGATCGGCCACGCGCACCTCAATGCCGGGCATGGCGCAGCCCACGGTTTCGCAGCGCAGTTGCAGGCTGTCGTGGCTGTCGGACTGGGTCATGACGGGCGAGCCTTCCGTAAGCCCGTAGCAGATGGTGATCTCTTTCATGTTCATGTCGTCAATGACGCGGCGCATGAGCGGTTCTGGGCAAACAGAGCCGGCCATGATGCCCGTGCGCAGACTGGACATGTCAAAACGGTGAAAGAGCTTGTGCTCCAGTTCCGCCAGAAACATTGTGGGTACGCCGTACAGGGCCGTGCAGCGTTCGGAATCCACCGCGGCCAGCACCTTGAGCGGGTTGAAGGACTCAAGAATCACCATGGCGGCCCCGTGGTTGACGCAGGCCGAAACCCCCAGCACGCAACCGAAGCAGTGAAAGAGCGGCACGGGCAGGCAGACCCTGTCTTCAGGGCCGAAGTTCTGGTGGCGTCCTATCCAGTAACCGTTGAGACCTACGCCCACATGGGTCAGCATGACCCCGCGGGGAAAGCCCGTGGTGCCCGAGGTATACTGCATGTTGATGACATCCCAGGGATGCAGTGAATCCTGCCGTGCCTTGTATTCTTCGTCATCCACCATGACCGACAGGGAGAGTATTTCCGGTACGGAATACATGCCCCGGTGCTTTTCCATGCCCAGAAAGCATACGCGCTTCAGGTGCGGCAGGCTGTTGCACACAAAGGACCGTCGGGCCTGTACGCGCAGTTCGGGCGCGATGCGGTACAGGGTTTCCAGATAGTCATGGTCGCGCACACTGTCGATAAGAAAAATGTTTTCGCATTCTGAATGGGTAAGCAGGTAGCGCAGTTCATGCTCGCGGTAATTGGTATTTACCGTAATCAGTATGGCCCCGATCTTGGCCGTGGCAAATTGCAGGGCCACCCAGTACGGCACGTTGGTAGCCCATACGGCCACTTTTTCGCCTTTCTGGATGCCCATCGCCATCAGCCCCTTGGCGAAGCGGTCCACCATGTCGCCAAATTCCCGCCAGGTCTGACGGTAGTCGCGGTCGGCGTAAACAAGGGCTTCCCTGTCGGGGAACCGGCTTACCGTATGGTCAAGAATCTGGCCCAGCGTCCATTCGCGCAGTTCAAACTGTGCCTGGCGCTGGCGAACTTTTTCTTCCATATTTTCTCCTGTGCCTTGGCGGGGCAGATGCGTTTTTGCCGTGAGTCCTTCCGGAAAGCAGGCATGTCACCGGCTGGAGCGGCTTTGCCCTGATGATGCCGCCCGGCGGCGGCCAAAACCCGTCTGCGTCAAGCCCTGTCTGCGGCCGGGCAGCGGCAGGCGCTTTTCACATGATACGGCGGTGGGCCTGTTTCGCTCCCGGGGCGCCCGAGAGCCGCACGTTGGCCGTGCGGCTGCCTAGGGGTTGTAGGCCACGGCCAGAATTTCCACCGGCTCATCGCCCGCCGCGCCTACATAATGAGGAACGATGGAATTATAATAGATGGTTTCGCCGGGCTTGAGCACGTGGTTTTCACGCCCGTAAACAACCAGCAGTTCCCCCTTGAGCACCAGAATGAATTCTTCGCCCTGATGCGAACTGGTTTTGCGTTCGCCGCTGTCGGGGAAAATACGGATGTGGAACGGCTCCATGTTGCGGTCGTTCTTGCCCTTGCCCAGAGGCTGGTAGGTATAGCTCGGCCGCGGGATGCGGCCTGTGTGCAGGGCTTCTTCACCTTCGCATGAATTGTGGATGCAGCCCATGATGGGGTCGCGGGTGAACTGGTCGTCCAGAAATGTCCCCAGGCGCACGCCAAGGGCGCGGGCCACCTTTTGCAGGGGACCGATGCTCGGATAGATGGTGTCGCTTTCAAGCTTTTGCAGGTAGCACTGGTCCAGGCCGGTATTCTGGGCCAGGGTTTCGAGGTCGACCTCGCGCTCTTCGCGAAAGGCACGGATACGCGAACCGATGGTACGGGCAGCGGGCATGGCAGGCTCCTGGCTGTAAGCCCGGCGCAACGGTGACGCGCCGTCCGGGCGTTTTTTGATGGTGCAGTGAAAAAAAGCGGTATTCCGCCTGGCCTGGGGGCTGTTTTCGGTAATGGTTCTGCATCGGCAAGGGAAAGGCCAGGTCTCTCTGGCAGCGGGCGCATGCTTTTGTGGTATGCGGCTGAAGATGACGCCCCGCTTTGACACAGTTGCCTTACAAAAGGAATATGTGAGAAAGACCCTAGCGAAAAGCCTCGTAAGCCGCAAGGGCCGCGGTATTGTTCCCCCTGCTCCGGAGGCCGGGCTGCGTGTGGGGATCATGCACGCACGGCGGATTTTTTTGCGCCGCAGGCAACGGGAATGCTGCGGGCGATTTTGTGCCGTGCACAGCAAAAGGCGGTGCGCCCGCAGCGCTTTTACGGCAGCGGCCAATGCCGTGTGAATCGGGTCGTGCCGGGTCCGTTGCAGAAAACGCTTCCGGCCCTGCTGACAGCCCGAGCCTTGTGCGCTACTCTTGCCGCATGAGCGAGAAACAGATGATACGGCGCGCCTTTGTGGCTTCCGGCCAGGTTCAGGGAGTGGGTTTTCGCCCTTTTGTCTACAGGCTCGCCCACGAGGGCGGCCTTACGGGAACCGTGGGCAATACTTCGGACGGCGTACGTATGGAGGTACAGGGCATGCCGGAAGAAGTGGAGCGTTTTGGCATGCGCCTGCAAAAAGAGCTGCCGCCGCTGGCACGCCTGACCGCGCTGCGCCATGAAGATATGGCTGCTGTACCCGGCGAGGCGGCCTTTGCCATTGTGGCGAGCGACGGGCACGCGGGGCACAGCGTGCTTGTCAGCCCGGATGTGGGCATTTGCGCGGATTGCCTGTCCGATATGACCGACCCCGAAAATCCCCGGCATAACTACGCGTTTACCAACTGCACCAATTGCGGCCCCCGCTATACCATCACCCGCTCCATTCCTTATGACAGGGCCGTCACGTCCATGAGCTGTTTTCCCCTTTGCCCGCGTTGCGCCGCCGAATACGGCGACCCCGCGGACAGGCGTTTTCATGCCCAGCCCATTGCTTGTCCCGACTGCGGACCGCGCCTGTGGTTTGTGGACAGGGCCGCGGCAGTGGCCGGGCGTACCGGCGTGGAACATTTCCGGGCGGATTGCGGCCTTGCCGGGGCGGAGGCTGATAGCGGGCCGGATGTGGATAACACGGATGCTCATGACCGTGCGGATGCTGCCCGCCAGAGGCGCCTTCCCGGCGCGGAAACCGCCGCCCGCGAGGCGATTCGCCGTGCCGGGCGCGTGCTGCTTGACGGGGGCATTCTGGCCTTCAAGGGGCTGGGCGGTTTTCAGCTGGCCTGCGATGCCCGTAACGAGCGCGCCCTGGCCCTGCTGCGCGAGCGCAAGAACCGTCCGCACAAGCCGCTGGCCCTTATGGCGGACTGCCTTGAGACGGTACGCGCCTTTTGCGACCTCAGCCCGGAGCATGAGGCCCTTCTGACCAGTCCGGAAAAGCCCATTGTGCTTTGCCCGCTCCGCACGGGCAAGGCCCGTGGCCCGTATGCTACGAACGGTGTGGATGGCTTGAATGGCCCGGCTGGAAAGGCCGACGCGGATACGCCCGGCCGCCCGGAACTGCCGTTTCTGGTGGCGCCTGATGCGGGTCAGGTGGGCGTCATGCTGCCCAATACCCCTCTGCACAGTGTGCTTTTTGCCTGGTTGCAAGTGCATGCACCATTGCCACCCGTGCTGGTCATGACTTCGGCCAATGCCGGGGGCGAGCCGATCTGCCTCGGCAACCGCGAGGCCATTGCACGTCTTGCGGGTCTGGCCGATGCCTGGCTTTTGCACGACAGGGATATTCTGGTGCGCGTGGATGACAGCGTGATCAGCCTGCGCCCGCGTGCTGACGTTGTGGATGAAAGCGGGCCGCCACACAGGGCCGCCCCGTTTTTTTACCGCCGGGCGCGTGGCTATGTACCCCGCCCTGTTTTTCTGGCCGATGACGGCGAAAAGGTCGGCGGCGGGCAGCCCTGCGCGTCCGGGCGTAGTGACGCTGCCTGTGTTTTTGGCGCTGGGGCCGAACTCAAGGCCACCATTTGCCTGACGCGGGGCAACGAGGCCTTTGTGGGGCAGCATATCGGTGACCTGGAAAATCCCGCCACCCTGGCTTTTTACGAAGAAGTGGCGGCTCATATGGAAAAACTGCTGGAGGTGCGGCCCAGTGCGCTGGTCTGTGATCTGCATCCGGATTTTCTTTCCACCCGTTATGCCGAAGCGCGCGCCGCGCGCGACAGTATACCTTTGTGGCGCTTGCAGCATCATGCGGCTCATGCGGCCTCGGTGCTGGCCGAAAACGCCTGCTTTGGCCCGGCGCTGGCATTGTGCCTGGACGGCACGGGCCTTGGAGACGATGGAACCATATGGGGCGGCGAACTGCTGCTGATGCAGCTTGATACGCCCGAATGGCAACGTGTGGGCTGTCTGTCATCCTTTGCCCTGCCCGGTGGGGATGCGGCCGTGCGCGAGCCGTGGCGTATCGCCATGGCGCTCGGGCGGCAGGCGGCTGATGCCGGGCATTGCCTGCCGGAAGACATAGAGGCGGCAGTACCCTGGGCGGACGGACATGCGGCAGCCGCGCGGGCGGTGGAAGAAATGCTGGTGCGGCAGATCAACTGCCCTGCAACTTCAAGCTGTGGAAGGCTTTTTGACGCCGTGTCCGCCCGGCTTGGTCTCTGCCTGTGCATTACCTATGAAGGGCAGGCGGCCATTCGTCTGGAAGATGCGGCCCTGCGTGCCGGAGGCGCTCTGGGCGGGGCCATGACGGGCCGTGTGGAAGACCTGCGCCGTGTGGCGGAACTGGTCTGGCCCGTGGGCATGGCCTTGCGCGATGGCCTGCTCACGCTGGACAGCGCCGGGCTTTATGCGCGTGTGGTCCAGGCCGCGCTGGGCGGCATGCCTGCGGAAGATATTGCGGCGCGTTTTCATCTGAGCCTGGCGGCGGCCTTTGCCAGCATGACCGGTCGCGCCGCGCGTAAGCGCGGCGTGGGAGTGGCGGCTCTGAGCGGCGGGGTTATGCAGAACGGGATTATGGCCCGTCTTTTGCCCTTCCTGCTGGAGCGGCAGGGGCTGAAGGTTCTGTGCCATCATGAATTGCCGCCCGGAGACGGAGGGCTGTCTCTGGGGCAGGCCGTGTGGGGCAGACGGATGCTGGCGGCCGGTACCAGGATGAAAGCCGGAGCATAAGCCGTGGCGGGGCGGGGGAACGGTGTGGGGCGAGGCTTGTTGCCCGGGTCTTCTCACCTTGAAGCGTTCCGGCTGAAACGGTTTCGGCGGCCGTACAGGCAGGCGTCCGCCACGAAGATAGGGGCATCAGCCGTTGCCATAGGGCTATGGAAAAAGCTGTGGTGTTTGGCAGCGTTTGACAGTTGCGCTTCTGAGCGTCACCGTGAGCGGCATACCACGTTGAGGATGATATCCTCAACGTGACAGTGCGCTATTTGAATCCCGTCAGAGCGCGGCCCTGTTTGAGGCCCACCCGCCCCAGGGGCAGGTCGCGCCACCACAGCGCCGCCTCGCGGCCCTGAAGGCCCGTCTGGCGGCTCTGTCCGCTAAGCAGGGCCGAAATATCAGAAATATCTTCAAGAACAAGGCTCTTTTCCCGGTCAGGCTGCGGCGTCATGAGGGCGCGCAGGCGCGGGGCCGCATCCAGCTTGCCGCCGTTGAACTTGCCCAGCAGCGCGCCTTGCCATGCGCAGTCCGGCGGCAGTAGTGCGGCGGCCTGTTCCGGGATGAAGCGGACATGTTCGCCGTACAGCATGGCCTGTCCCGGCGGCAGCATGTCCGGATCGCACGTGGGACCGTGAAGGCATGACCGGGGCAGGGGGGTGCCTGCCGGAACACGGCTGCCCGTACGCGCATCCGGACGGCTGCCGTTTTTGCTGCGCGCTCTTCCTCCGTTCAGAAAATCCCCTGCTGTCTCTCCGCCGGAACCGCGGGCAGGCCCGAAATGCGTCGCCTGCTCAGCCTTCGGTTCTCTGTGATGGGAAGACGCATTTTCGGGCTTGCGCAAAAGCGCCACATAAAAACCCTGGGCCTGGGAGCGCGCGCCGTCTACCCGCAATGTGCCTTCGCCGCCGGGCAGCTCTTCCCACACAAAGCCGGGGAAAGGGTTGATGTGTTCACGCACAAGCCCCAGATGTTCTTCGGCAAAGCGTACCTGATCTTCATTTTCTGCCACATTGGTGGTGCAGGTGGAAAAAACCACGTGCCCGCCGGGTGCCAGCAGGCGTTCTGCATGTCGCAGCAGATGGCGTTGCAGGCTTGTGAGGCTGTCGAGCTTGTCGCCCTGCCAGAGCTTGAGCACCTGTGGATTTTTTTCCACTGTTCCCCAGCCCGAACAGGGAGGGTCCAGCAGGATGTTTTTCCACGAGCCGGGGCGCAGGGGCAGGGCGTCGCCGCTGTAGGAGCAGGTTCCTGTATGGATGAAGCCGCATTGGTGCAGGTTGGCCCGCAGTGTCGCCAGCCGCGACGGGGAAGGCTCGTTGCCGAGCACAAAGCCGGTGCGGCCCACAAGTTGGGCCAGAAAACCCGTTTTGCTGCCGGGGCTGGCGCACATGTCCAGTACGGCCGAGCCTGCCGCCGGGGCCAGCGCCAGAGGCGGCAGCATGGAGGAACGGTCCTGGATATAGATGTAGCCGAAAAAAGCTGCCAGCGAACTGCCCAGCGGGCGCGGCTCCGCCACAAGGCGGCGGCACAGGGGAGAAAAAGGCTCGGCTTCAAACTCATATCCCTGGGCGCGCAGCAGGGCTTCCACCGAGGCGGTGTGCGTGTTTTTGCAGACAATACGGAACGAACGGGCAGCAGTTTTTTGCATGGGCGGCATAATATGGAGATGTGGTTTCAGCCGCAAGCGGTTTTTTATGCCTTTGTCCGCGCCTGTGGCGACTGCCCCGGCTTAGATATTGCGCGGCGCGTCAAGTGCGCGTATAGTAGGTGGATGTGGCGGCCGTGCCGGTTTCGCCCATCCGTGCCCGCGTGGGCGCTCTCAAGGGTGCGCCTGTTTCTGTGTGCTTTTCGCTGGCGGGCTGCGGGAACCTCTGACCGGTTTTTTTGGCCTTTTGGCCGCATGCGGCCTTTCCGCGTGAACCGTCCCAGGACGGTCCCATTTAGTGGAAATGCCCCGCCTGCCGGAAGCGAAAAACGCCTGGTCGGCGCTTCCCTTATTTTACCGGGCATCTTGCCAGATGCCCAAGGAGAACGGAATGAAATTCGCCATGCGACTGACTTTTGCGGTCTGCCTTGCGCTGTTCGCCGCCGGGCTGGCCACGACAACGCAGGCGGCGGCCAGAAGTGCCGTTGTGCTGCCCTTCACGGTCAACGCGCCGCAAAGTTACAGCTATCTTTCCAAGGCCGTTCCGGCAACCATCCAGGGCCGCCTGAATCGCCCCGGAGTTCTTGATGTACGCTCCCTCCAGGGCAAGGCCTCTTCACAGGCCGAAGCCGCCAAGGCTATGAATTCCGCCGGGGCGGGCCACGCCATCTGGGGATCTGTCAACGTGATGGGCAACGAGTGCACCATTGAAGTCAACAGCGTGGACAAGGCCGGCAAAACCTGGAGCAAGACCGCCCAGAGCACGGTAAGCGGCCTGACCGGCGCGGTGCAGACCCTGAGCGCCGCCCTGGGGCAGGAAGTTTTCGGCATTGCAGGCGTACGTGCGCCCGGCAGCACGGCTGCAGCGGGACCGCGCGGCGGCAGCGCCGCTCCCGGGGGTGACATCATCACCAATGAGACCGGCCAGCAGCAGATGTACCTGAACCCGCAGTTCCGCTATCAGGGGTCGGGGGCCAGTGACGGCTCACGCCTGCGCAGCCAGCGCCTGCCCTTTACTATGGTCAGCATGGCCGTGGGTGACTTTAACGGCGACGGCAAGAACGAAATCGCCCTGCTGAGCGAAAATCACCTGCGCATCTATATGTGGGACCATGACGGCAAGCTCAAGCTTTTGGGCGAAACCCTCATTTCCCGCTCCAACAAAAACTTCTCCATGAAGGCCATCGACCTCAACCGCGACGGCTCTATGGATCTCGTGGTCGCCACCTTTGAGGACGACAGCAATCGCCCCTACAGCTATTTTTACAGTTTCAAGGGCAACAAGTTCACCCAGGTGGCCGAGCGCATCCCCTACTTTGTCAGCGTGGTGCGCCTGCCCCCCACTTTCACGCCCACCCTTGTGGGCCAGGGTTGGGATTCGCTCAAGCTTTTTGCCCCCGGTGTATACACAATGGTGAAAACCGGCGGCAAATACACCTTCGGCGCACGGCTTGACCTGCCCACCGGAGCCACGGTCTTTAACGTGGCCTGGCTGCCGGGCGGCAGAAGCGGCAAAGGCGACCAGCTTGTCATGCTCACTGATGATGAACGGCTCAAAGTCTTTCAGGGCAACGGCAACACTCTTGTCCATACCACCATGGAGCGCTTCTCCGGCTCCTCCACCGGCATGGATCACTATAAGGGCATGCCCGGCCTTGGCGTAGACAAGAACTACCAGCTGCCGAGCAAGTATTACGCCCCCATGAATCTTATTGCCGCGGATATCGGCCATACCGGCGAGTACGTCATGCTGGTCAACAAGCCCATATCCACAGCTTCGCAGATGTTTGACCGTTACCGCTACTTCCCGCAGGGCGAAATCCATGCCCTGTACTGGGACGGCGTGGGCCTCGGCCTCAAGTGGAAGACGCGCCGTATTCGCGGCTCCGTAGCGGCTGTGGACCTGGCCGACGCCACCAACAACGGCGTTCTTGATCTGGTGGTGGGCCTGAATACCTCGCCCGACCTCGGCATCGGCAGCCGCCAGTGCATGATCACGGCGTACCCGCTGGATGTGTCGGCCACGGACCCCAATACCCCTGCGGATATGAGCGACTTTGAGGTAAATCCCAACTAGGCGTTTACGGGCGCGGGCGGCCCACGCGCACTGCGGCGGCAGCCCGCCCCCGGTAAAGCCCCTTTATGGGGCTTTGCTTTTCATCAGCACACGGCAAGGAGTGAGCATGCGCATCCTGGTAATAGGATCCGGTGGGCGGGAACACGCCCTGGTCTGGAAATTCATGCAAAGCCCCGGTGTGAGCGCGGTTTTCGTCGCTCCCGGCAACGGCGGCACCAGCAGGGAAGGCGCGGTCAACGTGCCTGTGGCCGTGGATGATCTGGACGGGCTGGTTGATCTGGCCCGCAGGGAAAAAATAGATCTTGTGGTTCCCGGGCCGGAACTGCCGCTGACTCTGGGCATTACCGACCGCATGCGCGAGGCGGGCATTGCCTGTTTCGGGCCGGACAGCTACGGCGCGCGGCTTGAAGGCAGCAAGGCCTTTGCCAAGGAGATCATGGCACGGGCCAAGGTTCCCACAGCCCAGAGCGCTGTGTTCAGCGATGTGGAAATGGCCAGAAATCATGTCGCAAAGGTGGGCGGTCCCCTGGTGGTCAAGGCCGATGGCCTGGCCGCGGGCAAGGGCGTCATCATGGCCGCCGATTCTCAGGAAGCCCTGCAGGCCGTCAACGATATCATGAGCGCCCGCGCCTTTGGCGCCGCAGGCGACCTTGTGGTGCTTGAGGAATGCCTTGTGGGCGAAGAGGCTTCTTTTCTCTGCCTGTGCGACGGCGAACGCGCCGTTCCCCTGCCTTCGGCCCAGGACCACAAGCGTGTTTTCGACAATGACGAAGGTCCCAATACTGGCGGCATGGGCGCGTACAGCCCGGCTCCCATTTTGCCCGACAACATGCTTGAAGAAATGGCCGACCTTACCGTGCGCCCCATTCTGCGCGAGCTTGCCAGGGACGGGCACCCCTTTGTGGGCGTGCTCTATGCAGGGCTTATGATGACCGCGGACGGTCCCAAGGTGCTGGAATACAACGTGCGTTTCGGTGATCCGGAGTGCCAGCCCATGCTCATGCGCCTCGAAGGCGATCTGCCCCGCATCATGCTCGACTGCGTGGAAGGCAGGCTCGACCCCACAAGTATCGGCCAGAGCGACAAGACGGCCCTCGGCGTGGTCATGACGGCCAAGGGCTACCCGGGCGCGTATTCCAAGGGGCTTGCCATTGCGGATATTGAAGAGGCCGACAGTCTGCCCGGAGTCAAGGTTTTTCATAGCGGCACGACCATCAGGGATGGCGCGCTGGTGTCCAGTGGCGGGCGCGTGCTTTGCGTCACGGCGTTGGGGAATGATCTGGAGGACGCAAAAAAAGCCGCCTACGCTGCTGTGGAAAAAGTTCGTATGACTGACGGCTTTTACCGCACAGATATCGGGCAGAAGGGCATCAATCGCCTGAAAGGCATAAAGTAGCCGGGGCGTAACATAATTTCAGCCGTTGGCCCAAGGGCTTGCGGCTAAAGTTGCAACGCAGCCATATGAAAGTGAACCATCGCCGCGCAAAAATGCTGCGGGCGCAATGCGCCGGAGCGGGGCAGCAAGCAGAGGATATATCATGGCTCAAGTGGTTATACTGATGGGGTCCCAGTCTGATGAAGACAAGGTCAGCCCCTGTGTTGAAGTGCTGAAAAGCCTGGGCATAAGCTGTGTCATCACGGTCAGCTCCGCCCACCGCACCCCTGAACGCACGGAAAAGCTGGTGAGCGAACACGAAGCCGCCGGTGCGCAGGTTTTCATCTGTGCCGCCGGTATGGCCGCCCATCTGGCTGGAGCCGTGGCGGCGCGCACCACACGCCCGGTGATCGGCATTCCCGTGTCCAGCGTGGCTCTTGGCGGCATGGATGCCCTGCTTGCCACGGTGCAGATGCCTCCGGGATTTCCTGTGGCTACGGTGGCCCTCGACAAGGCCGGCGCGCGCAATGCGGCCTGGCTTGCGGCCCAGATTCTGGCCCTGGCGGACACTGACCTCAGCCGTAAGCTCGCCGCCGCCCGTGCAAAAATGCGCGAGGATGTGGAAAAGGCCGGTGACGAGATTACCCGAAAGTATGCCTGAATCACCGTGCCGCAAGTCACGCCTGTCATGTGATCTCGCGACATCTGTGTAACACTGCTTTTGTCGTAAAAAAGATGCCGCGGGAATTTTTCCGGCGGCATCTTTTTTTCAACAAGGTCCAGAGACTGCCAGCCGTGGCGCCGTGCAGTTGCACTGGATCAGGACAAAAGCCGGGCAGCCTGATAGACCAGTATGGCGAGTCCAAAGGGCAGAACCAGGGAATAGACAACAACAGCGGCCAGTAGCGTCAATGATCTGGCCTCGCTGTAAAGTATGCCCACAGTGGAAACGCAGGGCAAAAACAGGCTTTGCGCGCACATGAAGGCAAGAGATCTGCCGGCCCGGGCCAGACGCTTGGGAATCTGGGTGGCCGAAGCTCCCTGCCGGAGAAAGCAGAAAGGCCGCCGGGCACATGAACCGGCGGCCTGGGATCGGGCGGGTGGGGTATCCCGCCGCAGTCTACGCATTGCCGAAATAGGGCGGGCGACGTGTTTGCGTATCGCCGCTAACGCGAAAAATCTGGACGGTGTAATGCCCCTTGCCGCCACAAAGGGGGCAGGCATCTGTAACCAGCAGGCAGGACGAATCCAGTTCCAGCGGGTCGATGCCCGCTACTCCGAGAATATCTGTGGCCTTCCCCTGTTCCCACATGACGGGCGAGCCGCAGCGGCCGCATTCCACGTACAGGAGTTCAGGGTCATAGCCCTTGGGCGACAAAGGACCGCGCAAGGGTTCGGCAATGGCTTTCATGATGTTGTCGTGCATTGTTTCCTCCCTCAGCATCCGGCGCGCTGCCTTTACATGTGTGTTTTTGGCGTCGCGCCTTTTCAGCCTTGCCTTCCATACATAAGCACCCCTGGCGGCAAGGCAAGCCCTGCGGCGCCTTGCGGGGGTGTTTTTTCCCGGCCTGCGCCGCCGCTTGCCATGCCGCACATGGGCGCATACACTGAAACCATGTCTGAAAAAAATAGTCATATACGCCTGCTGCCACCCGAGCTGCGCAACCAGATCGCCGCCGGCGAGGTGGTTGAACGGCCCGCCAGCGTGTTGAAAGAACTGGTGGAAAACAGCCTGGACGCCCAGGCCGGCCAGATTGATGTTTGCCTTGAAAATGGGGGGCAAAGCCGCATCAGTGTACAGGATGATGGCCGGGGCATCCCTGCGGAAGATCTGGAGCTGGCCGTCACACGTCATGCCACCAGCAAGATACGGTGCCTGGAGGACCTTGAACGCATCCTTTCTTACGGCTTTCGGGGCGAGGCCTTGCCGAGCATCGCCTCGGTATCGCGCTTTACCATCACTTCAGCCAGCCAGGACGCTGCGGGACAGGCCGCGGCACACCGGGTAGAGGTGGAACATGGCCTGCTCAAAAGCTCCGGCCCGGCGGCCCTGCACAAGGGCACGCTGGTGGAAGTGCGTGATCTTTTTTCCAACATACCAGCCCGGCTGAAGTTTTTAAAGACCCCCTCCACAGAGTTCAGGCGCGCCCAGGACTGGCTGGCCCGTCTGGCCCTGACACGTCCGCAGGTGGGGTTTTGCCTGTATTCGGGTGAGAGGGAAGCCCTGCGGTTTCTGCCGGGGCAAACCCTTGCCGAGCGTCTTGCCGTGCTGTGGCCGCGCCTCATCGTGGATGCCCTGCGCCCCTTTGACGGGCGGCGGCATGGCATCCGCGCGCATGGTCTGGCGGCCCTGCCCAATGTGAGCCAGCCGCGTGGCGACCGCATCCTTTTGTATGTCAACGGCCGCTCGGTGACGGACAAGCGCCTGCTGGCCGCCGTGCGCCAGGCCTACAAAGGGCGTATGACCAGCAGGGACTACCCGCAGATTGCCCTTTTTGTCGAAATGGACCCGGCCGAGGTGGATGTGAACGTGCACCCGGCCAAAAGCGAGGTGCGGTTCAGGGATGAATCCGCGGTGTTTTCCGCAGTGCTGCACGCCGTGCAAGGGGCGCTTGTGACGTCGTTTGACGTGGCCGAGGCCGTCTGGCGCGAAGGGGCAACGCCTGCCGCTGACGGCAGGGCGTATGATCAGGCCGGTTCGCCCGCTTCAGATTCGTCTGGTACTTTCGGTTCTCCTGACAAGTCTTATGCTCCGGGCGCGGACCCGGGGGACCCGGCGGGTGCCGCGCCCCGTCCGCAGGGATTCTGGGGGCGGCTGGATAATCCCCCGCTTGTGGAGCGGCAGGAGCGGGACAGTGCCGCTGACCAGGGCGAATGGCATGTGAGCGCGCCCGCCGCATCTGTGGAAGGAGAGGCCGGGCATGCCACGTACGGCACTTTGCCGGGATTTACCGGCCGGGCTGGCTTGTCCGCTCCATCTGGGCTGCCTGGCCCGGATGGCGCTTCTGATGCGTCCGCTTTTGGTGCGCAGTTTTCTTCTTCGTCTGCCCCTGCGGGAAGCGCCGGTCTGGCCGCTGCCGCGCAGGAAGGTTTTTTTCTGGAGCAGGAAGACGCCGCCTGCGGGCGCATGGCGGAAGACAGCGGCACATATGCCGCCGGTGCAGGCGATGCAGCGGATGACCGGGGTGATGTCGCTGCCGGGCATGGCGGAAGCCGTCAGCCCTTGCGCGTTGAAAATATGGAATACCTGGGGCAGGTGGCAAATACCTATCTGGTGCTGCGCGACAGGGACGGCGCCCTGATCCTGCTGGACCAGCACGCGGCCCATGAGCGTGTGCTCTATACCCGCATGCGCCGGGGCGGCTTTGCCGGCTCCGGGCAGCTGCTGGCCCTGCCGCTGGAACTGTCGCTGCATCCGGCGGAGCGCGAGCGGCTGTTTGAGCTGCGGGAAAATCTGGAATCCCTGGGTTTTGTCTTTGAAAGTTCCGGCGCGGGGCTTGAGGTCAGGGGCATGCCGCCCGTGCTTTCGCGGGCCGAGGCCAGAGATTTTCTGCGTGAAGCGCTGGCCGGGCGCAAGGACGATCTGGCGGGCATGTTTATTTCCATGTCCTGCAAGGCGGCCATCAAGGCCGGGCAGCGCCTTACGGATGATGAGGCCGCCGGGCTGCTGCGCCAGTGGCTTGCGGCTCCGGACAGGGAATACTGCCCGCACGGGCGTCCCTGCGTACTGCGCTGGGATGGCCCTGAGCTGGAAAAAATGTTCAAACGGCGGCAATCCTGATGCTTGGTCCCCACTCCGGTCTCTGTCGCAGGGTGAAGAGAGCCTGAAACCGCTTGCGGGAACATACTGCACTGACGCCGTGGGTGCACGGGCCAGTACCGGCAGGAAATACCTGCTGCTGTGCTGGATCCGCTGCCTGAAGCCTGTACCTGGAGATTTTTATGGAAACGAAGTATTGGCTCCTGAAGTCGGAGCCGGGCTGTTATTCGATTGACGACCTCGCGGCGGAGCCTGATCAGGTCACCAGTTGGGGCGGTGTGCGCAACTTTCAGGCGCGCAATTTTCTGCGCGATCAGATGGCTGTGGGCGACATGGCCATTTTTTATCACAGCGTCACCGCGCCTTCGGCGGTTGGTGTGGCCCGCGTAGTGAGGACCGGGTACCCTGACCCCACAGCCTGGGAGCCGGAAGACGAACACTTTGACCCCAGGTCGACCCCGGAAAAGCCGCTCTGGTTTGCAGTAGACATCCGTTTTGTCAAAAAATTCGCCAACCCCGTGCCGCTCAAGGCCATGCGTATGGTTCCCGCGCTGTTCGGCATGGAGCTTTTGCGTAAGGGGTCCAGGCTCTCGGTTATGCCCGTGAGCAAGGAAGAGTTTGCTGTCATCTGCAAGATGGGTGACGCGGAAGACAGCTAGAACAATTTAACTTTTAAATTGTTCTGACGGCTGCGTGAGCAGACGTTCGCTACGGAGGCGTAAGCGCAGTTTATCTGCGCGGTTAAACGCCGAAGTAAAAGTTAATCTGCTCCAGAGCATTTCACGTGCAAATATTCTGGCAGCTGCTGGCACGGCCGCCCGTCGTGGCGGTGCAAGCGCCGTGTATCTGCGCTGTCAAGCACCGGAACGTGCGGGCCTTGCCCTTGAGAGTATACATTCTCGCCCAAAGGTAAAATGCCATAGATTCTGCCGGCGGTTGCAATGCCCTTACTGTCTTCGTGTGGGCCGCCTGCGGGCGGGCATCCTGTGCTGCTACCAGACCCCCGCAAAATGCCTTATGGCGTTTCTTCCTGATTTTTTCTGCCGTTGTCTTCCGGCGGTTGTTCCACACCATCACCCTTGCCGTTGTTGACGCGCTCCGGCGCGTCCTGCTGGCGGGCCAGAGTAAACAGCCGCCCGCGCTGGACAGCCTGTTTGCCGAATTTTTCGCGCAGGCTGTCCAGCGCGGCGTCAAGTTTCTGCCTTTTGGCTTCCACCTGCGGATCGAGCTTCTGCCCTGCGGCCTTGCCAGTGCCCGGCAGAAAAAGCTGGCCGGGGGGCGCGTCAAAGCCCGACACGCCAAGGCCGATAAGGCGCACGGGCTGCGGCAGGGGCAGTTCTGCCAGCAGGCGGCAGCCTGTTTCAAAAATGGTTTCCGTAGCACTGACGGCTTCTTCCAGTGTGCGGGAGCGCGTGATCTGCCTGAAATCGCAGAATTTTACCTTCAGGGTGATGGTGCGCCCCCTGTAGCCGTGGCGCCGCAGGGAGCTGCCCACGCGCTCGGCGTGGGCCATGAGCATGCGCTGTAAAAAATCCCTGTCCCGCGTGTCTTCGGCAAAGGTACACTCCGCGCTTTCGCTCTTGGCCTCGCGTTCAGTTTCCACCTTGCGGCTGTCGCGCCCTTGCGCCCGCTCATAGAGCGCAAGCCCCCACTTGCCGAAACGGCGCTCCATAAAATCCGGGCTGAAGCGGCGCAGCTGGGCGACTGTCCTGACGCCGAGGTCCTGAAGGCTCTGCACCGTGCGTTTGCCGACCCCGGGTATCCTGCCTACAGGCAGGGCGCACAGGAAGGCGTCCATATTTTCCTGCCGCAGGATGAACACGCCGTCGGGCTTGTTGACGTCCGAGCATATCTTGGCAAGAAATTTTACCGGAGCCGCACCCACAGAGCAGGTCAGCCCTCCGGTCACATCCACGATGCGGGTCTTGATGCCTGCCACAAGTTCTTCCAGCGGACCGAAAAGCCGCTCAAGGCCTGTGGCGTCCATATAGGCCTCGTCCACGCTGGCCGGTTCCACAAGGGGGGAAAAATCTTTCAGGGCAGACATGATGGCGTGGGAAAGCTCGGCATAACGCTGGTAGCGCCCCCGCACGATCACGGCCTGCGGGCACAGGCGGCGCGCCACGACCATAGGCATGGCCGAGTGTACGCCAAAGGTGCGGGCTTCGTAGGAACAGGTGGAAACCACCCCTCTGTCGCTGCTGCCACCCACAATAACCGGGCGGCCCCGCAGGTCGGGGTTGTCCATCTGCTCCACAGAAGCAAAAAAAGCGTCCATATCGATGTGAATGATCATGGCGGGCGGCCCGGCGGGGCTGGTCAAAGGGTGTGGGCTGTTTTACCCCACAGGCCCCGCTTCCGGCAAGGCCGGAAACTCATATTGAAGGCCGGACCGCAGTGGTGGCGCTGGAGTTGCCCGTCGGTCCTTTTTTCGGACTGTTTCCCGCCGTCGTGGCGCCGCGCCGTGGAGGCATGCCCCCACGGCGCGGTTGCGCGGCATGTGTCCGGCATGACTGGTGAAAACAGGTGCGGGCAGGAGCAGTGTACCTGTGGGATTATTCTTCCTGCCCGGCAAGCCATTGCAGCCAGATGGTGCGGCAGCGTGGGCCATCGCCTTCGCACAGGTACACAGACTGCCAGGTGCCGAGGCACAGCTGGCCGTTTTCCACAAAGAGTGTCAGGGACGGCCCGTGCAGGGTGGCCTTTATGTGGGCGTCGCTGTTGCCTTCGGCGTGGTGGTAATCGCCGTGGCGCGGCACAAGGTCGCTGAAAAAGGTCAACATGTCGCGCCGCACGTCGGGATCTGCCCCTTCGTTGACTGTCAGGCCGCAGGTGGTGTGCGGGCAGAAAAGGGCCAACACGCCGTTGCGCCAGCCCTTTTCAATGGCATTGCGCCGCACCAGGCTGCGTAGCTGCGTTGTGATGTCGCGCATGTCGCAGCGGCATGTTGTTTCAATTTCCAGATGCAGCACAGGCAGCCTCCTGCTGTCAGAAACTCGCGAATTCCATCAGGTCGGAACTGGCGATATAGTCCAGTTCTTCCCGCTGGTTTTCGGGGGTTTCGGTATACAAAAAGCCAAACAGGCCGTAGCGGGAATAGTCGTTTTTGCGCATGCGCAGCACCTTTGCAAAGCGGCGGCACAGGGCTTCGTAATCAAAATCGCGCACTGGCGGGCAGTTGGCGGGTTTGTTCAGGGCCATGAAGGTATAGAGTCTGCCTTCTTTGCCCTTGAGGGCCTCTTCCCAGCAGGGGCGCGTGCCTTCAAGAAAGCAGCCGTAGGAGTGGAAGCCCCAGGCAAAAAGGCTCACGTCTGTGCTGCACCAGCCGGCAAAGCGTAACGGGTTGAATTCTATGGGTAGAATGCGCCCGGAATCGCTGCGGCGCAACTCCACATGCGTTGGAAAGTTGCGCAATCCCAGGATGGCGTTGACCCTGTTGAACCAGTTTTCAAATTCTTCCAGACGGTCGCGGATGATGGACGCGCTGGTGTAGTACAGGCGGTCGCTCACGTCATCGGCGCTGGCGAACTCGTGGTGCAGGATATTGCAGATGACGGCGCGGCCGTTCTGGTCAAAGTACACGTCAACGGCAAATTCGTCGCCCTCGATGTATTCTTCCAGCAGCCAGTCATCGCCGTCAACCACAGACTGCGGGTATTGCTCGGACCAGCGGGAGGATTCTTCGGCAATGGCTGCTTTTGCGGCCTGCCAGTCGTCCGCATTGTTGATGCGGTAAACGCCGAGGCTGAAAAAGCCCACAGCGGGCTTGAGGATGCAGGGCGTACGCAGTTCGTCGAAGGGCAGGGCCTGCATCTGCGCGAAATCAAGGCGGCGGTAATAATAATCCTGATCTAGGGGGCGGAGCAGTTCGCGGGTAAGGGCCTTGTTTTTGAGTTTTTCAATGGCGCGGGCCAAAGGTGGCGCACAGTGGTCCGTCACCCAGGCAAGGGAATTTTCAGAGCAGGTGTACAGACGTGGAGGGGCGGCGTCTTTGCTGTCTTGCCCCTCGCGCAGCAGGGCGGCAAAACGGTCTTCAGACACGATGTTGAGAGCAGGGCCGCCCTGGGCTTCAAGCTCGGCCGCGCAGGCGCGGGCCATTTCGTTATCCAGCACAGGTTCCTGCCGGTTGGCGGCATAGGCCGCCAGCTCCGGCGAAACATACGGTTGATCGAGAATTATCATTCACCACCCAGCACACGGAAATACACCGCGGGTTCTTTGAGCAGCCCGGCGTCAAGAGTGCGCTGCAGGGCGTCGCTCATGGCCTGGGCTGTAGTTTCGTGAGTCATGAAAACAAGGGGCACACCCTGGCCCTCGTCAGATTTCTGGATGACCTGGGCCATGCTGATGCCTTCTGCGGCCATACAGCCCGAAAGATCGCGCAGCACACCCGGGGCATCCTGCACCATAACGCGCACGTAGTAGCACGAGCGCCATTCTTCGGGCGGCACAATGGCAGCCTTGGGCAGTTCCTTGCCCACAAAGCCCGTATTGTTGGGGCGCTCATCGCGGGCTACGGCCAGCAGGTCGGCCAGCACGGCCCCTGCGGTGGGCATGTCGCCCGCGCCGCGCCCGTGGAAAAAGAGAGGTCCCGAGGCGTTGGCATCCACCCGCACGGCATTGTACGCGCCGCCCACGCGGGCCAGCAGGTACTTGTGATACACAAGGGCCGGAAAAACACCGGCTTCAAGGCGCACCGGGCCTTCGCCGCAGTCATTGCCACCGATTTTTTCTTCGGGGCAGGGAACCTGCCGCACCTGGCCGATGAGCTTTATGCGGTAGCCGAATTCCCGGGCCAGCCGGATGTCCAGGGCTGAAAGGCCACGAATGCCCCGTACAGAAAGGGCTGTGTAGGGATAATTGGCCCCGAAGGCAAGGCGGATAAGCAGAATCAGCTTGTGGGCCGCATCATGCCCGTCAATGTCCAGTGTGGGATCGGCCTCGGCATACCCCAGTTGTTGGGCCTGCTTGAGGGCAACGTCAAAATCCAGCCCGTTGGAGGTCATTTCGGACAGGATGTAGTTGCTCGTGCCGTTCAGAATGCCCATGAGAGACTGGATGCGGTTGCCTGTGAGGCTTTCCTTGAGGGCTTCCACAATGGGTACGGCTCCGGCCACGCTGGCCTCGTAGCGCAAAATGCGTTTTTTGCGGTCAGCCTTCTGAAAGAGGGAAAGGCCTTCTTCGGCCAGCAGCGCCTTGTTGGCCGTGACGATGTGCTTGCCCTGGTCCAGGGCGCGGTCGATGAGGTCGCGGGCGTGGTCAATGCCACCCATAAGCTCTACCAGCACGTCTATCTGCGGATCGTCCGTAAGATCACGCGGATTGGTGGTCAGTTCGGCCCCTTCGGGCAGGGGGACGCTGCGCGCCTTTTTGGCATTGCGCACGAGCACCTTTCTGATCAGGATATCCCGACCCGAGCGGCGGCGGATGAGGTCCGCGTTTTCTTCAAGCAGGCGCACGAGGCCGCCGCCCACTGTGCCGAATCCGGCCAGACCCACTACAAGTGGCTTGTCGCTGTTCTTGGTCATGATGTCTCCTGAAGTGCCCGGCCGCCATGCCGTAACTGATGAGGCACCTTTTTGCCGAAGTCCGGGCGCGTGGCCCGGACTTCGTGTTTTATCTTCTATCCGGGGGCATGTGCCGCCCGTTTTTTCAGTTTTCATGAGGCCCCGGCCGCAGCCCTAAGGGCTGCGCGAGCAGGCGTTCGCCGTATTACGGCGCGCTGCACGCCCGTGCAGCGTTAGCCCATGTAAACTTTTTCAAGGTTGATCTGCGCTAGTCGGACGTGCCCGACAGCAGTTTGCGCATGCTGCTGATGGCCTGCCGTGTGCGGTGTTCGTTTTCGATAAGGGCAAAACGGACAAACTCGTCTCCGTAAGAGCCGAAGCCCAGCCCCGGAGAAACCGCCACATGGGCCTCTGTAAGCAGCAGCTTGGAAAACTCCACCGAACCCATCTTGCGGAAGGCTTCGGGTATACGCGCCCATACGAACATGGTGGCCTTGGGCGAGGGAACCTCCCAACCTATGCGGTTCAGGCCGTCAACGAGGCGGTCGCGCCGCTCCTTATAAATGTTGCAGATATTGTTCACACAGTCTTCGGAACCGTTGAGCGCCACGGTAGCAGCGATCTGCACGGGCTGGAAGATGCCGTAGTCAAGATAGCTCTTGATGCGGCCAAGAGCGTGAATAAGCTGCTTGTTGCCCAGGCAGAAGCCCACGCGCCAGCCTGGCATGGAATAGCTTTTGGACAGGGTGTAAAACTCCACTCCCACGTCCTTGGCCCCCTTGGCCTGCAGGAAGCTCGGGGCTTTGTAGCCGTCAAACACCAGGTCCGCGTAGGCCAGATCGTGGATGACCCAGATGTTGTTGGCCTTGGCGAAGTCGACAATCCTTTCAAAAAAAGCCAGGTCCGTCACCTCGGTGGTGGGATTGTGCGGGTAGCAGAGGAAAAGCAGCTTGGGCTTGGGCCAGGCATGCCGCATGGCGGCCTCAAGGTCTTCAAAAAAGTCGCGGCCGGAACCAATGGGCACGCTGCGCACATCCGCGCCTGCGATGACGGGCGCGTATTTGTGAATGGGGTAGGTGGGGTCCGGTGCAAGCACCACATCGCCCGGTTCAAGCATGGCCAGCGAAAGGTGGGCCAGTCCTTCCTTGGAACCCATTGTCACAATGGCTTCGCTGTTCGGGTCAAGCTCCACGCCGAAGTGGCGCTTGTAGCGGTCACAGACGGCCTTGCGCAGGTTGGGGATGCCACGGGAAAGGGAGTAGCGGTGGTTGATGGGCTTGGCTGCGGCCTCGGTGAGCTTTTCCACAATGGGTGCGGGCGTGGGAATGTCCGGGTTGCCCATGCTGAAGTCCACGATGTCGATATTCTGCCGACGAAGTTGCATCTTGAGGTCCCCCACCACGGCGAAAACGTAGGGGGGCAGACGGCGAATGCGTGAAAACTCTTCCATTGTCCTGCTCCGGAGCATGATGATTGTCTCGTCAAAGGCAAAAGCGCCCTTGCGTTGGCGCGGCGGCCTGCTGTGCTGCCTGGCCGCGCGTACTGAAAAAACGCGCGCTGTCGCGCTCAGGCGCGGGCGCGGCGAACACCTGTGGGTGCGGCCTCTTCAGTGTGATGCAGCATAGCCAGCAGAAAGCCTGTTTGTAAAGCTTCAGGGTGCTGTAAAAGATAATTAAACTCTTCTTTTCACATTGTTACATTGCTTTTGGCGGGGGTGCTGGCATGCCGTTCCCGAGGTCCACCCGCACCCTATCATCTTTGCTTTCAGGCTATTGTGGTGTATGATCCGGGGGTACGCCACCGGAGGAAAGCATGGACGACCACATACGTTTTGACCACCAGACTTTTGAATTGCACCTGCTGGACCAGCGGCTTCTACCCGCACAGGAGGCCGACTTTGTCTGCCGCTCGGTGGAAGACGTGGTTTACGCCCTGCAAACTATGGTGGTACGCGGTGCGCCCGCCATTGGCGTTACGGCGGCCTGGGGCTGCGTGCTGGCGCTCAGGGAGGCCCAGGGGCCGGACTGGGCGGCAAGGCTTGAGCAGGGTATGGAGCGCATCGCCGCGGCCAGGCCCACGGCCGTCAACCTGCGCTGGGCCGTTGAGCGCATGCGCGGCGTGTGGCTTGCGGCGGGCGGTGAGGCGGGTGATCCCGCGCCCCTGCTGACGGCTTTTGCCCACGCGGCCCAGACCATGCAGGATGAAGACGTGGCCGTTTGCAAAACTCTGGGCCGTCACGGCGCGGCCTGTATTGAAGACGGCGACTGTGTACTTACGCACTGCAATGCCGGGGCGCTGGCAACGGCAGGCTACGGTACTGCCCTCGGGGTCATCCGCGCTGCGGTGGAGGCGGGCAAGAAGGTCAGCGTCATCGCTGACGAGACCCGCCCCTTTCTTCAGGGCGCACGCCTGACCGCCTGGGAGCTTGAACGGGACGGCATCCCCGTGACAGTGGCCTGCGACAATGCCTGCGCCCTGCTCATGAGCCGCGGGCTGGTGCAGCGTGTGGTGGTGGGGGCCGACCGCATCGCCGCTAACGGCGACACCGCAAACAAGATAGGAACCTATGGCGTGGCGCTGCTGGCCAGGCATTTTCATATTCCTTTTTATGTGGCTGCGCCGCTTTCCACCATTGACCCGGCCACGCCTGACGGGGCGGGCATTCCCATTGAAGAGCGCCCGGAGCTTGAGGTGACCCATATGGGAGAAACGCGGTTGTGTCCGGAAAACGTCCCTGTTCTCAATTTTGCCTTTGACGTGACGCCTGCGGAATATATAAGCGGCATCATTACAGAAAAAGGTGTTCTCTATCCGCCTTACGGTCTGTCCATATGGGCGGCGCTCAACGATTTGAGCACGGGGCGCAGCGCGGGCATCAGCGCCGGACCCCTGCGGGACGAGGATGACGCCCCCGATGCGGAGCCTGACCGGAGCCGGGAGCGCTCATGAAGGAGCTTATACTCATAGCCGGACCGGTTGCTCCTGATCTGGGACCATGCCCGGTCAATCCCGAAAGCTTCAGGGGCGGCGCCGCGCAGACCGTTGTGCAGTGGGAAGGCTGGGAGGCTCCCGAGGGCCATATTCCCCTGGCAGCCCGTCTGCGCAAGGACCTTGAGACCATACGCGCCGAGCACGCGGCCTGGGCCTACGATCTTGGCCGTCTTGTGGTCGGCGGCAAGGAAGCGCAGGAATACCTGAAGGGCGGCCACGGCCTTTCCATGTGGTGGTGCTCGCTGCTGTACGAGCGCCATCCCAAGATGACGCCCGGCCTGTACACGGTGTACAAGCTGCGCGCCCTTGAGCGTCTTATGGACGAAGGGGGCTATACCGCCCTGCGCCTTTGCGGCGGCGATGCGCCCCTGCGCGAGGTGCTGGCGGATATGTGCGCCTCTTCCGGCCGGACTTTTATCGAGCAGCACGAAAGCGGGGTAAACCTCAAACCGGCCATGAGCCTGGCACGCCGCCTGTACAACGCGGCGCCGGCTCCGCTGCGCGCCCTGGTGCGCTACGCCCACTGGCTGTGGTCAGTGCGGCGCAGGCTGCCCGCCGCCCCGGATGCGGGCAGGGCGCTGCCCCCGGTACAGGGGCCGGACGGGCCGGTGCAGGCCGCCACCATTGCCACCTATTTTCCCAATGTGGACATGAAGGCCGCCGGAGAAGGGCGGTTTCGCTCCCGCTACTGGGAGAGTCTGCACGACGCCCTTGACGGAGCTTTTAAAAAAGAGGGCGCGCCGTGGGTGCGCTGGCTTTTTATCCGCTTTCCCGCGCCGCAGCTGAGTCTTGAACAGTGCATTGCCCTGCGTGACCGTTTCCGGCAAAAAAACAGAGATGGCGCGAGCTTTCATTATCTTGAAGAATTCTTGCGCCATCGTGACCTGTGGGCCGCCCTGTGGCGTCATCTGCGTCTGTGCGTCAGCAGCCTCTGGCTGGAGCGGGCCGTTCGCCCGGCCTTTCGCTTTGCCGGATCCCATGTCAATTTCTGGCCGTATATGGGCGAGTACTGGGCCGAATCGTTCAGGGGCTGGAGGGGGCTTGAGCGCTGTTTGCAGCAAAGGGCGCTTGATGTGTACGCGCAGGCGGCAGGGCCGCAGCGCTGGACGCTTTTCCCCCTTGAAAACTGCCCCTGGGAGCGCATGCTTGCCCATGCCGTGCGTTCCGCCGCGCCCACGCCGGAACCGGCCGCGCAGGAGGTTGCGCACGGCGACACTGCCGCCCATAACGGGCATGCGGCCCCGGGGGCGGTTATCGGCGCGCAGCACTCCACCGTACGGCCCACGGATTTTCGCTATTTTGATGATCCCCGCGCTTTTGGCCCCCCGTGCGACGAATTTCAGCCCGACCTCGTGCGCGGCAACGGCGATTCGGCCTGCCGGCAGTGGCTGCAAGCAGGTTTGCCGCCGGAAAAACTGGGAACAGTCGAGGCCCTGCGCTACCTGTACCTTGTGGAAGAAAAAAAGCCGCATGAAAGCGGCCGGACGCCCGGGGCAGAAGATGCGGCGGCCGTGCCTGCCGGGTCGAAGCGCCTGCTGGCGGTCACAAGCTTTTTCAGGGATGAAACAGAGGCCCACCTGGTTCTGCTGGCCCGTGCCCTGCATGCCGGTCTGCTGGACGGCTGGCAGGTCGTGGTCAAGCCCCACCCTTATCTGCCGGTGGAGGAGCGCCTGCGCGCTCTGCTGGGTCGCCGTTTCGACGAGGTGCGCGTGGCCCGGGGAGCCATTGCCGAGGAGCTTGCTTCCGGCGTTGTTGTCTGGTCTTCAAACTCCACAACGGTAGCTCTGGAGGCGGCGCTCAAGGGCCTGCCCGTCATAAGCATGCTGCCCGTGGACGACTTTGACCTTTGTCCCTTGCAGGATGTGGCGGCCCTGCCGCGCACGGGCAATGTAGAGGATGTGGCGCTGGCCCTGGCAGGCACAGCGCCGCTGCATCTGCCCCCGGACTATCTGGATCTGGACCCGGCGTTGCCGCGCTGGAAAAAGCTGCTCGGAGTGTGACATGAGCATGGGCACACAAGAACGCATTGTTGACCTGGTGCATCGCTGTTATTGGGAAAGAAACGCCAACTGCGCCTACACGACCCTGTACTGTCTGGAGCATCTGACGGGGCAGCCCGTGCATCCGCAACTGTATCAGGCTGTGCGGGGCTGCCACGGAGCCGGGGGCATGGGCGGCCAGTGCGGGCTGGTAGAAGGAGCACTGCTTTTTCTCGGCCTTTACGGAGAGGTTCTGGGCAAAAACGACGAAGAGGTCGTGGCCCTCTGCGCGCGTTATGCCGCTGTGTTTACCAGGCAGTTCGGCAGTCTCGACTGTCGCGACCTGCGCCCCGGCGGCTTTCGCCCCGATGATCCGCCGCACATGTGCGAGCGCTTCACGGTCAGAGCCGTGACCTGCATTCATGACTTCGTTATTACGCTGAAGTAATTTTTATCGGTGTGGGGCCTGCTGGTGCGGGGGAGTGTGCCTGCGAAGGGGGCGTATCCCCATAACCGGCCCCGCCTGGCCGCCCGCCGCGCAGGCGTCCAATAAAGAGCAAAGAAAAAGCCCTCGCGCCCGCAGGGCCATAAAAACATCCTCCCGAAGGACAAGCTTTTCCTGATTGTCCATCAGCCATGCGTTTTCACGCGCCACGCCGTGCCACACGTTGCGTGGCGGGGCCTCCTGTGTCACAAGAGAATAGGCGGAGTTGCGCGCCATTGTGCAGCGCTGCACATTTTTTTCGCGGGGGACGTCATGTTGAGCGTTTTTGATCTGTTCAAAATCGGCATCGGGCCGTCCAGTTCGCACACTGTGGGTCCCATGGTGGCGGGCAAGGCCTTTGCGGGCGAACTGGCGGTATTGGGGCTGCTGCCCCTGACCGGACGTGTAACCGTGGATCTCTTTGGTTCTCTGGCCCTTACGGGCGAAGGGCACGGCACTACCGGAGCCATCCTGGGTGGCCTTGAGGGCGAGGAACCGGCTACGGTGGATACCGCCCATCTGGTGCGGCGCACAGCAGAACTGAAAAATAATGCGGACCTGAATCTTATTTGCGCGCATCGCATTCCGTTTATCTACGAACGCGACATGCTTTTGCACAAGGGCCTGTTTCTGCCCCGGCACTCCAACGGCATGAAGCTTGTGGCTTACGCCGCTGACGGCACGGAACTGCATTCCCGCGTGTACTATTCCATCGGCGGCGGTTTTATACGCACTGATGCGGACTTTGAAACCGGGCCGGAAGAATACCCCGCGCCGCCGTACGTCTATGAAACAGCCGAAGAACTGTTCGCCCATTGCGAACGGGAAGGCAAGACCGTGGCCCAGATTGTCATGGTCAATGAAAGTTTTTGGCACTCAGAGGCTGAGGTGCGCCGCCGTGCCCAGGCCGTCATGGATGTCATGCGTGATTCGGTGGAGCGCGGCTGTTATACCGACGGCGTATTGCCCGGCGGCTACAACGTGCGCCGTCGCGCGCCCAATCTGCTGCGCAAGGTCAGTGCCCTTCAGGCCCAGGGCCGCCGTGATCTGAGTCTGTGGCCCACGCTGTATGCTTTTGCCGTTGCCGAAGAAAACGCCTCCGGCGGGCGGGTGGTGACGGCTCCGACCAACGGAGCGGCCGGTATTGTACCCGCGGTACTGACCTACTACCAGAATTTCTACCCCCATGCCACGGAAGACGGCGCACTGGATTTTCTGCTTACGGCCGGGGCCATCGGGCTTTTTTACAAGATCAATGCCTCCATCTCCGGGGCTGAGGTGGGCTGCCAGGGTGAAGTGGGCGTGGCCTGTTCTATGGCTGCCGGAGCCTACTGCGCGGTAACGGGCGGCAGCGTAAAGCAGGTGGAAGTGGCGGCGGAGATCGGTATGGAGCATAACCTGGGCCTTACCTGCGACCCTGTGGGCGGCCTTGTGCAGATACCCTGCATCGAGCGCAACGGGGTAGCTGCGGAACGCGCGGTCAACTGCGCCCAGCTTTCACGGCTGGAAGACGGGCGGCAGCGCGTTATTTCTCTGGATGCCATCATTGAGGTCATGTACCGCACGGGCCTTGATTTGCAGTCCCGCTACAAGGAAACCTCGCTGGGCGGCCTGGCTCAGGCCGTGGCCGAGGGGCTTGAACGCAAAAAGCAGGGCGGCGCGGGGCCGTCCGGCAGGAAGGAAGCAGTATCATGAGTGAAATACATATAGTGGCCGAACTGGAAGTGCTGCCGCAGTATCGCGAAGCCTTCATGCCCGAGCTGCGCGCTCTGGTGGACGGCAGCCGCGGAGAACCCGGCAACCGGGGGTATGAGCTTACTGAGGATGTCTCGAACATGTGCCGTTTGTTTGTGCTTGAAACCTGGGCCTCACAAGAGGCGGTGGACGCGCACAATGTTTCGCCGCACTTTACGGCCTTTGGCGCGTTTGCAGAGGGCAAGCTCCGGCATATGAACGTAACTCTTCTTAAAAAAGTCTTTTAGACTGGATAGGCGGTTTTTCCGGTGGCGGTTGCGTGTCGTTGCAGGCTCATAGCTTCAGCAACTGTGCATCATGTATCATGCAACGGGGCTTTGCCGTCAGGCCTACCCTAATAGGTATGCACCTGGCGCCAAAGCCCCGTTTTTTATCAATGCAAAGCCGTCAAAACAGTTTCAGGGCAGTTTGCCGTACCCTGAAAAGCGTTATTAGCGCGGCTCGATGCTTTCCACCCCGTCCATATAGGGAACCAGCACCTTGGGCAGCACCACGCTGCCGTCTTTCTGCTGGCCGTTTTCCAGAATGGCGGCAATGGTACGCCCGGTGGGCAGGCCGGAGCCGTTGAGCGTGTGGACAAAAGCCGTTTTGCCGCCCTTGGGCCTGAAGCGGATGTCCGCGCGGCGGGCCTGAAAGTCCGTGCAGTTGGAGCAGGAAGAGATCTCACGGTAGGTTTTCTGGGCGGGCAGCCATACTTCCACATCATAGGTCTTGGCAGCGGCAAAGCCCATATCGCCGGTGCAAAGGGTGATGACACGGTGGGGCAGTTCAAGCAGTTCCAGCAGGTTACAGGCGTGGCCGCGCATAAGCTCAAGCTGGTTGAAACTGTCTTCGGGGTGGGCAAAGCGTACCATCTCCACCTTGGTGAACTGGTGCAGGCGAATGATGCCCCGCGTGTCTTTGCCCGCGCTGCCCGCTTCGGAACGGAAGCAGGGCGTGGCCGCACAGTAGGCGCGCGGCAGGTCGGACTCTTCAAGCACTTCGCCCGCATGCAGGTTCGTCAGCGGCACTTCCGCAGTGGGGATGAGAAAATAGTCCCACTCGGCCAGCTTGAAGAGGTCTTCTTCAAATTTTGGCAGCTGGGCCGTGCCTGTCATTGAGGCGCGGTTGACCATATAGGGAGGGCTTACCTCAAGGTAATCATTGTGCCGGGTGTGCCTGTCGAGAAAAAAGTTCACCAGGGCGCGTTCAAGGCGCGCGGCCCAGCCCAGGGACACGACAAAGCGGCTGCCTGTAAGACGCGCGGCACGCTCGAAGTCCAGTCCGCCAAGGGCCGTGCCGATGTCGTCATGCGGGCGAGGTTCAAAGTCAAGCTGCCGCGGTTCGCCCCAGCGGCCTACCTCGACGTTTTCGTTTTCGTCGGCGCCCACAGGCACGGTGCTGTCGGGAATGTTGGGCATGCTCATGAGCAGGTTTTCCACGTCAGTCTTGACCTGCGTCGTTTCCACGTCCAGTTCCTTGATGCGGTCTGACAGGGAAGACAGTTCGGTGAGCAGGGGGGCAGCGTCCTGGCCGGAGCGCTTGAGCGCGGCCACCTGGGCTGAAGCCTCGTTACGCTTGCTTTTAAGCCCTTCCACTTCCGTAAGCAGGGAGCGGCGGCGGCCGTCCAGCTCAAGAAATGCGTCTACGCTGATACCCGAATGCCGGTCGGCCAGGGCCTTGGCTAAAACTTCGGGCTGCCTCTGCACCAGTTTAAGATCAATCATGACCGCTCCTGAAAATCTGCGCTGTATTGCGCCGGATTCGCGGTAAAAATTGCGGCACAAGGCTGTAGTGGCATGCGTATGGTCCGGCCTGTGGCAGAAAAAATGTGCCTTTTGTACGAAAACGCGCTCTTGCGCGCCGGACAGGAACAAAAAAGCGCATTTATCTTCGCTGTACTCACCGCAGCATATTTGCGGATAAAAGCAGAAGCCTCAAGGGCCGGAAGGTGCGAATGCCGGTACAGCACTGGGCCGCCCGCGACAATATTATTCCTTTAGCATGGGGGTATGCCGCCTTGCAAGGCTGGCTTTTTCCGTATATAGCTCACGGGAATACTCTCGAGAATTTCTATAAAACGCGAGGCTGTCATGAAACCTGTGCGCAACGTCTTATATCTTGTTTTGCTGGCCTTTCTGGCAACTGCCTGCGGCCCGGCCAACAATGTGCGGCTGATGCCGCCGCCCTTTATGGAAGGTGGCGTGCTGCCCGGTCCCAAGGCCCCCCGGGTGACGGTGGTGGCTTTTGAGGACAAGCGGCAGGATCAGACCGTGATCGGTTCCCGCCGCGACAACAGCGCCTTTGTCACCAGCGACAGCGTTACCCAGTGGATCAGCAAGGCTCTGGCTGATGAACTGGCCCGTAACGGCCTGCAGGTTTCCTATGCCGACAGCGTCAATCAGGCGCGGGCGGGCAATCCCGACTACCTCGTAACCGGCGACGTGGATCAGGTCTGGCTCAAGGAAAATTCCGCCACAGACCTTGCCACCAACATGCGCGTGAACTACGCCCTGGCCAACCGGCAGGGGCGCATCTACAGCGAAACGCTCAATGCCTCGCAGTCGCGTACGGTCATGCCCCTGGGGTCCACGGCTGATAACCTCATGCTGGACACGTTGCGTGAACTTATCAAACCCATGGCGCAAAAGATTGTCCAGGCTATCGAGGCCAAGAAGTAAGCCCCTGCGGGCTTTGAATCTTCTGTTTTTTTGCACAGTCATGACACTGGCTGTGCCGGGATTTTGCATGCTGCCGCCGGCCCTTGTGGCCGGCGGTCTTGTCTTGGCACGCCCGGTAAAAGCCGAAGGTGCCGAGGCCCTGCCTGCTCATTCCCCGGCATCTGGGGGCGCCCTCGCTGTAACGGCCGGTGCCGGGGGGGCTGCCGGAGAAAACCCGGTGGAAGAAGGAGCGTTATCAGCACCACTGGTTCTTGTCAGCCCCATTGAGCGCAGTGAAACCGTTGTGGTACGCCCGCCCCTCAGTCATGCGTCTGGTCTGGTTCTGGCCGGGGGGCGCGCCCGTTTGCGGGCCTTGCGGGCCGCCGCTGAGGCCCTGCCCAACCGGCGCGACATCCGCATGGGCGCGGTCAGGACAGAAGAGCGTCTGGCGCTGGCCGCCCACCTTTACAGAGCCGTGAACACGCCCAAAGCTGTGGGCACGCCACATTCTGCCGGCAACGGTCTTGCCCGGGCGGAAGTGAGCCTTGAGGTACGCCCGGCGGCAGCCGCAGGCATGTCGCATATTTTGCACAGCTTTGATCTTATGCAGATGCGTCTGCAACTGTTGCGGGAAAGCGCGGCCCTTTTGCAGCTTATGAACAGTCGTCTTTTGCCGGAAACGAGGCAGGGGGCGGCCGGTCCGGCCAATCCTGACAGCTCGGGCGGTCCGGCCATGTCGGCCAGTCCAGACGGATCAGACTGGTCCGTTTTTGGCCGCAGCGCCTTCCGCGCGCCTGTCAGCCTGTCCGACGTGGGGGGACACGGAGAGCAGCGGGGTAACGCGCACAAAAATGCCCTGGACGAGCTTTTTTCCGGCCGGGCCGGTACGGGTATGGGCGCCCGCCGCCCGCCGCCCGCCGTTGCCGTATCCCCCGGGCGGACCGAGGCCAAGCCAGATTTCACGGGCGGCGTTTCTGGCGCTGCTTTGGTCCCTGCTTCAGCCGTTGCCGAGGGGGCTGCCGCGGCAACGGCCGCAGGCGAGAGGGATGCGCAACCTGTGCCGTCCGGCAGCGTTGCTTCGGCAAATACTGTGCCCAAAGCCGCTCCGCCCCTGCAGACGCCGCCAGCCCTGTCGGACGAGGTGTGGGCGCAAAGCCACTGGAGCCTTGCCGCCCGTCGCTTGCAGGCCATGTTTGACGTGCAGGACATGCTGGTGGATGCCGATCCGGATGGCTGGCTTGTGCAGGCCGGGGATCTGCCCCTGCTGGAACAGGCGGCCCTGCTCGTGCCGGACAGTCCCTCGGTATGGCTTTTGCTGGCCGAAGCGCAGATGCGCCATGATCTGCCCCTGCAAAGCGTAACCTCCTGTGACGCGGCCCTTGATCTGGATTCCGGGTTGAGCCGCGCGCGCTATATCCGGGCGCTCGGGCATCTGCGCCTGCAACAGCTGGCGCTTGCCGAGGCTGACCTGACAGTTTCCCTGGCCCGCCGGCACGGCATCGAGCCACAAGGCGAAGACCGGGCGCGGCGTTTACGCGCCCGCGGCGCGGTGCGCATGCAGCGGCAGGATACCGCGGGCATGTGTGAAGATTTCAGCGCGGCCTGCGCCCTTGGCGATTGCGAGGGGCTTGTTCTGGTGCGCGCACAGGGGCAGTGTCTGCCTCCTGCCGTTGTGAAACTGCGGGAAGCCGCATCATCATCTGCGAACGGGGAGGAGCCGCCCGCAGCCGCGCAGGAAATGCCGCCTGTGCCGCAGAAAACAGATACGCCGTTGCCCGGCGGCATTGAAAAAAGGAAGTGACAGCGTGAGCCGCAACCCTCTGCTCAAGGTCTATGGGCATGTATACCCTGTGGACCGGGAATTTTATGATGCTCTGGCTCACGCCTGTGCGGATGCCCTGCCTGACGAAACGGATATTCCGGTCATCGAGATGGACGGGGACATGGCGCGCATATCCTTTGAGGGCACGTATTTTCCTGTGGACGAAACGCTGGAGGCGCTGGCCCGCGGGCTGCGGCCAGACCACAAGGGCAAACTCGATGTGCTGGACATGGAAGGCTGGCGCCTGACCCGCCATGTCTTTGATACGGGGCACATCAAAAGCAGCAGCGCCTCGCTGAACAACGTGCTGGACTATTCCGGACACTAGCGCAGCTTGTCTTTGAAATTGCCCTGACGGCTGTGCGGGCAGACGCCCGCCGTGGAGGCGCAAACGCAGTAACGGGCGTGTTCCGGCCTTTGAGAATGTACATTCTCAAAGGCCATCTGCTCTCGCTGTAGAAAAATAACAGGCCAATGCGCGTTTGAAGTCCCCAGGCTGTCTTTATTCGGGCCGCCTGCGCGGCGGGTGGCAGCGGGACCAGTCAAGGGGGCTGCTTCAAGGGGTAAAGGCCCGGTTCCGGGCTGTGTCGTTTTCCACAACCGCGTTGCCGCGTTCGAAAAGTGCCATGTACTCCTGATTGCCCTTGGGACCCTTGATGGCCGCAGGCAGTACGCCACGGCAGCTCAGGCCCAGGCTGGCCCGGCCGAATGCGAGTATCTTGTCCACGGCTCGTTGCCGTGCTTCTTCGTCCCGCACCACGCCCTTGACTGTTTCGCCCGGTCCCAGTTCAAACTGTGGTTTGATAAGCGTGGCCACAAGGCCCCCGGGCCTGAGCCAAGTCATGCAGGCGGGAAGCACGAGAGTGAGCGATATAAAGGAAACGTCGGCTACCACCATATCCACCGGTTCGGGGATAAGCCCGGCCTCGGCGTGGCGCAGGTTCACGCCTTCAAGATTGATAACGCGGGCATTGGTCCGCAGTTTTTCATGCAGCTGGTTGCGCCCCACGTCCACAGCGTAAACGCGGGCCGCGCCCCTTTGCAGCAGGCAGTCCGTGAAGCCGCCCGTGGAGGCTCCGGCATCCAGGCACACAAGGCCGGTCACGTCCAGCTTGAACTGGTCGAGGATGGTCAGCAGCTTGTATGCCCCGCGGCTGACGTAGGGTTCCGGCTGCAGCAGGGCAAAGGCCGTGTCAGCCGGATACGGATGCCCCGGCTTGGGAACAAGCTGTGGCGGCGCACCGGGTACACCGGCGGCAAGGGCTATCTTGCCAGCCATGATGAGGCGGCGGGCCTGCTCGCGGCTGTCCGCAAGGCCCTGTTCAAAAACAAGCTGGTCTGCGCGTTGACGTGGGTTTTTTGCCATGTGGGCTATATAGCGCCGAAGGCGGCGGCTGGCAATGCGATATGCGGTGCGCTCAACGTGTGCAGACAGGGACCGGGCCTGCTGCGCCAAGGAGGTGGCATGACGGCATGCCCACAGCAGGCAGGTATTTTTTATGGACATGCCGGTCCGTTGCAAAAAACGGGCAGATGTGTGCGGCTGTATCTGTTTGCGGCAGGGCAGGGGCCTGCTGGCCGAATTGTGGTTGTGCGGCTTCCGCGGTGCGGCTTTTCCTTTGTGCTTTCCCCTTGCCAAAGGTTTAAAGAAGCGCTATATAGCTTGCCCTTGTGCGATATGTTTTCGCGCCAGAGGAAAAACGCGCGGGCGTCCGGCGATGATTCTGCCGGATTATGCCGCGTTCCATGAGGTAGCTGTCATGAAAAAAGATATCCATCCCAAAGTGTTCAACGCCACCATCACCTGCGCCTGCGGCAACGAAGAAAAAGTGCTCTCCACCAAGGGTGAGCAGGTGAACGTGGAAGTGTGCTCCGCGTGCCATCCGTTCTTCACCGGCAAGCAGCGCTTCCTTGATACGGCTGGCCGCATTGACCGCTTCCGTAAAAAGTACGCCAAGTTTGAGCAGAAGTAATCGCGGGCGGCAGACCATGCCGCACATGAGCGACGCACGGCAGGGAGCGCCACGCACGGCCACAGGGGCAAAATCCCGGTGGGCCACGATGGCGCTTTGTGCTTTGACGTCGGCTTGCCCCACTGTTGGCGGGCAGGCCGTCATGGAAGGCGTGATGATGCGCAACGGCGATGCCTATGGCCTTGCCGTGCGCCAGGCGGACGGGAGCATTCTCGCCCGTCGTCTGCCGTGGTTTTCCCTGTTGCGCCGGCCCTGGCTCAAAAGGCCTTTTCTGCGGGGTTTTCCCATTCTGCTTGAAACGCTGGTCAACGGCATCAAAGCTCTTAACCGTTCTGTGGAAGCCGTAGCCCAAGGGCAGGAAGAGGAAATTTCCGGCTGGCATCTGGTTTTGACGCTGGCGGCGGCCCTGCTTATGGCCATAGGTCTTTTTGTGGTTGTGCCGCACCTGATGTCCCTGCTTATGCTGTGGCTGCATCTGGGCGGTGATGTGGAAGGCCTGAGCTTTCACCTGTGGGACGGTTTTTTCAAGTGCTGCATCTTTATGGGCTATATCAAGGCCATTTCATATGTGCCTGATATCCGTCGCGTTTTTCAGTACCACGGGGCCGAACACAAAACCATACACGCCTTCGAATCCGGGGGCGCGGTTGACGCGGCACACGCTGCCCGCATGAGCCGTTTGCACCCGCGTTGCGGCACAACATTTCTGCTTTTCGTCATCTGCATTTCCATTGTGCTGCATGCGGTACTCGTACCCATGCTGCTGGCCCTGTATACGCCGCAAAGCGCCGTGGCCAAGCACGCATTGACCATATTTTTCAAGTTGCTGCTTATGGCGCCCATCAGCGCTCTGGCATATGAGCTTATCCGCTATGCCGCGCGCCTGCCGGAAGGACCGCTGGCCCAGGTGCTGCGCGCGCCTGGCCTGGCCCTGCAAAAACTGACCACATACGAGCCGGACGAAAGCCAGCTTGAGGTGGCGGTGGTGGCCCTGAGCGAGGCGCTGGGACCTGACGCCGGAGAACGGGTGCGCCCTGTACCCTACATCAGGCAGTAAGCAGGCAATATAAGCATTGCCGCCGCAACGCGGCGTGCCGGGCGGCTGGCTGTGACAGGCCGCCGTATGGCCGCCGTCCGCGCAGGCCACGATACTGGCCCCGCGCCGACCATATTGAAAGTATGACATTTTCGCGAAAGCGTCCTGCCTGTGCGGTTGGGGCGGTTCGCCGCCGCATGAGTTGTTTTTGTCCACTGCCAGTCGGAGACGTTTATGTTCGCCAAATTGGAAGGCCTGGAAAAGAAATATCTGGAGCTTGAAGAGGCCCTTGCCCAGCCTGATGTTTTCAACGATCAGGATCAGTACCGCAAGCTGACCAAAGCCCACGCCGACCTGAGCGACGTGGTGGAGCTTTTTCGCCGTCACCGCGCGGTGAGCGAAGAGCTGGCCGAAAACAGGCTGCTGCTGCACGATGAAGACCCCGAAATCCGTGCCATGGCGCAGGAAGAAGTGCACCGGGGCGAGGCCGAACTGCCAAATCTTGAGCATGAGCTCAAGGTAATGCTGCTGCCCAGCGACCCTCTGGACGAAAAAAATACCATTCTTGAAATCCGCGCTGGTACGGGCGGCGAAGAGGCTGCCCTGTTTGCAGCGGATCTTTTCCGCATGTATACGCGCTATGCCGAGCTTAAAAACTGGAAGGTGGAGATCATGAGTGAATCCCCTTCCGAAAACGGCGGCTATAAGGAAATCATCTGCCTTATCGCCGGCGACCGCGTGTACAGCCACCTCAAGTTCGAGGCGGGAACACACCGTGTGCAACGCGTACCCGCTACCGAGGCGCAGGGCCGTATTCACACCTCGGCCGCTACCGTGGCCGTTATGCCCGAAGCTGAAGAGGTCGACGTTGAAATCCGCCCCGAAGACCTGCGCATAGATATTTACCGGGCTTCGGGCGCGGGCGGACAGCACGTCAACAAGACGGAATCGGCCGTGCGCATCACCCACCTGCCCACCAATACCGTGGTTACCTGTCAGGATGAGCGCTCGCAGCATAAAAACAAGGCCCGCGCCATGAAGGTGCTTGCCTCGCGTATTCTGGCTGCCGAACGCGAGCGCCAGAGTTCGGAGCTTTCCGCAGACCGCAAGGCACAGGTCGGCTCCGGCGACCGTTCGGAGCGTATCCGTACCTATAACTTTCCGCAGGGCCGCTGCACGGACCATCGCATCAATCTGACACTGTATTCCCTGGACAGGATTATGGAAGGGGAGTTGGAATCGTTGGTGGAGGCTTTGGGCACAGCCGCCCAGGCCGAAGCCCTCAAGGCCCAGGCCTCCGAATAGTTCCCGGGGCATTTCCATCCTGTCCGGCACGGGGGGGATCGGCGCTTCCGCGCTGAGCCATGTGCTGTTTGCCGCAAAAAAGCCCTCGCAAGTATCTTATGCTTGCGAGGGCTTTTTTGCGGCAAAACGGGATTGCTGGACGTAAAAGTGATGATGGGCGTCTGGGCCGCACAGCCTCCGGAACAGTTGCAAGGTCTCCCGCGCCAGAGCGGTTACTGGTTGAAATGTTCTAGTCGCCCACGACAAATGAGCCGGGATAGAGAATGCTGAAAATTTCAAGCTGCTTTTGCGCCCCGAAAGAATCCGGCCACGGCCCTGCCTGCACGTTCCACATATTGTTGCTGCCGTAGCGCATCCGGCTCTTGTGGCCCGCCTTGGCAAGGGTCTGGGTCAGACGGGCGGCATTGCTCTTGTTGGCGAAAGCGCCCACCTGCACATAATAGGCCCCTGTAAAATCGCCGTCGTCGCGCATCTGCGGCACGCCGCCCAGGCTCTGGATGCGTACCCGTCCCGTGCCCGGTCCCACAATATTAAGACGTGTTGCCGCGGCGCGCGAAAGATCGATAACGCGGTCGCCTACAAAGGGACCACGGTCATTGATGCGCACAATGATGCTGCGCCCGTTGCCCAGGTGGGTCACGCGCACCTTTGTACCTAACGGCAAGAGCTTGTGGGCGGCGGTCATTGCATACTGATTGTAGCGTTCACCATTGGCCGTTTTTTTACCGTGAAAGCCCGGGCCGTACCACGAGGCCACGCCCACTTCCACAAAGCCGTGGGCAGACTTGAGCGGATAATAGGTCTTGCCGCGTACGGTGTAGGGTTTGGTGCCGGTAACGCCGCCCTTGCGCCACGAGCCGCCTCCGCGTGAGCCGCAGCCGGAAAAGAGCAGGGCACAGAGAGCAAGGATGAGGCAGTTCCGCAGGGTGCGGAGGGCCGGTGTCATACTTTGTCAATCTCCACAGGGGCGAGGTAGGGCAGGCAGGGGAACTGGGCGCTTTTGCCGCAGCTGGCACAGATGCCGGAGGTGCCTTCGTTGAGCAGGCGGCACAGCATGTTCTGCCCCGGCCAGCGCAGCAGGTCTCTCCTGTGGGCGTCCTCAAGCAGGGCAATGGCCGGTTCGCGGCGTCCTGCCTCAAGAAAATCACGGGCGGCCAGCAGGTAAAGATTTTCATGGCCCGGGCCGTACAGGGCATCCAGAAGGATCTCGTAGCCCGCACCAAAGGCCTGCTCGGCCATGTGCTCTTCGCTGGCAAGCCAGCGCGCCAGGTGGGTATTGTGCTTTTCGACCACCAGATACTGGGCGAGCAGCCGCAGGCCGTGGGAAAGCACGTGGCTTATGCGTGAAAGTTCGCGGGAAGAGCTTTCCGCAGTCTGCCCGCCAAGGCCGCGCAAAGGATTGTACATTTCGGCCGTAACCGCATCGTGTCGCGATATCTGTATGAGCCGGTTGGCGTAGTGCTGGTTCTGAAAGGCGTCTTCTTTCAGCTTGACGCATTCATGAAAGGCATAGCCGATGCACCAGTCAATAAGGGCCTCAAGCGCTTTTATGCCCTCGGTGCCGTCAGGCAGGATGTTCCGGGCATGACGGTGCAGGTTCTCGATCTGTTCCGTTTCTGCGCGGGCGGCCTGCGCGCCCTGGCATGCCGCGGTGTCCGGTGCCGGATCGCCCCCGGATGGGCCGGGGCTGGCGGCCACAGGCGCGGGCGTGTCCACAGGGGCCACATCGCCGTTGGACGAGCCGTTGCGAAAAAGCAGATGGGCGGTGTCTTTCAGCCGCCAGAACACGCCCTTGCGCATGGCTTCGCCCAAAAGGTCGCGCAGGGCCGTGTACGACACGGCCCCGTCCAGTTCAAAACGGCGGCGCTGGGCAGAAAGCGCGTGATAGACAGTGCAGTAGTCGCGCACAAGGTCACGCACAAGAAAGTCGCGGTTGGCTAACAGCCAGCGCCCTTTCACGCCTCGTCCTCCTTGAGGAGTGCCCGCGCCACTGCCAGGTCGTAAAGCCTGAGGGGATCAGCCTCGGAGTTCCGCTCCTGCTGGTAAAGCTGGGCGGCGTCCTGCACGATATTCATGCTGAGCCAAGGGTGGCGGTCCCATACCTCGGGCATGTCGGAGCGCCAGAGGCGAAATTCCACTTCGCCGTGCTCGCCGCGCCGCACATAGACGCGGGAAAGGCTGTTGCCCGCCTGGGGGTGGTAGTACAAACCGAGTTCGTCTTTCATGATGGGAGGGTTCCTTGAAAATAGCGCCGGAATGGCGGTGGCTGTTCGATAATATGCAGCGCAGTGTACGCTGAAAAGAGAAGATTTGCCAAGGCCGGAGGTGTCGTATATGTGAAAAAATGTACATATAGCGAAAAAAAGTTGCATAAATGGCAAAAAAACTGGTATTAACAAGCCATATAAAGACGGGGCACACCGGGGCGATATTTGCGCCTCAGGGCGCAAGGGCTTGCGCTCCGGGCTTTGCGCCCATAATTTGCGCATATAATCCCGCCCAGGTTGTCATTGGCGCAAAATTGCGCTATGTAGTGAGTTGACCGCGTTGCGGCCTAGAGGGGCCGAGGTTTTGACTCGCCCGTCTTACGCGATTCCTTGGGGCGTCCCGTATTTCACGGGGCGGGCGCGTTGCGGCGGGAGGCAATACCCGTCGGCAGGAAACTTTTTTTGTTTCCACCCGCGCCCGGTGCGGAGTGCGCTCAGGCGCCAGCCCCGGATCGCCGCACTTGACCGGTACATCACGCGCTGCGTGATACAAACAAACCATGTGGAGGTATGGCAATGGCGAAACATGCAACCCCCCTGTTGGACCAGCTGGAAAGCGGCCCCTGGCCGAGCTTTGTGTCCGACATCAAGC